>Ga0101944_10006625_pt1 | contig 12152 bp, 13 predicted proteins | sample DewCreD2012metaG_FD_75245 | JGI IMG/M metagenome (GOLD analysis project Ga0101944, IMG submission 75245) | Hot spring sediment bacterial and archeal communities from British Columbia, Canada, to study Microbial Dark Matter (Phase II) - Dewar... ... | reverse complement strand
CAGCCGTAAATGGCCCATATTCCGGTTTCTGTCGTCATCGCGTTCACGACAAGATTTCTACCCGTTTTTCTCCTCGATTGCGAGTCCTTTCCCGGCTTTCTTGACGGTCTTCCAGAAAGGGGCGTTGCGGTTGTCGTTCCAGCGGGGCTTGCCGTCACCGGCGACGAAGGCGACCGGCTCGGCGGTCTTGCGCCGCTCGCTGGGGGCTGTCCGGGCGTGGGCCTTCTTCAAGTCGCTCTGCACGACGTGGGTGTAAATCTGCGTGGTGGCGATGTCGGCATGGCCGAGAAGCCCCTGCACGTGGCGGATGCTGGCCCCGCCCTTGAGCATCTCGGTGGCGCACGTGTGCCGCAGGCTGTGCGTCGTGATGTTGTCCGGCAAGTGGGCCTAGTCGCGGTACAGCTTGACGATGCGGCCCAGGTCGGCCGTCCAGAGTTTCAAACCTCTGGCGCTGAGAAAGACCAGCGGCGAACCTGGCTGCGCGCCGCGCCTGTCTGCGTGCAGCCGCGCACAGACAGGCACAGGCGAAGCGGTCTCGCCCAGAAGGATCGGGCGGACGGTCTTGATGTACTCGCCCAGGTATCCGGCGGCGACTTTGCCGATGGGGACAACCCGGTCTTTCCGGCCCTTGCCCTGCAAGACGCGCAGTGTCCTTGCCGGCAAGTCCACGTCATAGAGCGAGAGGCGGCAGAGTTCGCCGCCCCGCAAGCCCGTCGAGTACAGGACTTCGAGCATGGTTCTATCGCGGAAGCCCAGCGGCGTGGTCATGAGCGGCTGGCGCAAGGCCAGTTGGGCAACATGGTTCATGTGACCCAGCAGGTGATTGCGGAGTATGAAGCCGGTTACCGGAACATCCCGGTTTACCGGCTTGTATCGCTGGCGGAAGCCTTGGGCGTAACCGCCGACGAACTCTTGAAGGATTCCGAAAGCGGTACCCGCAAGCGCGGCCCAGCGTCACGCATCGAACAGCTTGCCGATCAGGTGACGAAGTTGCCGCGAACGCGGCAACGGTTCGTCATCGAATTACTTGAAGACGCTGTCGCCCGAGCGCAGTAGCGTAAAATTCCAACGATTGGAAGCCGGGCCATGCCCGGTTTCCAGAGATTGGAAAACCGGCGATTTCCCCCATGTCATCACCTTCGTCGCCGCCGGATCGTCGCTCCTGCGCGATCCTGGCGCGTCGTTTTCCGTCCGGAACGGCCGCAAGGCCGGGTTCCGGCGTTTCCGCCCGGATCGGCAGCAACCGCGCGCAAAGCCTGCGGGCGTGTAGTGCAATGCGCCCATGAAGCCCGCTCTCTCCGGAGGCGAGCGACCTCGCAACCAGCATGACAGGTTTCCTGGCGTGCTGGTTGCCGGAGCGAGCCGCACTTGCGGCGGCGTGGCGATGCGTAGTCAGCGACACGCGGCCGCTGAATGATCAGGCGAGTTGTGAAGCCGGGATTCCGGCGAATACCTGGAGCCGGAAGCGCGGCTTGACAACCGCCGTTCCTCGGAGCGCCGGAGCAGTGCGGCCTGCAAGGACGCGCGCGAAGGCGCGACCAACGCGCCCGCCCCGGCGAGGGGCGACAGGCGCAAGGGGTGGCTACTAAAACGAGAGCGGCGGGCGTGGACGCGTAGCGGCCACGTTTTGCGGCGGCCAGCGGCCTTTAGAGCGGCAGCGGGGGCGCTGCCGCGTGCCGCTGGTGGAACAGAAGGGCGTTTTATGCGACGCGCCGGGCGGCGCGTGTGAGCCGTCTTCGGCGAACGAACGCATAAAACCCCTTCTGTTTCAGCCGCAAAACATCCGCCGGAGTCAGTGCGGCCTGTAAGGCCGCCTGCGGAGACGAACTGCCCGCCGCTACTTCCACGGAAGCCGCGTAGCGGCTGACCTCCGAGCGTAGCGAGTTCTACGGGGCACGCGCCGTCTCCGCAAAAGGCATGACATGCGGCGAGTGCGTAGCACTGGCCGCTTGGCGTGACTTTTGAGGCGCGTGGGGGGAAGTAGAGGTGAGCGCCATAGGCGCGAACACCGCTCGCGTAGTGGAGCGCATGAAGCCGAGGATGGCGAAGCCGCTGAGTCCGCGAAGCGGCGCACGTCCACCGCAGGCTTGATGCGCGGAACGGAGCGGGAGCCGGAGCGATTGGACCGGCATGTGCGTAAGCAGATGCCGGGACATATCGCGTAGGCGACACAACCAACATGAAGCGCCGCCGCCATCACGGTTAATCGAAGCCGATAAGTTCCACTGGCGGCGCTCCGCTAAAAGGGAAGAGGATCGTTCTTCGTATCCAGGTCGGTAGGCGGTTGAGTAGATTGGGATCCGGATCGCGGCGGAGGAAATGGATTTGAACCCGGATAATCTTTGCGTTGAATACGGCCGACTTTCTCCAGGCGCGCCCAGATAGCGCCAGGCGTCCGGTTCAGTTCCTGGGCGATAAGTTTCACGTCAACCTTGCCGTCGAACTGCTGGAGCATCTTATCTTCTTCGTCTTTCGTCCACGGTCGGCCTGCCTTCGGCGGGCCGGAGTGAATACGGTCCTTCTGTCGCTGCAACCGGTCGAGTCCTTCAAGGGCCAGGTGTAGAGCCCGGACCGTGTCGGCCTGTTGGTAAGGTGAAGCAGGCGGGAACCGTTCGCCGGTGGTCGGGTCAACGCCGTCGGCAAGTTTCTGTATGATCTCTGTGGCTCGGGCAATGTCCATGACTGCTTTAGTTCAACTCTTGGCGACCTTGAGACCGAATGCGGTTAGGGTCGAGTTAATTTCCCTCATGAGATTGTCGTCCTGCGTGCGGACAAAGAGAAGTTCGTCGTGACTGGGAATAAATATGACTCCTTTTGCCGGATCAAAAACAACAGCATCCCAGTAGAAGTACAAAACAATGTCTAAAAGGCATTCCAAGACGGACAGTTCTTGAGATGCGAAGGTATGGGCGGGACATTCTGCAAGTGAACGAATTTCGCCTATAGCGCGTCTGTACCCTTCAAACAATGGCATGTTCTGGGATGATGGCCAGACACCGTATTCAGAGAACCACAAAAGAACATCATCGCCAGAAACAAGGCGAACGATCTCGCGTGAAAGAGCGGTCTTGCGGCCCGAGTCTTGAGGTACAAGATACTTTGCTTCAGAGGGGAACCGCGGATTTGCTCGGCGGATTTCCGCCGGTGTGGCAAACCCTCTGGAAGAAAGCCACTCGTTGAGTTGTGATGGTGAAAGATTTTGCATGTGCGTCGTTTGTCATGGCACAGGGACCAAGTTGCGAACCGGAATTAGGCGCGTACCTTCTGAAATTATGATGTATGTGATCAATGCGCCACCAGTTAGCCCGGTGATTTGCGACATTCTATTCATCGCGTCCGCGCTCATGCCACTGCTCGATGATTGTCCACCGTGTGCTTCCTCGGGTGTGACTGGTCTTCCGTTCTCATCATAGCGTTGCCGATTGCCTCGACCATCATCGACATCCCAGTGTCCTTCCGGATCCCAACTGGAAGACGGTTGGCTTTGACCTGGCAGTGGTTGTTGCGGCCCCCAAGTCCCTCCTCGTGAGTTGCCGGGATTTGGATTCCAACGCCAACCTGCACCTGGTCCTCCACCAGGAACAGGAACCGGAGGAGCATTGATTCCCGGAACGACGGCACTGATTAGATTCGGGAGACTGTTGTTGACACTGGTGTACTGTGGCAACGTGTTTATCGCTGTCGCCGGTTGACCTTCCGTACAGAGGCCACTTGGATCCCGGAAGTTTACGGGATTGTTGCCGCATATAATCCCGTACAGCGAGGCCGTGCCGGAGTACGTCACGGTTTCGGTGACAGGGGAAAGCCAGGCGGTGAACGTATCGGAAGCCGTGGTAACGGCGGCTTCTTCGGTTAACTGAAGAAGGCGAACACCCCGCCAGATTTCATCCGGCAAGGGCGGCATGTCCACGCCGATAAAGCCTTCTTCGATCACTGATTTCATGGATGCCGAAATTACCCGAAATAGCCTGAAAAGGCCAGAAGATTCAGGACCGGTTTACCGGTCCTTTTCCCTGGGATGGAAGCGCGTATGCGCTTCTTTCAGGTCGGTGATGGTGAGGCGGATGTACTTCTCGGTTGAAGACAGGTTGGCGTGTCCAAGCATCTCCTGGACGTGCCGGATTCCGGCACGGTTGCGGATCATGTGCGTGGCGCATGTGTGCCTGAACGTGTGCGGCGTGACCGGCGTCTTGAGCCGGGCAAGCCGGGCGTACTTCGCCACCAGGTCGGCCAGCGCGTTTTTGCTCAAGACCTTTCCCCGGAGACTGACGAAGAGTTGCTTGAAGTTCGGATCGGCGGCGCAGCGCATGAGTTCCGGGCGGATGCCGTTCAGGTAGGTCTCAAGGTACTTGGCGGCGATCTTGCCGAGCGGGACAACGCGGTCCTTGCTGCCCTTGCCCTGGCGGATCATGAGTATCCCGCCGTCAAGGTCCACGTCGTCGGTCGTGAGATTGAGCAACTCCTGCCGCCGTGCGCCGGTGGAGTAGAGCATTTCCAAAATGGTGCGGTCACGGTAGCCCAGGACGGTGTTGACGTCCGGGACCTGCAGGAGTTTCTTCACCTCCGGCACGGTCAAGACGGCCTTGGGCAGGCGTTGCGGCGTCCGGGCGTATTCGATATCCCGCGTCGGATCGTGCGGCAGGTATTCGGCCTGCCGCAAGTAGCCGAAGAAGTTGGCCAGCGCCGCAAGGTGCTGGTTCTGCGTACTGACGATGCTGATGCCGCCCCGGTTATTGATCTCGTCGGCAAGATGCTTCTGCCAGTCGAGTATCACGGCGGCGCTCACGTCCGCCGGGCCGCGGACGTTCCGGCCCGCGGCCCAGGCGAAGAACTTCTTTACGCGCTGGGTCTGCGTGTGGATGGTCTTCCGGGCGCGATTGATCGCGACCAGGTGTTCCCGGTACTTCTCGATGAGTTCGTCCGTCGTCACGGTGTGCCGCCTTTCTTGTACGGCCCTTTGACGCGCCGGGGCCGGGCCTGCGGCACGGCCTCGGCGTCGCGTTCGCGCGGGTGAGTCTTGCCGTGGGTCGTCTTGACTTCGCGCTCGGCAACGCGGGTGTAAATCTGCGTCGTGTCTATGCAGGCATGACCGAGAAGGCGCTGGACGTGGACCACGTCCGCGCCGTCGGCCAGCATGTGCGTGGCGCACGTGTGCCGGAACACGTGCGGTGTCACACGCTTGGAGATTCCCGCTTGCTCGGCGTAACGTTTTATCAGGCGTTCGACGATAAGCGGATTGATCGGCGTCCCCCATTGCTTGCCGACGAACAGGGCCCGTTCGTCGCGCCGTTTCTCCGTGAAGCGGCCGCGAACGTGCCGGACGTATTCCTTGACGTACTGCGCCGCCTTGTGCCCCATTGGAACAACGCGCTCCTTCATGCCTTTGCCGTTGACGCGAACGAACCCGCCGTTCAAGTCCACGTCGTAGACGGTTAACGAACAGAGTTCCGCCAGCCGTAGACCGGCCGAGTAGAAGAGTTCCAGCATGGCCTTGTCCCGGATGCCGTCGAGCCGCGACGTGTCCGGCGCATCGAGAAGGCGGCGCATCTCGCCCTTGGTCAGGATCGTGCGGGGCAACCGGTCTTCGAGCGTCGGCAGTTGAAAGCCGAGCGTGGGATTGACCAGCACCTTGCCGTTGCGGTCAAGCCAGTCGTAGAACCGGCGCACACCGCGCATGAGAACATGAACGCTGTGCGTCGTGTACTTGCCGGACTCCACGAGCGCCGCCTGATACGTCTGCACGTCGTCGCGCCGGATCGCCCGCACGTCGCGACCGTCGAGCCAGGCCAGGAAGACCGCAACGCTCCGGGTGTAACCCGCGAGCGTCGAGGGCGACCGCTTCAACGCCTTCAGGTAGGCGGTGAACTCAACGAGCAACGCGGCGGAAGCGGCGCGCGTCTTCGCGCGCGCGCGATTCTCGCCGCCGATTTCGCAAGGTGTTTCGCGAAGTGCTTCCATTTCAGGCCTTTGCCTCCGGTTTTGGCGTTCGCAAGGTGGCCGCAAGGTCTCCCGGTTTCCACGCAAGGTGGTCCGAAAACCCCGCAAGGTGGGTCTTTTCCGCCACGAGGTCTTGCGCCTCAACATCTTGGATGCCGATCGCCGCCGCCTCGCGGCGGAGCGTGTCCACATCCTTCAGGCCCATCATGAACCGCTCGCCCGCCTTGCCCTGGCCTTCCCACAGCAAGCGATACTGGAACTGCTGGCCGTTCCTGCCGGACACCGGCAGAACGTATTCCAGATCGGCCAGCGTCGGCAGATGCTGGCGGACCTGGTAGTCGCTCCACTTGCTGAACTCGCGGATTTCCCGGCGCGTGACGCAGACTTCCACCGGTTCGATTTTCCGTTCCGTGGCGATCTTCCTGACCAGTTCTTCGATTAACAGAAGAAGCGTCCGGGTCGGCCCGGTGAGTTCGTCGAGTGTGCGGCCGAGCACGTCAAGCGCCAGGTCGTTGGCAAGGCCGATGTCGCGCAAAGAGACTTCGATATAGTCAACGGTCTGGCCTTCCTCGGTCATCTGTTTGAAGGGCTTCCGCATCTGGTGAAGGAAGGCCACCGCCTCGATAAGGTTCAGATACTTGCGGTTGTCGCGCCGCGTGAGCAAGTAGTCGTCGGCGTAGGACAGCAGGCGGCCGTATGGATTGATCACGCGCACGGTTTTCAAGAGGCGTTGAAAGGCGTGGTGCCGCTTCAAGACGCCGTCCTGCCGGAGTTGCATCCGCAACCCTTCGAGTGTCCGGGCCTCGCGTTGCGCCTCCAAGATTCGCTTGGTCTGCTCGCGGCTCTCGTCGATTGAAGAGACATAGAACCGGCTCAAGGTCTCCGGGTTGACTCGCGGGTTGGTCGTGGTCTGAAAGACCGATGTCGGGCCATAGACCTTGTTCTGCATGGTGGTCATGCGCCCGGTCAGCGGGTCTTTGACGGTCGCCTCGATGATGAGGATTCCGGCGCTGATCAACGAGCGGATCGCGTAGGCGGCGTCCTCGCCGCCCGCGATCTCCTCCAGCGCAAGCACCTTGTGCATGAGGCTGGTTTCGCCCTTGTAGAACAAGGCGCGTTCGGTCACTGACGTGAGTTTGACCAGGTCTTCTTCGGGGCAGAACCGCAAGGCCGTGTCCTGCAGGAACGACTTGCCCGCCCCGGAACCGGACAGGATCAAGAGCGCCAGCGGAGTGAACATCTTGCGGCTGGTCATGCAGAGATAGGCGAGCAGGACGTTAGCCCGTTCGCCGATGTAGCCGCCTTTGCCGAAGTCCTTGAAAATCTCGTCGAACAGATCGGGCCGCTTGCCGAATCGCTCGCCGTCCCGGCGGGCCTCGTCGGTTAATCGGATGATGTCTTCCGCGATGGCGTCTTGTTTCTCGCCCCGGCGTTCGCATTCCTCGATAAGGCGATTGATGTCGGCCTCGATGATCGGCGTTTCCTCGCGGTAGAGCGTCACCGCGTCGGCGATGAACGTTTTTCGACTCCGGGCGGAGAACAGGTCAACGGTGTCGATGTGGAACCGGTTGCGGTCCGGCGTAAGCGCCTTGACCGTGACCTTGATTCGGGTGGCCCCGGTCTCGATGGGCCGAACCTCGTAGCAGCGTTCCGCGAAGCGGACGCGAAAGCCTTTTGCAATCTCTTCGATTTGCGCCGTGCCCTGCCTGCGCGTGATGTCGGATTGCGGCGCGGCGGCTGTGGCCGCCGTCGCCGCCTCGCCGTTCAGTGGCCGCGCCGCTTTGAGTAGTGCGTCAAACGCTTCGACCGGGTTCGCCTGCAAGAACCCGTTCGCGTCCTCGCCTTCCGGTAGAGTCACGGTGAAGACTTCATGCCCGTCTTCAGTGAGGCGCGCCGACAGTCTGCCGGCGGCGTCCCGCCCCGCGGGATCGCCGTCCATGACCAGGTAAAGCCGCTCGATGCCGTGGCGCTTGAAGAGCGCCCGGTGATCGTCGGTCAGGCCATTCGTCCCATAGAGCGCCGTCGTGTTCTTGTAACCCGCCTGCCAGAGTGTCGCCGCGTCAATGATACTTTCGGTTAACAGAAGATAAGAAGACGCGGGCGCGCGCGTGCGTCCGTCTTCGCCCTGCGGGCTACGCCGCGACAAGCGAGCGTCGGCGGGCACGGCAGCGGCCGTCCTGGCCGCCTGCCAATGCCACACGCCGACATGCGGCCCGGGCAAGTACAAGTGCCGGATCGGATCGGCCTTGCCGTCAGGGCGCTTGTCGCCCTTGACGGCGGACGGCACGGCGATCTTGCGGCCGTACATGCCGGCAACGTTGCCTTGCTCGTCGTAAATTGGGAAGGTCACGCAGTCCCGGAAGTGTTCCTTGCCGTGGGCGTCGAGGATGCCGACCGCTTTCAGGTCGTCGAGGATTTCGCCTTCCGGCGGGATGGCGTCGCGAATGGTTTCATTCGCGTAGCCGATTCGGAACGTCTCGTATAGCGCCGCTTCGTGCAGGCCTCGGCCCTTGAGATACGCCCGGCCTTCCGAGTACTGGAGAAAGGCCTTGTGGTAGAACTCGGCCACCTTGTTCAGCAAGGCTTGCTGGGCGGCGGTGCGTGGTTTCGGATCGTCCGCCTTCGCCCCTTCGGGACTACGGCGCGACCATTCGGGGTGTTGCTCCGCCAACACCCGAATGGCCTGGCCGGTGGTCAAGTGGTCGTGGAAGACCAGGAAGTCAATGCCGCTTCCGCCCTTGCCGCAACCGAAACACTGCCAGAGTGCCTTTGACGGTGTAATGACCAGGCTGGCTTTGCCGTCCTCGTGGAACGGGCAGTTGATTTTCCATTTGTTGTTGCCGTGCCTCTGCGGTTCGTGGCCGCGCGAGCGGACAAGAGCCAGCAAGTCAATGGATCGTTTCAGGGCGTGCAAGTCGATCTGTCCATGCCCTGAGCGTGTCGAAGGGTCGGGTGGTCGTCGTCGGTTGTCCGGTTTGTTCTCTGCGATCATGTCGCGCCTGTCCTTCCTTCTGGACAGAGCGCCCGGTTGTGCTACTGTTCATCTCACACAACACGGGCGTCAGTCCGTGGCTGTTGTTGGGGCGGCGGTTGAGTCCGTCAAGATATCGACCGCCGACCCCGTTCCTCCCGAACCCCGTCAAGACCAAGATTCAGGAAATAACTACGGCGCGTGTTTACCGCATTTTGCGGTATTCAGTCAACAGCAAAATCGGATATTTCGGAAAGGGGTGTAGGATGCAGACAACGAATTGGATTGGGTTGGCACTCATCATGACGGATCAAAAGACATTTGTGCAGAGATTGGGACAGCGGATTCAGGCCCACCGCAAAGCGGCGGGCCTGACGCAAACGGAGTTCGGAAAACTGCTGGGTCTGAGTCAGCAAGTCATTGCGGACTACGAAGCGGGGCACCGGCACATTCGGGCCTACACATTGGCCCGGATGGCGGAAGTTCTGAGCATGGATGTCGGCGAGTTGCAGGGCGACAAGCAACCGGAACAACGGAAGCGCGGCCCCGCGCCGATGGTGCAACGGCAGTTGGAAAAGATTCAGGCGTTGCCGAAGGACAAGCAGAAGTTCGTCCTGCAGGCGTTGGACATGGCATTGAAGACAACGTAGGAGACCGCCGCCGTGTGGATGGATTGTCATCGAGGATTCAAGACCCGGTTGAAAACCGGCAGGATCGTTTGGGAAGACACGCGCGTAAACGTCTGCGCCGGTATCTGTGACAGCGTGGACCTTTGCGGCAACAAGGATTGCGAGTTCTACGACGACACGCGCGAAGGCACGCGGCGTTTTCACGCCGCCCTTGGGCATGAGCATACGCTTGAAGGAATGATCCAGACAAAGACGCTTCAAGCCGTCTTCGACGGCAAGACCGCCGTCGCCGATTGAGTCCGTTTTTCCCCATGTCAACAGCCGCGCCGCGTCGTTATCGCCCGTCCTGGGCGAACGTAGCGCGTCGTTTTCCAAGAGAAAGGGCCGCAAGGCCGGTTTCCGGCCTCCGGGCCGGATCCGGGCTCGGCGGCCGTCGTCTCATTGAAGATCGTGGCGGCGCGTAGAGCCGCCTCCGCTCGCGCGAAGCGCGTCTTCGGGGGGCTGGCGCGAAAACTGTCTCCGCATGTTTTCGTGCCGGCTATCGGGGGAAGGGTCAGGCCGGACGCTTGAAGCCGTGGACGGTGAGCTTGTCGAAGCCGCCACAGGCTTGAAGCGTTCGGCCAGGGGAACCGGGTCCGGGGGTTCCCCTGTTCAGTAAACACAACCGGCGACACGGGGAGCGGGCTTTGTCTTCAAAGCACGCTCGCCGTGGCGACGTCCACGGAAGGCCGGAAGCGTGCGAGGACCTGAACGGCCGCAGCCGCTTCCGGCCTGACCAACGCGCCCGGCCCCTGGGGGCCGTGGCGCAACGGGGGCTGAGCGGCGGAGTGGCGGCGGCAACCCGTAGGGCGGCGGCGCGCGGACGGCAAGCCCGTCTTCGGGCGTGAGAGGCATGGAGATAAAGAGGCTCCATGCCGCCGTCCGCGCCATAACGGCCGCCGCGCTGGTGCCCCCTGCGGTTTTCCCCCTTTGGTGGATTCCTTTTTGAAAGGGGGGATCACGGAAAGGGGGTTTCCAAAGGGGGAAAACTGATGGGGGGAAACAGCGTTACCCGCCGCCGCCCGCCGCGCTTGGAGGCCGTAGGCCGTTGAGGTGCGGCCGTCCTCGGCCGCACTCCGCATCGAGGGAGCTTCGCGACCGAGAGCCGTAGCGGTTGGACCGGAAGATGGCCTTCTCTTTCAGCAGCTTCCGGGACATACCGCGAAGGCGACTAAACGAATAGAGGCGCCGCCGGTCAACAGCGTCGGTTTCATGGTAACGATTACCGGCGGCGCTCCTTGTCAGCGGAGCCTTGGTCGCGCCGCGTGGCTGCCGCCGTCTTCGGCGGCAAGCATCGCGGCGTGCCAAGGCGTAGCGTCATCACGCCTGACCGCGCACACGGCGAGCGGCGATAGCCGCGAGGATGGGAAGCGCCGGAGGCAGACACTTCAGGACCGGGAATCGGCAAGCATGTCGCTAACGCCCTTCACGAAGGCCGCTATCAGATCGTCTTCCGACTTATAGTCCGGCTTCTCGTAGACCTTGTGATTTCGCTGTCCCTGGGCATCCGCCATGTCCTGGTATATCCAGATTTTCACCGGACCAAGATCACCTTCGTAGAAGCTTTCTTCTTCGCCGTCTTTGAATTGCCAGGCATTGGCTTCCACTCCAAGGTCTTTGAGACTCGCCAGAAGCGCTTTGGAGCATCTCTCTTGAAACGGCGTAGTGACTCTCGGCATTTTAGAGAGGCCCCAGGTCGCGGAAGATAATGTGGCCGTCTTTGGTGATCTTCTCAATGAGTCGACCTGCGGCACGGTAGACCTTGCGGCCTCCGAATCGGCTGACCCCTATGCGAAGATACCTGTTCTGATTGATCAAGCCATACCGGCCTAGAATGCCAGCCTTCTCAAGTCCCATAACGCCGCCAGCGGCAAGTAGGGCCGATTCGGCAACACGGCCGCCAGTCATTCCCATCTTGAAGCCTTCGTTGCACTCGTTGCTCTCGTAACCAAGGTCTTCCCATTGCTTGTTGAAGGTATCGTAGAAAAGGCCGTATTCCTCCCAGAACAAGCCTCCGGTGAATGCATTGACGACGCCTTGTCCGCCCCGGCTCCAGCCTTCGGCAAACCCGCCCCACGCTTCTCCGAAACTTCCTTCCGGGCCGAGTCCGACCAGACTGCCAAGGCCAAGTTCGATCCAGTCATTATCCCACGTCCACAGTCCGAAGGGGTCCCTGAAGTTTACGGGGTTATTGGCGCAGAAGACATACTGATTCAACCCGCCGGAGATCCCGATGGGGTCATTGGAGAGCCACCGTCCGGTGATGGGGTCATACCAGCGGGCTCTAAAATAATACAGCCCCGTCTTCCATGAGTACTCGCGGCCCTGCCACAGAAACCGATTGCCGATGGCCGATTCGCTCAGCGGACGGTTCGCCGCGTCGTAGACGCCCAGCACGCGGCCCCAGGCATCGTAGCGGTAGCTCTCTACAACCACTCCGTTGGTGTCCGCCATGGCGTGGACCGTGCCCTGAATGTCCGTGAGCGCGTAAAACACGGACGACACCGAGGTCGTCCCTCCAGAATTCGTGTACACCGTAATCGCTAACAGGTTGTCCACGCCCGGCCCATAGCAGT
>Ga0101944_10006624_pt1 | contig 12153 bp, 12 predicted proteins | sample DewCreD2012metaG_FD_75245 | JGI IMG/M metagenome (GOLD analysis project Ga0101944, IMG submission 75245) | Hot spring sediment bacterial and archeal communities from British Columbia, Canada, to study Microbial Dark Matter (Phase II) - Dewar... ... | reverse complement strand
CAAATGAAAAATACCGGTTCACGCTCATTCGCCCTCACGCCACCTGAGCACAGTGGCGCCGCCGGCGCTGCGCTCCAGCACGCACCAGATTCTGTACATCACACCGCCAATCTGCCCGACCGAGGTAACCCTGTATATGGCCGATTCGGTCGTAACCATCTCCCGCACGGCGGGAGGCACTCCGGGCACCCTTGCCATGAAATCGTCAACGCTCTTGAAAGAACTGTCCTTGCGGCGGCCTGATTCATCGTACCATCCCTCCCTTTCCTCGATAATGGCACTGGCCGTCACATCGTCAATCTCCGGAAGAGTCATCAAAACCCGCTTTGAGGCCGCGTTGACATTGACCTTGCCGTCGCCATACGTGGTCAGCATGTCTTCAATTCCGCTCACCGAGACAGGTTCCTCTCCCTCCCTGGCAGGCTCCAATGTGCCTCCGTATAGTACGGCCCTGTTGAAGCCTCTTACAAGCAGAAGTTCACCCACCGTGTCCAACGGACCGTTCTTGGCCCTGTAGGGAGGATCCAGCCTGGCGTAGTAATCATCCGTCTCGGCCCCGTCGCGTCTCGGTTCCCCGTCGCCGTCAATCCAGTCCAGAAAGGACTCAACCAGGCGGGGAAACATTTCCTCCGGAATGCCCCCCACCTCGAGAATCCTTTCAAGCGCCTCCTCCCTCTGTATGTCGGTGGATCCGAGATTGTTTATGTTGCGCCTCGCCGGCTCGGGAACTATCTCCACCGACACCGTCCCATCGCCCAATTGCTCAACCAGCGTGCCGCGGCCTATCGCAAGCCCCTTGGAGAGAAGCCATGCATGGGAAAACCACCGGTCTTTCTTAGCCTCCTCGCTTTCCGAATCCACTCCCCGCACATCCTGGCTCTTCTTCATGAGCATCTTTGCGATCTCTATGCCCGACCGCGCAAGAGCCTCAGCCTTCGCCCGCTTGCGCATATGCGAGGTCAGGCGCGCCTCAAGATGCGCGTCAAAGGCAAAAAATCCCACGAGAATCGCCAGTATTCCGACGATCCACAGCACCACCATCAGCACCGAGCCTCCCCGGCCGCGGCAGCCAATATTCCGCAGTGCCGGGAACGGCATTCTTCTTCCATTGTCCGTTTGCAATTTGCGGCTCCTGGCACTCAAGCAGCCTCGCAGGTCTGAAATGCCGTGTCCGAACGTGTCGCACAACCGGGCCATTTCCCGAGCGGAAAACACGGAGTGAAAACGCCTTTCTGTCATCTCCAGCCAAGATGAGCAACCGGTATATCCACAACCCTCCTGATCTCGATGGGCTGACCGCCCTCATCAAGAGGCTCCAGATAAAGCGTCAGCTCCACAAAGGTCGGAAGCCTGTTCGTCATTTCCCAGTTATCAAGCCATTCGATCTGGTTCCCCTCGATCCTGTAAGCCGTTCGGCAGTTGAATCCAGAAACGCGCCTCGAAATTATAGCAGCCGGAATCTCATCCGGCTTGAAATCTTCGGGCTGCGCCTGAAGCCGCCACGCGCGCACCGAGGCGCACGGTCTGCCCTCATCGTCCTCTTCGATGAAAAATTCGATCCTGTGCGGACTCTCCGCGAGCTGTGATCCTCCTCCGACAAGCGCGCTTCCGAGTTTGACCCAACTGATCCTGTCCGCGGCTCCCGGGCCGTCGCCGTTGTCCTCGGTTATCATTCCATACGCCGCGCTCCTGTCGCGCGCGTCCGGATAGTACGCCGACCGCAGGCCCATAAGCAGTTGCTCCATGACAAAGTCGCCGTGGTGAAGATCCTCGCTCAGAGCCATGCCCTTCTTCCACGCCGAAAGCGCTGTCGCAAAACTAACAGCGGCGACAGCAGTGACCGCCGCCATCACCGCCACCGCAAGAAGCAGTTCCAGCAGTGTGAAGCCATTCCCTCTCTCCGGCGCAAAACGCATCCTATTCTTTTTTCTCAACCCACACATACCGCGCGGTCTCCTCCTGCATGATCCGTCCGCCCCTTCCCGGCCAGGTCACGCGCGTGCGCACTACGTAAAGGCCGTCTTCGTCCTCGTCTTCCTCGACTGTCCGCTCGTAGGAAAATCCATTTTCAAGAGTCTCCCTGTCCACTTTGAGAAACTCCAGATCGTTTGTGGCCACAAACGGGTGCTCTGCCTCGCCCAGCCCCGCGACCCACACGGCTGTCTGATAATTCTTTGCCGCCTTCATGACCGCCAGACATCGCGACGCCCCGGCCAGCAGAACGACAATTGCCGCGCCGAGTATCAGCGCTGAAAGAAGCGCCTCGACAAGCGTGAATCCGCTCTTCATCCCGGATTCTGTGTCTGGCCGCTCAATCCGCATCGTGTATAAACGCCATATTTTTCCGGCAGGTCATGCAATCTGGCCATTCCTCAAACGCAAAATCCGGGTTCATCTTGCCCGCTCCAGGCGCGAGCCGCCAAGGGCGTCCACCTCCACAACAACGGCTTCGCCCATGTCGTCAGCCAGTTCGATCCTGTAGGGACGGCAGGTGCCGTTGCATCTGTACGGAATGGACACAACGCCATCGGCGTGGCGCTCTGTGGTGTCGTCCAGGAACTCGATCTGCCTCACAGCAACCCCTTCCAGAGACCGGCTCAAGACCGCTCCCGCATGGCCGGAGGCAGAAGGCGGCAGCGTCTCAGGTTCCGGGCCTTCGAACAGGGCGCTGCCGGCTTCGGCTCCTGAAACTGCAACCTCGACTCCGGACGTCTGCCCCAGGCCAGCCGCTTCCGGCGGCTCCTGCCCGGCCCCGTTCCAGTCCGCCGGCCCGACGGAGACATTGGCTCGCGCAACATCAATCCGTACGACCATGTCCTGCTGCTGCAGAATCGCCATCGTTCTCGCATACCGCCCGGCCATGGCCGCAGTCCGCGCGGCAATCCGCAGACGCTGCCCCCGCATCGAGCGCCCCATCATGGGCGCCACAACAGCGGTGACAATTGCGATAATAGCAGCCACCAGCAGCATTTCGATAAGGGTAAACCCGGCTTGTGCGCCTGGGCCGAGCGCGGCAGCCGTCGCGGCGCCCGAACAGACGCAGGGCCGAAACGCCACAGCTCCCGACCTGGACAATGAAACTTGCCGGGCCAACGAGCTAGCCTCCGGCCGTGAAACTGGTGATATCATCGCCGGTGCCCATCTGGAGGTCCGGCCCCGCGGACCGCACCTCATAATCGCTGTCGCCTTTCAGCGTGTACTGCAGTGGCGTGCCCCAGGCGTCAGCAGGCAGCCCGCCCCTGAGGTACGGCCCATTCCAGTTCGGGGAGCCGTCGTTCTGAATCAGCGACTGGAGGCCTGAGGGGTATCGCCCGGTGTCAGTCTCGTACATGTCAATCGCGGTGCAAACGTTGTGGATGCTGCCGCGCGTGGCCTTGATCATCGCGGATTTCTGCTTCCCGCCGAAGTTCACAACCACGATGCCCGCAAGTATGCCAAGTATGGCCACAACGAGAAGCACCTCGATCAGCGTGAAACCGTCTCTGCGTCCGTCACGCCTTGCGATGAGAAACCATCTGTCAGCCATGTTCCATCTCCTTCCGTCGTGCGCCGCGTGCCGGGTCCTACACATCAAGGCCGTTGGTCAGATTGAACACTGCCATCAGCACGCTCAGCGCCACAAATCCGACTCCAAGCGCCACAAACACTATCAGCACCGGCTCCAGCAGCGTGGTGAAGAGTTTCACGTTGCGGTTCAGCTCGTTCTCATACCGCAGCGCAATATGCCTGAGCGCGCCAGACATGTCGCCCGTCTGCTCGCCCACCGCAAGCATGTCCGTCATCATCGCCGGAAACACACCGCCGGCGGCAAGGGGACCGGAAATCGTCGTCCCGTCCGTTACCCGTTCCCTCGCCCTGCGTATCTCCCTGCTCAGTACGGCGTTGCCTACGGTCTGTTCGGCTATCGCGAGAGCCTGAAGGGCGGGCACGCCGTTTGCAAGAAGCGTCCCAAGGGTTCTGGAAAGATTTGCCAGAACTCCGGCGAGGACTATCCCTCGCACCACGGGCAATTTCAGAAGCATCCCATCCCACCACAAACGGCCGGCCTGTGTCTTGACCCACCGGTTGAACAGAGCCCCTGCAATGAGAATCGCGACGATGATGCCCCACCCGTATCGAACCAGCAAACCGCTCAGGCCTATCAGAATGCGCGTCGGAAGAGGAAGGGCGATGTTCATCTGGTCGAATATGATCCTGAATTTGGGTATTACATACACCATGGAGAAGGCCAGAGTGAGAATGCCGACGACTATGACGATCGAGGGATAGACGAGCGCCATTACAATTTTTTCCTTCAGGTCCTGCACTCGCTCGTAATGCTCTATGAGACGGCGCAGGACTTCGTGAAGCGCCCCGCCGGCCTCTCCGGCTCTGACCATGCTCACGTAAAGCTTCGAAAAACTCTCAGGATGCCTTGCCAGCGCGTCCGAAAGGCTTGATCCCCTGATTATTTCGTCGCGCACTTCCGCGATTATCGAGTCCGCCGCGCCTCCGGACCTCCGGTTCGCAAGCAGATTCAAAGCGTTACCCACCGGCAGTCCAGCCGCGAGAAGGTCGCTCAACTCTGTCGTAAAAACCAGGAGTTCCCTGCCGGACATTCTGGGCCGTCCCAGCCGCCACTGAAAACGCAGGGAATGCGCTCCAGATGGCGGAGTCAGCACCGCCGCCTCGGTCAGAGACACTGGAATATGCCCCATCCGCTCAACGGCCGAGAGGGCGGCGCGGCGGTCAACGGCCTCGACAACACCCTCGACCTTCTCGCCGGTCCTGGTTCTGGCAACGTATGAGAACTTCGCCATCCTGCCTCACGCCATGGAAGTTTGCCCGAAGTCGCCGGCGTCAGAGGAACGCCGCGTCCGGAAGCTCTGTTCCGCACCGCTAGTCGTTCTCCTCGGTGGCGCGCAGCACCTCTTCTATTGTCGTCACGCCCTCAATCACCTTCGCCCATCCGTCGTCGCGCAGAGTGGCCATTCCTTCCGAAACCGCCTTCTGCTTGATCGCGCTGGACGGGCTCCTCGTGATCACCAGCGACCCGATGTCCTCGCTCACGGTCAGTATCTCAAAAATTCCGCACCTGCCCCTGTAGCCCGTGTGCCGGCACGATTCGCAGCCGGCGGATGAATACAGCGGCCTGCCTGCCAACCGGCCGATTGGAAAACCGATGCCGATCAAATACGACTCCTCCGGACGTTCCGGCTTCCGGCAGGCGGCGCAAAGGCGCCGGACAAGCCGCTGGGCGACAACCGCAATCACGGCCGATGCCACAAGATACGGCTCGACGCCCATGTCGAGCAGCCTTGTGAAGGCGCCCGCGGCGTCGTTGGTGTGCAGAGTGCTGAACACCAGATGGCCGGTCAGCGAGGCCTGAATCGCAATCTCCGCAGTCTCAAGATCGCGTATTTCTCCCACCATGATCACATCCGGATCCTGCCTGAGGATGTGCCTGAGAATACGTGCGAAGGTCAGGCCTATTTCAGGCCTTACCAGCACCTGGTTGACGCCCGGCATCTCGTATTCTATCGGCTCCTCGGCGGTTATGATGCGCTGGTCAACGGTGTTGATCTCGTGCAGAAATGCGTAAAGCGACGTGGATTTTCCCGACCCGGTGGGGCCTGTCACCAGCACAATGCCGTTCGGACGGTTGATTATCTTCACACTCGTCGCGGAATCCCGATCGTTGAGGCCCAGATCCCTGAGGCTTATGAACTCTCCCTTGCCCTTCAGCAGACGAAGGCTCACGCTCTCCCCGTAAACCGTGGGCATCGTTGACACCCTTATATCCAGATCTTGCCCCTCCACCCTGAGCCCGATTCTGCCGTCCATTGGGAGACGCTTCTCGGCTATGTCCATGTTGGCCATGACCTTGATCCTCGAAATTATGGCCGCCTGGAATCTGTTCAACTGGGATGGGACAGGCGTTTCGTGCAGCACGCCGTCAACCCGGTAGCGTATTCTCAGCCTGTCCTCCATCGGCTCAAAATGAATGTCAGTCGCGTTCTGGCGGCAGGCCTCCAGAATGATCTGATTGACAAACTTGACAATGGACGCCTCCTGATCCAGGTCGCTCAGGTCAGTCTTCTTACGCTCTTCCTCGACGGCGATTTCAAAACGGTTGTCCTGCATCATCTGATCCACCGTCTCGGCGCCGACCCCGTAAAGACGCTTGGCTGTCTTCGCTATGTCGTCCCGTCCGCTGAGGGCCAGCCTTATCCGCATGCCCGATGCCATCCGCAAAGCGTCAAGCAGCGCCGGGTTCAGGGGATCGCTGGAGGCCACAATGAGGGTTCCATTTTCAACCGACAGAGGCAGAACGCCGTACTGAAACACCGCTTTCGTGGGGAGCTTTTCGAGAACTTCGCGCGGGATTTCGCGGCCCGGAAGCTTCACAAACGGCAAATTCATGGCCTTCCCAAGGGCCTCAAGAAACTGTTCCTCCTCAGCCAGCCCTTCTCTGACCACCACGGAAGTGATCGTTTCCTCCGAAGCCCTCGCTTTTTCAAGAATGGACGCAGCCTGTTCGTCGGAAAACAATCCTGTTTTCCTGAGTATCATGGCCGCCTGTCCGGAAAGTCGTTCCATCGTTCCTCCACCCGCATGGCGCGGGCCAACGCCAAATCTGCAATAAGTGTACCACCCTCCGCATCAAAAACAACCCCCCAGATTTTTCATTTGAGAAATGGCGGGACTGCACAACCCGCTGCAGAAACACGGCGTTCAGACGCGATGCGGGTTGATGCGGCAAATCTGAAACCCCGAGCGATTGGCCCCAGCGCTGCATCCGGCTTGCTGCGAGGTGCTTGCAGTCGGGCGCAAAGCTGCGCCTCGGGCGTCTCGCATCCGCCGCGCTCGATCCTATCGAAAAATCGGGGACACCCAGCAGGCCGTCGCTGCCCAGCGCTCAAGATGAGCGCATGCGGTCTGCGGCCGCGCGCGCCGCTGAACTTCCGCCGCCAGAGGCGGCTCCGCCTTTCGCATGGTTTGGGCCGGCTCGCGTCCTGCCGGATCCGACCGGTTCGCGCCTGCTCACCCCGCATGCCCAGAGGGTCTGGCGCGCAATGCCCATCAATATTTTCACGTCATCCACCGTGAGGGGCCCACGAGAGAGGATTCTCCTCAATCCAAGCATCATGTGTTTCTCGTTGTCGTCCTTGAAAAAGCCTATCTCGGCAAGAGCCTTTTCCCACAGGCCGAACATCCGTTCCCGAAGCCCGGACGGCGCCTCCGGAGATTTTTCCACGGGAGGCTCGTACTGGCCGGACGCGACAAATATCTCGTAGCAGCATATCATGACAGCCTGCGCCACGTTGAGGGATGGATTCTCATGAAAAGTCGGAATCTGGATTATCTGGGTGCCTATCGCAATTTCCTCATTCGTAAGGCCGCTCTCCTCGCGGCCGAAGACCAGCGCCACTCGCCCGGTGTCGGTCGCACTTACAGCCAGAGGAGCCCACTCTCTGGGACTCCTGGCGTGCTGTCTGTAGAGGCCTTTCCTGGCTGTCGTCACCATGACCAGACTGCAATCAGCAACCGCCTCCGGAAGCGTCCGGAACTCCTTCCTTGCATCAAGGATCGCCTGCGCATGGCAGGCCATTCTCCGTGCTTCGCGCATGTTGAATTGCCTCGGCTCAACAAGCGCCAGATCGCTCATTCCCATGTTGGACATGGCGCGGCAGGCCGACCCTATGTTCCCGCCGTATCGTGGATTCACAAGAACTATGCGTATGTTTCCAAGATTCATCTTCCCGCCGGATCATTTTTCTACCAACGAAGCGGCGTCAATGCTATACAAGCGGTCTGCGTCTGTAAATGGAGGAAGGAAATGGACAAATTGCTGAAGCTTCTGAAGGCCAATGCGCTTGAATCCCCTCAAAACCTCGCTCGCATGCTGGGAATTCCGGCCGGCGAGATCAAGCGGCGGATCGCCGACTACGAGAAAAAAGGCGTCATCCGCGGGTATCAGGCAATCATCAACGAGGACCGGCTCGACCTTGACCGGGTCTATGCGGCGATCGAAATCCGCATCACGCCTGAACGCGAGGGAGGCTTCAACCGCATTGCCTCGCGGATAAGCAAGTTTCCGGAAGTCGAGGCCCTGTTTCTCATGTCCGGCGGCTATGATCTGCTGGCTTTCGTTCGAGGCAGAACGCTCAAGGATGTGGCGTTCTTTGTGAGCGAAAAGCTGGCGACGATTCAGGGAGTAATTTCGACATCCACTCATTTCCGGCTGAAGACCTACAAGGAAAACGGAGTGCTCATGGAGGAGGAAAAGGGCGATGAGCGGCTCAAGATCACCCCGTGACTTCATAGCAAACCATGTGCTCCAAATTCCCCGCTCCGGCATTCGGGATTTTTTCGACATCGTCGCGACGCGCAGGGATGTCATAAGTCTCGGCATAGGCGAGCCCGACTTCGTCACCCCATGGCACATCAGGGAGGCGTCAATATTCGCGCTGGATCGCGGCGCGACTTCGTACACCGCGAACCTGGGGCTGATCGAACTCAGGCAGGCGATAGCCAGGTACATCAGGACAAGATTCGGGCCGCACTATGATCCCGAGACCGAGATTCTTGTCACCGTGGGCGTGAGCGAGGCCCTTGATCTGGCCGTCCGGGCAGTAGTCGAGCCGGGCGACGAAGTGATATACCATGAGCCGTCATTTGTGGCCTACGCGCCCATCGTTCGCCTTGCGCACGGAGTTCCCGTGCCTGTTGCGACATCGCGCGTCAACGGCTTCAGACTCTCGCGCCGCCTCCTCGAAAGAGCCGTCACTTCTCGAACCAAGGTTCTCCTCCTCAACTTCCCCACCAACCCGACCGGCGCAGTTCTGACTCCGGAGGACGCCAGCGAAATCGCCGCATTTGCTAGAGAGCGCAACATCCTGGTCTTCACCGATGAAATCTACGCTGAACTGACATACGGCGCTGAACGGGTCTGCATTGCTTCGCTGCCGGGAATGAAGCAGAGGACCGTGCTGCTCAACGGATTTTCGAAGAGCTGGGCCATGACGGGATTCCGGATCGGCTTCGTGTGCGCTCCGCCGCCTCTCATCGAAGCCATGATGAAGATCCACCAGTACACAATGATGTGCGCGCCGATACTCAGCCAGCGCGCAGCCATAGAGGCTGTGAATCGGGGCGACGCGGACATGGAGCGAATGCGTCTCGAATATGAACGCCGCCGCAATTTCATCTGCGCAGCCCTTAACGAGATGGGGCTTCCGTGCCACCGGCCGCAGGGTGCGTTCTACGCTTTTCCCAGAATTGCCGGATTGGGGCTGTCCTCGAAGGAGTTCGCGCTGCGCCTCCTGGACGAGGAAAACGTAGCGTGCGTGCCCGGTTCGGCGTTCGGAGAGTCCGGCGAGGGATATGTCCGATGCGCCTTTGCGGTGGAAATGGACGACCTCAAGGAGGCCATGCGCAGGATGTCAAAATTCGTGGGCAGACTCGCAAAACGCCGCAAGAAAACCCGCCTGGCTACTTGATGGTCGCCCGGGTCACTTTGCAGAGAGCCTTCCATAGTCCCTCGGAGTCCTTCTCGCTCATCAATGCCTTCCTGTTCTCGGGCTTCATGAAGGTCTCGGTCAAACCGGCCAGCAGCTTGAGATAGAACGCGCTGGCCGCTATGGGGATCGCCATGAAGAAGATTATGCGGGTCACGGGCTCAGCGCTCTCTCCGAATCTGACCGGTTTGGCCGTGATGCCGAGCGCAAGCGTAAGTCCGCCGCCCTCGACTCCCCTCACGTGAGGAAAAGCCAGTCCGTGATCAACGGCGGTTCCCAGAATGGCCTCCCTCTGAAGCGCCGCCTCAACAAGCTTGTCCGCCCTGTCAACAAATCCTTCGGCCTCCATCTTGGTTGCAAGTTCGGTTATGATTCCCTCCATCGTCTCGGACTGAAGCCTCGGGATCATAAGACTCTGGGAGGAAAATCGCTGTATCCCGACCTTGCGCGGCTCCGAACGCTTTGGCGCAGTGCCGACCCATCGAGGAGCATCCTCAAGATAATAGAGCATCCTCGCGCAACTCGGACATCCGTGTATCTCCTTCTCCTGGCGGACAGCCTGCACCAGGCTTATCGGCAACCGAAGGCCGCACCCGGCGCATACACCGTTGGAAATCGGCACTATCACGATGGGATCCTTGCGATAAAGCCGGTCGAACCTCGTCCGTGTCTCCGGTTGAAGCTTGTCGTGCATGTCTTTTATCGCGGCGTCCATCTGGTCGAGGCGGGCCAACCCGCTCGTGACCTTCTCCTCGTTGCGAATGAACATCAATTCCTGCAACTGAATCAGATGATTGACAACAGGATGCATTTCCATCCCCTTCCAGGCAATGATTGCAAAGACCGATTCGCACTCTACGCAATTGCGGCATGGCGTCAAGGATATAGCCAGCATTTCGCGTTCCATAAACATCCGCGCGCCGTGCCCGGCATGGGCCGCGGCCAAACGGGAAGCAGAATACTGGCCAGATGAGGTGTTTTTTCTTGAACACTCCGTCCCCTGTCTGCATCCATCCATGGTGTTGCCTGCTCGCGCCGCACCATGAGCGCGGCGCAACGGAGAAAACGAATGGCCAGGCCTGAAAACCGGGTAGCCGCCGTGCTTCTCGATCTAGGAGGCGTGCTGGTTGAACTCACCGGAGCGAGGCGCATGATGGAGATCACCAGGGGCGCATACACTGAACAGCAACTCTGGAACAAATGGCTTCAGTCTCCTGCAGGCCGCGATTTCGAACGCGGACTGATATCGCCGTCAGCCTTCGCTGAAAGGATGGCCGAGGAATTCGGCTTATCCCTTCCTCCATCCGAGTTTCTCCACGAATTCCTGACATGGGCGCAGAAGCCATTCCCCGGAGCTGAAACGCTCCTTCGACGGGTTGCCGAATCCGGCATCGCCCTTGGATGCCTGACGAACACCAATCGCCTTCACTGGGAGCACCTTTTGAAAAACACAGCGCTCCTGGCCCAGTTCACCCATCTCTTTCCATCCCACTTGACCGGATTGCTCAAGCCTTCAAGCGAAGCCTTTGCCAACGCTGTCGCAGGAATGGGCTGCAGGCCGGAGGACATTCTTTTCGCGGACGACAATCCTGACAATGTGGCCGCGGCAGCCGCCTTCGGCATTCGCGCGTTTCGCGTCAGGGGACTGACAGAGCTTGCTGTCCTGCTTTCAGAGCACAATCTGATCACCAAGGAGCGCACGCGATGAACAATCAACAGCCAAAACCCAGGTCATCCGAGTTTGATGTTCTGCTCAAGATATCCTCGGCAATGGCTCAACAACAGGACCTGCACGCCCTCATGAACGAAATCCTGCGAGTCCTCGAAAGCGACCTCGGAATGATACGAACAACTCTCACGCTGCGCCGGCCGGATTCCGACGAATTCGTCATTGAAGCCTCGCGCGGGCTTAGCAAAGAGGAACAGCAACGCGGCATATACAGACTCGGAGAAGGGATAACAGGCGAAGTGGCCAGGACAAAACGACCCCTCCTGATTCCGGACATCAGAAAAGACCCACGGTTCCTGGATCGCACCGGAACCCGCCGCGGAGCCGCATTCGCATTTCTCTGCGTACCCATCATCCACCACAACCGCGCAATCGGCACCTTGAGCGCGGACCGGCCGTCGGACGATGGCTCCTCAATCGAGCGAGACCTGAACTTTCTCGTCGTGCTTTCCAATATCATAGCCGAAGCCGTGGCGAGATTTCGGGAACAGATAGAGGAGAAAGAGGCAATGCAGGCGGAGAACAGGCGTCTGCGCCTCGAACTGGATGAACGTTACAAACCGGCAAACATGGTGGGCAATTCATCAGCCATGCGCATGGTGTATGAGAAGATACTCCAGGTCGCGGAGGCAAATGCCACCGTCCTCATACGGGGAGAGACGGGAACAGGAAAGGAACTTGTGGCTCGGGCCATACATTGCGCAAGCGCAAGGCGTTCCGGACCTTTCGTGGCCCTGAATTGCGCTGCCATACCTGAACATCTTGTCGAGAGCGAACTTTTCGGCCACGAGAAAGGAGCCTTTACAGGCGCTCACAAACAGCGGACGGGCAGATTTGAAGCTGCATCCGGAGGAACAATCTTCCTGGATGAAATCGGCGATGTTTCTCCAAACGTGCAGGTGAGACTCCTCCGCGTCCTGCAGG
>Ga0101944_10006621_pt1 | contig 12158 bp, 10 predicted proteins | sample DewCreD2012metaG_FD_75245 | JGI IMG/M metagenome (GOLD analysis project Ga0101944, IMG submission 75245) | Hot spring sediment bacterial and archeal communities from British Columbia, Canada, to study Microbial Dark Matter (Phase II) - Dewar... ... | reverse complement strand
TTCGGCGCGCCGCCGACCATTTGCACCTGGCCATAACTTTCCTTGGCTTCGCCGCTTTTTCTGATCTGCTGCCAAATTTCGGATGTGGAAAAGCCGATTTTAGGTTGCGCGACCTGTTCCGTCGCTATGCCGCCAGGCGGAACGGCGACCGTAAGCAAGAAATTGGCGCCTCCATCCGAATAAACGACCGAGTACCATTTGAATTCCGGTTGATAGCCGCTGGGCAAATAGGTCGTGTTCGAATGAGCAAGCATTGTTGAACAATTGCCGATGCCAGTGAGCGCAGGCGTCACGCCATTTGTAATCATGCAACCGGCGGGGGCGGGAAAGACTCCGGCTCCACCAGGGCGCGGCACAGGACGGCCCCTGCGTTTTTCGGGTCCAGCTCCAGCGCCTCTTCGAAGAGCTGTTTGGCGTCGGCAGGCTGGAACCGTTCCAGGTATAGCCGCCCCCAACGAACCCGGTATTGGGGATTCTCCGGTTCAGCCGCCACCGCCGCCCGGAACAGGTCGTTCGCCCCGCGAAAATCCCCCTGCTTCCATGCCGCCTCAGCCCGCCGGTAAAAAATTTCCCCAGGTCCGGCCAGCGCCGGCCACGCCAGCAGCGCTAAAAGCAGGGCGGTCCTCATTTGTCGATCTCCGCTTGCGTGCGCGCCAGGTCGAGCAACAGCGCTTCCAACCGCTTCCGGTACTCATCACCCGGCATGGCCGCCTTTTCCCGCTTCAAACGGTCTATTTCCGTTTCGATTTCTTCCCGGCGGGCGATCAACGCTCTTTTGGCCGGGTCGTTGCGCGCCTTCTCCGCCGAGCCGAATCGCGCCAGAGCGATCCGCGCGGCTACCCCGTCGGGGTCCACCAACTGCGGATGCTCCGTCGCCAGCCGCTTTTGGGTTTCGTAAAACCGCTTCGTCTTTTGTTCGGCGTAACGGTAGGCCTCGAGCGCGCTCACTACCTCGTTTTTATCCGCATCCGCCGCCGGTTCTCGCAGCGCTTCTACCCAGTACCGCGCGAAAACCGTGGCGTTGCGCTCCGTGCCCGACTTGGTGGCCGTCACCACCACCCGGTTCGGCGCCTTTAGCGATTCAATGCACGCCCCGCTCGAACTCGTGGCGTTCACCACAAGCTGCCGTCCCGCCGGAATGCGGTTCATCAGTGAGGCGAGTTCGCCCGCCGTAATGTCCGGACCCGGCAGGTTGAACTTGTACTCCACTCCGTCAAAGGCTCCATGCCCGATCAGCACCAAGACAAAATCATCCTTGGCGTTCAAAGACTTAGCCGCCTCGGCAAGAGCCGCCCGGAGGTTCTCCCGCGTGGCGGCTGAACCGCTTAGCACCCGGGCTCCGCTAACTTTCCCCGCTTCCGCCGCCCAGGAGGCGAACCTCTGTTCGTATTCCGGCTCTCCCCCCAAGCCCGCCACCACCACTACGCGAGTCTCCGCGCCAAGAACTGCGGCGGCAAGCCCCACTGCCAGTCCCAGCCTCATACCGCCCCCCACTTTCGCCGCAACAGCCATTCAGCCGCCCGCAACCCCAACAGCGCCAGAAACACCACCGGCATGTTCCAGAGGTCCTTGGTCTCCCTTACCGTAAGCCCCGCCTCCGAGTATTCAATCTCTCTGGTGAGCCTATCCAACTCACTGGGACGCCAGTAGCGCCCTCCGGTTTGCTCCGCCAGCTTCTCGAGCAACTCGCGGTTTTGCTCCTGGCGGAAGCTTTCCGCCACGCCATCCTCGCGCCGGAACGCAAAAGCGTCCCTGCCCAACTCCTGCTCGCCCCGCCGCGCGATCACCTCCACCGCATACCCGCCCGGGCGCGGCGCCGTCCATTCCGCGGCGTAACTGCCCGCTTCAGCCGGGTCAGGATGCAAGTCCACCACCGCCGAGAGGCCCTCCGGACCAACGATCCGGGCTTCCACCGCGGCGTCGCCGCTCGGGAGATAGCTCATGTCTTTCACCCGCGCTGTGATTTTCAGCGCCCCGTCGTCCAACAGCACCGGCTCCGGCGTAGTAGCCGAAACCCTTCCGGGCGTGTCCGCCACCAGCCACCTGAGCAATTGCTGCCAGAACATTTCGTGCGTCTTGTCCTCAAGCGGCTGCTGCATCTGCCACCGCCATGTGCCCGCCGTCGCCATCACCGCCGTCCGCCCGGCGCCGTAGTTTTCCGTCACCAGCAGCGGCAACCTGCCTCTGCCAGGCACGACAGCGTCCACCAATACCGTAGCCCCGGGCTTCGGCGTCCCTACGTCCTGATAATTAGCTAAATGCGGGAGCTTCCTCCAACGCTCGATGTTTTTCTGTGTATCTTCTTCTAAACGGGCAACTAAACTCTCTCTACCAGCAGGCGTCAGTTCCACCGTCGCCGGATCCCTCACAAAGGTCTGCTTCCTGTCCGGAAGCATAACCGGCAACAAATCCGCCAACGGGGATTTGGTGAATCCCCCATCGGAGAGCCCGCCACGCCCGCCAAGGAACAGGATGCCCCCTCCCCGCCTGTCGGCGAACTGCCGGATCAGTTCCACCTGAGCCGGAGTGAAATACGCAGCCTCGACGCCGCCGATCACTAAGCCTTGAAATGTGAACAGCTCTTCCAACTTAGCCGGGAATCCTTCCTCCAATTCCTTAGGGTGGTTGATGCCCTGGCGGTAAATCTTGTTCTGAGTTGTCCGCAGCATGGTGGTGAGATGCAGGCTCGCATCCTCTTCCACCGCCCGCCGGATGAACTTAAATTCCCACTTCGGCTCTCCCTCGAGGTATAAGATGCGGGGGCGGCGGTTCTCCACGCTCAAAGCACGCGATACGGCGTTGTTAGCCTGGTTCTCCTCCCCGCTTACCACCTCAAGTGATACTTGAAGATTCTTTACTCCGGAGTTGCCAGATTGAAAGATAATCGGCTCAATCCTCTCCACTCCGTCCTTCGCCAAAACAATCTCCCGGCTCGCCAGCAGCTTTTCCCCTTCCTTTACGGACAGCTTCGTCTTCGCGCCCGAAAAACCCCGCTGCCGGTATTTCACCAGCGCCTGGAGGTGAGAATCGGGAAGCGCCCGCCGGGGAATCTCGACATGCGTAATCTCGACGTCGCGCGGCATCGTCTCGCTGCCGAATCCCACCGTGTGCACAGGCAACCGCCTGCTACGAATCTCCGCCATCGTGCGGGCGTCGATGCCGCCGCTCGTATCGGCGCCATCGGAGAACAACACCACCGCCCCTACCGGCAACGAAGCCGACTCGGCGACGATCTGCCGGAGAGCAGGCGCCAGCCTCGTCGCGCTGCCCTGAGCATCCAAGGCGGAGGTCGATTCGAGCGGCTCCAGACCGCCCGCCAGGCGATAAAGCCGCACTTGAAACTTTGCCTTCAAGTCATTGATGAAAGGATCACTTGTTACGCTCTTTAGAACCTCCAAGCGGCTCCTGCCTTCGTCCCGAATCGCCATGCTCCGTGAATCGTCGAAAACCAAAGCCACCACGTTCTGCTGCGGCTTCAACGTGGAGATGCTCAGCGCGGGCTGCCACAAAAGCAGCAGTATCAAACCAAGAGCTGCGCACTGAAGCAGCCACACCGGAACCCAGCGCCGTCCAAGGCTCGACGAAGCCTTCCTGAGCACCAGGAATCCCAAGACACCGCAGCAAACCGCCAAGGTCAGCGCGAAGAGCCACCACGGCCATCCGCTCAGGAACACAATCTTGCCTTTGGTGAAAACTATCAGCGGATACTTACAGAGGAGCTCGAACATTAGCGGTGTGCCCCTCTAATGCGTCATCGCGTAAATGATGTAGTTGATTCCAATCCGGTAAGCGAGCGATGCGTACCGTTCGGGATAGTCGGGATGGTCAGCCCATTCCCACGCATCCCCCAAATCCATGTTGTGGCAAATGGCGACCATGATGCGCCCCTTGTCGTCGTAGATGCCCCGCCAGCGAGGCTCGACGCCGTCGTATTCGTAAGTCATGCCCCGCAGCAGCGGATAGATGCCCGGCACCTGAACTCTCTTGTCCAGGTCGTACAGCACGTGGAAAATGGAGTCGCTATCCTCGATATCGACGATGGGGCGGTCGGGAAACACCCGGCTCATGCTGGCGGTGAAGACTTCCCATTCGAATGTACCGTGGAAGTCATCGGTCATCAGGAAGCCGCCTCGCAGGAGGTAGTCCCTCAACTTCTTGCACTGGGCGTCAGTGAGCTGCCAGTGCCCCACTTCCACGGCGTATATCCATGGCCAGTTGTAAATCTCGTCGCTATCCAGGTCGACTACCTGCTCCACGGAGCGCGCGTGAATGCGAGTCAGCCGCCGCACGCCTTGCACAAACGTCCGGTCGGCTTTGGGATAGTCCACCGTCCAATGTCCGCGGGAAGCCCACCAACGGCCCAATCCTTCCCCCCGGAATTGGGGATACCGTAGCCGGGCGAAAGCCCATTCCGTCTTTTCGTTGGCGTCGGGCGGCAAGGCCAGCGGTCCCTCGTCGTCTTCGCGAAACGACGGGCGCCCGCCCCTTTGGAAGCCGAGCCCCAGACCTACCAAGGACACCAACACCACCGCGGTGAGTATGAACATTCGGGGACGCATCGGAAAACCCCAGTGTTGCAACCAGGATAACATGGGGGGACGGGCGCAGCCTCCGATTGGTTACGCTCAACGCGCCGTCAGAAAAAGCCACAGGGCCAAACCCAAGGCCCCAACCGCGGAAATCTCAGCCCAAACCCACCATCCCTGCCAGCGGACGCGCCTGCCGAACCACCGCTCCACGTTACGCCTCATCCGGTCCGGCAATTGCGCCGGAACGCCCAGGAACACCCGCCCGATTTGCTCTCTGCCTCCGGCGTCGGCAATCACGATCGACACGGCGTTCGGCGCGTTCACCGCCTTGGTCAGCCTCGGGCGCGCGTCCTCCGGAACCTGCTCTGGCGTCCGGAACACCTCCGTTTTACGCCCGCAGGCGATCCAGACAACCGTAGTGCGAAAAAAATCCCGGGTCATTCGTCCACCATCCGCCCCACCAGCGCCCTTTCCGGATCCGCGGTTCGCCCCGCGTTTTGCAGAATCACTTCGATGAAACCCAACCCGGCTTTGGACAGGGCCTTGTCTTTCCGATAAATCAAACCCAACCTTCGCACCAAAGGTTCCGGCGCCAATGGTATGGAAACCAGCTTACCGGCCGCCACCTCCTCCCGGCAGTGCGAAGCCGCCATGAAAGAGACCCCCAAACCGGCGGCTACAAACCGCTTGATCATCTCCGTGGAGTCCAGATCCATCGATATATGGATCTGATCTTCCACCAGCTCCAGCCAAGCATTCAAACGGCTGCGAGTGGTTCCAGCCTTAGGCAGGAGCAGCGGATAGGGGACGACGTCTTGAGCCGTCACAGAGGGCATATTGGCCAGCGGATGCCCGGCGGGCGTCAGAAGCCGGATCTCGTCCGTGTGAATCTTGACCACTTGCAGCTTCTTCTCGTGCACCGGCAACTGGGTGATGCCGAAATCCGCCTGGTTGTCCATCACCGCTTGCACCACCCGCGACCCATAAGAGCGGTCAATGTGGAGTTGTACGTTCGGAAACGCCTGTTTGAACTCCGAGAACACCTCCGGCAGAACATAGATGCAAGTCGCCTCGTTGGCGGCAATGATCAACTCGCCCCGCGGCGCCCGCTCCAGGTCGTTGATCGCGTTCTGCGCCTGCCGCCGCAGTTCGAGGATTTGCGCCGCGTATTCGGCGAAGATCTTCCCCGCCGGAGTCAGCGCGATGCGGGTCCCCAAGCGGTCGAACAAGGACGTATTCAGCTCCTGCTCCAGTTGCCTGACCTGAGCGCTGATGGCCGGTTGCGTCCGGTAGCAGGTCTGAGCCGCCTTCGAGAAACTCTTCAACCGCACTATTTCCAGAAAAGTGTGCAATTGGTCCAGATCCATTGCGAATGGGGCCGCTTGAATTATAACATCAAGATTATGTTCTGGATTCCCTTACGCCCTTGGGCGGGCTTGGTGTGCTTGACGGGTGCGCTTACTCTGGGCTGGAGCGCCGAAACCGCCGTCGACAGGGGACGCTATCTCACCGAAGAGGTGGCGAAGTGTCAGGAATGCCACACTCCCCGCTTGGAAACTGGCGAACTCGACCGTGAACGCTGGATGAAGGGTGCGGTACTCAACTTTCAGCCGATTCAGCCCATCCCCGGCTGGCACAAAACGGCGCCGGACCTGACCTCCTCGAGCCGTCTGTTTCAGAAGTGGGGAGAGGCTAATATGGTGAAATATCTCGTCACCGGACTCACCCCCGCCGGCAAGCCCGCTGGTCCGCCCATGCCCGCTTACAGGATGAAGGAGGAAGATGCCCGGGCGGTAGTGGAATACCTGAAAACCATCAAGTAACACTTGAAACGAAAACTGGCGCTTTTCCTGATTGCCGCCGTAGCTCTCGGGGCCCAAGGGCCCGGCCAAGTGTTGCTCGTGGTCAATTCCCAGTCGCCGGTGTCGCGTCAAATTGGGGAGTATTACGCGCTCCGCCGGGGCATCCCATCCCCCAACCGCTGCGTCATCTCCACGCCGCCTGTCGAAGAGATCGACCGGGAGGCATACGACCGCGATATCGCTTCCCCAATCGCCGCGCACCTTCGGCGGAACGGATTGGTGGACACAGTCCTCTACATCGTCACCACCTTGGGAGTGCCGTTAAAGATCCGCGGGTCCAGCGGAGCCGACGGAGAGCAAGCGGCGGTGGACTCCGAACTGACGCTCCTATATCAGGCCGTAAAGGGCAAACGCCCCCCTTTGGCGGGCGGCGTACCCAATCCGTTGTTCGGGCGCCAGCAAGCCCTCTTCCGCCATCCTCAATTTCCCATTTACTTGGTCACCCGCCTCGCAGCTTACGACCTGGACGGAGTGAAGCGGATGATCGACCGCTCTTTGACCGCAACGAACCGCGGGGTCGTGGTCCTCGACCTCAAAAGCGGCGGCGACGAACCGGGGGACGATTGGCTGCGCCATACGGCGCTCTTTCTCCCGTCGGCGCGTGTCCTTCTCGAAGAGACTCCTCAGCCGGTATATGGCGCACGGGAGGTCATCGGTTACGCCTCATGGGGATCGAACGACCCGAACCGGAAATCCCGGCGATTAGGGTTCGAGTGGCTGCCAGGGGCCATCGCCACCGAGTACGTATCGAGCAACGGACGGACCTTTAGCCGCCCGCCCGACTCGTGGAGTTTCAGCAATGATTGGGGCTTAACCGGACGGTCCAACCACTGGGCAGGTTCGCCGCAGTCGCTCACGGCGGACTTGATAGAGGAGGGCGCCACGGGCGCCTCGGGGCACGTCTACGAGCCGTTTCTCGCGCGCACGCCCAGACCGGACTATCTGTTCCCGGCTTATCTCGGGGGACGGAACCTGGCCGAGAGCTTCTATGTGTCGATTCCGTACCTGAGTTGGATGAATATCGTCGTGGGAGACCCGTTTTGCCGGCTCGCAGCGCCGGGCGCCGGCTCCACGCCGAACGTCCGGCGCTGAGCAGGCCTTAGAACTGCCCGCGTTTGCTCATGCGCTTCTCCATGCGCTCCTTGACCCGGTTGCGGAATTCGTCCGCTTTCGCCTTCTGTTCGGGGGTCAAGGTGGCATAGAACTGCGCCATCGCTTGGCTCCTGATGGCGATGAGTTGCGACATCAGCGCCGCCTGAGAGTCCGCCAGTTCTTTGATGCGGGCGCCGTCGTTCGCCTTGACGGCTTCGGCCATCGCCTGATGGCCGGATTTCAGTTGCTCCATGACGGGCTTGCCCTGCTCGCGGGCGGCGCCGAAAATGGACTTTGCTTTCGCTTTTTGATCTTCGGTCAAGCCGAGTCCAGCGCCCAGAAATCTGGGCTTGAACTCCCCGCGCGCCCGGAGGCCCGGACCCTGGGCGAACAGCAAGCCGGCGCCCAAGAGCAAGCCGGCGGTGGCAACGAGGATCTTTCTGTTTTTCTTCAACATATCTGAGATGTCCCTCCTAATGCCCATGTTGAAGCAGGATTGTAAATCCCATTTGTAAGTGACGTAAAGGATGGTAAATTGGTAGATGGAAAGGGGGCGTAACGGCTTCGACGGGATTGAATCGTTGTGGCGTGGCGTGCCGGGTTCCGAGCTCCCGTAAAACGATCGGAAAACCAAAACTGCCAACACGCAGTTTGCATACGCCGCCTAATCCATAGGTGGCCGCCCCTGTTCTGAGGCCCGCATCGGGGCAGAGCGGCGTCATATGGCGGGATAGGCGAAGGGGCTTCCGCCTGTAGCTCTGAGCCGAGACCAATCAGGCTGGGCGGCGCAAGGCTTGCCGGTTTCCAAGGCGCCGTCGAGAGCCAGAACCGGATACGCACGTAGTCGCGTCACGGCGGGCTTTCTCGGACGCGGGTTCGACTCCCGCCGCCTCCACCAACTCTGTTCCCCACTCCCACCCCGGTTTCGACTCCCAGTTGGCCGATGGCGGGGATGGCGCCGCACCGGCGCAACCGCTTAGGGGTTCACCAGCCGGTGGGCGATGAACTCATAGCGCTGCGTTTCCTGTCCCAAGCGCTGCGTCTTGAGCAGCACCTCAAAATACGGCAGGCGCGCATCCGGGCCTCCCGGAAGCTGCGTTACGAAGCGGGCGAACGGCTCCTCGGTGGTGACGAAGTAGCCTGCTATTTCGGTTTCCGCCCCGCTTGTCCCGGCCAACAGCAGAACGTCCCCCGTCTTCCGCAGGTTCGGCAGGAACGCCACCACGGCGTATCCCTGCTTGACCTCTTCGGCGGCGATGGAGGCGGCATACACCGCCTGCTCGCCCGCGCGGGGATTCCGGTTCCGCACCATAGCCCGGGCGGTCGCCTCCTCGTAATCGAAGGTGAAGTTCAGCGCCGGCTCGAACATCTCCGCCCAAGGGTTCGAGCGCTTGCTGCCGATCAACACGGCATTGTCCGACTGGAGATGCCGCATTTGGAAGTGGCGCGCGAACGTGGTTTGAAGCCGCACATGGCGCCTGCCAAATCCGACCGCCAGCTTGCGAGACAGCCCCAGTTCCGCCATCCCGGTATACTCCCGGCTTTTGAGCAGGCGGGCTACGTCGTCAGCCTCCTGCGTGCGCCAGTAGTCCCGTCCGGCGTAATCCGCCAGGGAAACCGGCTGCCGCCGCAGATCCTGAAGCAAGCCGTGCGTGGAATCCGCCACCACCACCCAGGTGCGCTGGTCGGGGCGGTCGAACCGGCTCCACAATCGCGATAACGCGGGCTGCGAGAGCAATCCTCCGCTTTCATCCCGGTCCTCCCGCAGTCCCCGCGCCCACCACCCGAGCAAAGCCGCCGCCAGCGCCAATATGGCCGCAGCCCACCAGCCGGACCACCTGGCTTTAAGGGCGGGCGTTTCTTGAACCAGGGCCGGCGGCGTGGCGGCAGGGCGGGGCCCAAAGACGGGCACGTAGCTGCCCTTTGGGATCTCGATGACCAGCGAGCTTGCCGCGCCCTCGGTTTCGAAATAGGTCTTCAGCCGCTTCCGAAGTTCCGAGGCATGCACCCGGACGATCGTATCCTCAGTCGTGTCATAGTCATAGCCGCGTCCGAAGACCTCGGCGCCGATGCGCTGTTCGTTTACCTCAGCCCCGGGCTCGTCCAAAGCGATCCGGCACAGATACAGAAACAGTTCTCGCTGCCGCGGCGAGCGCCGGAAGACTTGGCTGGCGGCGACCTGCTGAACCAGTTCCCGGCATTTCGCCAAGTCTGGTCCCACCCCTGGAGTGCTCGGAACCCCCGCCATGACTGCGAGTATACCACCGCCCTCGCAGATGCGAAGCCGGCTACTCTTATCCGATAGCTCTCAGTGAATTCTCTCGGCGGGCCGCGCCGGCCGCCTTAGAATAGGCTCAAGACTCGCTCCGAGGTAGGTCACCATGGTTTCGAATTCCGCCCGCTATTTGGCCGTCCTTCTGGCCGCAACCGCCTTGCTTCTCCCACCTGCCCGCGCACAGATCGTTTCCGGATCGATCTCCGGCAGGCTGGCCGACCCCTCCGGCGCCGCCATCCCTGGCGCGTCCTTGACATTGATTCAGAACGCCACCGGCGCGGAACGCCGCACCACTTCGGATGGCGAAGGCGCTTTCGTCTTCCCCGGGATCGACGGCGGCATCTATACGCTGAAGGCAGAGAGCAAGGGCTTCAAGACGCTCGAGCGGCGAGAAATCGCGCTTTCCGCCGGCGACCGGCTCTCGGTGGGGCAACTCACTCTCGAGGTGGGCGCCGCGGTGGAAACCATCACTGTCACCGCGTCTCCTAACGTCGTGCAAACCGCCAGCGCCGAGCGCAGCGACACCATCACCAGCCAGCAGATCGAAGGCATCCTGGTGCGGGGACGCAACGTCACAGACCTGTTGCAGATCGTTCCGGGGGTGCTGCTCGAAAACACCCAGGAGGCGCTAAGCGGCAGCGTCACCATGTATGTCCAGGGAAACCGCAGCACGACCAACAACATTTCCATCGACGGCGTGCCTCAAACCGACCTCGGCAGCGGCGGCAGCATTCGCACTCCCATGAGCATGGACGCCGTGGGGGAGGTCAAGGTCATGGTCAGCAATTACCAGGCCGAACATGGGCGCATGGGCGGCTCCAACATCGAGATGGTGACCAAGTCCGGCACGCGCGAATTCCACGGGACCGGTTCCTACTTCATGCGCCGGGAATGGATGAACGCCAACACCTTCTTCAACAACCGTAACGGGCAAGCCAAGCCGCGCAGCCGCTATAACACGATCACCTACAACATCGGTGGTCCAATCTACATTCCGCGCTGGTTCAACCGCGACCGCCAGAAGCTGTTCTTCTTCTGGAACCAGGAGTTCTGGCCCAGCACAACCACCAACAGCGGACGCCTCACCGTGCCCACGGAAGCAGAACGCAACGGCGACTTCTCGCAATCTGTGCAGCCCAACGGCGCCGCCATTCCGGTGCGCGACCCGTTTAACAACAACCTCCAGTTCCCCGGCAATGTGATCCCCCGCTCCCGCATCGACCCCAACGGGCAGGCGTTGATGAATATGTTCCCGGCGGTCAATTTCACCAACCGCGCGGTGTCGCTGGGGACTTACAACTACCTGTTCGCCGTTCCCATCGACAACCCTCAGCGGACCGCCACGCTGAAATTGGACTACAACCTGAATTCGTCCAACTTCCTCAGCGGTTCATTCTCGGGCTTTTCCAACCCGCAGTACGGGAGCCAGGGCGTGGGAAACAATTGCAACTGGCCCTTGATAGCGCTGACCTTGGCATCGGCGCCGAGGACCGCCGCCATCCGTTACACCCGCATCTTCAGCTCGAGACTGATCAACGAATTCAAGGTGGGCGGGCTGACCAGCCCGGTGGACGTCACTTATGAAGCCGACCAGCTTCGCCGCGTGCAGCGCGACGCGGTGGGATTCCGCGCCGGGCAGCGCTTCCCCTCGGCCAACCCCCTCAACGTGATTCCGAACGCCAGCTTCGGCGGCGTCAGCAATGCGGCCAATCTGAGCTTGGAGGCGCGGTTCCCGCGCTACAACCGGTATCAAGTGCTGAACTTCTCCGACAACATGACTTGGACTCATGGCGCGCACATCGTCAAAGGCGGGTGGTACTTCGAGTATTTCCACCGCATCCAGAAAGCCTCCACCGGGTCGCCGCCGTTCAACGGCAGCTTCGATTTCGGCATCAGCGCCAACAACCCGCTGAATACAAACTATGCTTACGGCAACGCGATCCTCGGAACATTCAACACCTACACGGAAGCCTCCACCCCGCTGTGGATGCACGTCAGCATGACCAATACGCAAGCGTTCCTCCAGGACACCTGGAAGCTGTCCCCCCGCCTGACGCTCGACATTGGCGTGCGCCTCTACTGGATCTCTCCCATCACGGACCGCGACGACCTCATGGGCGCGTGGGTCGCCTCGCGCTACGACCCATCCCGCCCCATGGCGCTGATCCGCCCTGGGACCGCCGGAGGACGGCGCGTGGGCGTCCACCCGGTGACCGGCGAAACCTACCCCGAAGCGACCATCGGCGCCATTGCGCCTAATGCCGGCATCCTGTACAACGGCATGGTGCTGGCCACCGTGGACAAAAACTACCCGCGCGGCATGGTGAACTCGAGCGGAACCCAGTTTGCGCCGCGGGTGGGTTTCGCGTGGGACGTGCTAGGCAATGGCACGACGGCCAT
>Ga0101944_10006620_pt1 | contig 12159 bp, 11 predicted proteins | sample DewCreD2012metaG_FD_75245 | JGI IMG/M metagenome (GOLD analysis project Ga0101944, IMG submission 75245) | Hot spring sediment bacterial and archeal communities from British Columbia, Canada, to study Microbial Dark Matter (Phase II) - Dewar... ... | reverse complement strand
ACGTATTGGCTTTCCAAGTATAAAGTATACAAACTTAGTTGATGACATAAGTAACCCCACTTGGATCGCTTCGCCCAGGCGGATACCATCATCCCGCTCGAGAGCCAGGGCGTCCAGGCTTGGGATAGATACGCCGGGATGAACAATAATCCCGTCAGGTATACGGATCCGTCGGGGCACTGGCTCGAATCGGCGCTGGATATTGCCTATGACATCTACGATATTTCAACCAACGGCCTGAATTGGGAAAATGGCCTGTCGCTGGTGGCGGATGTTGCTGGGCTGGCTCTTCCGGTTGTCACTGGGGGCGGGCTGGCAGTACGCGCCTTGACCCATGCTGACGATGCCGTCAAAGGCGTCAACAAGATTGATAACGTGTTAGATGCCGCCAACGCCATCGATAATGTGATTGATGCAACAAAGGCCGCAGAGAATACGATAGGGATTGTTAATGAAGGGGATAACCTGGCAGATGCGGTCAAGTTGGTTGATGGCATGGAAATGGGTGTAGATGATGCATTGAATGCGGCCACAGATTTTCTTGGCAATGGATATAAGGAAGTTGGGCCTGGGCGATTTGTATCCGATGATGGTTTGCGGCAAGTCAAAATGACAGCGGATGATCTTGCGACTGTCAATAATCATGCTGGAAAACCACATATCAACTTTGAGGTAAAAATACCTAAAAGTGGACAGCCAGGGCGATATACTAATCGAAACTATCACGTGTTCATAATGGAGTAATTCTCTATGAAACTGGAAATTAATATTCACAATTACAATCCTGATCAAGGTTTAGAAATCGAATGGGGAGCGTCAAACATCCTTAAGGCTGAGTTATCCGATACACTGGTCAAAATATCAGGAAATAAGGATGGTTTGGTAGATTTGGCACTCCACTTGCTAACTCTGTCCCAAGATGAAGTTCCAAGTGGATACCACATTCACTACGATAAATGGAATAGACTAGACAAAGAATCGACCGTGGAAATAGTTATTCAAAAGTTGTAATTTTTGTCAATAAATTCGTCTTCTGATTCGTTGTCGTTACAGACTTTAAGGGACGCGCCTACACCGAAATCCCCGCCCCGCCGCCCCCATCCGCCGCGTCCCTGGCGTATACCTACGGCGACCCGGCCCACGCTCATGCCGTCACCGCGCTGGGCGGCAACGCCTACGCCTACGACCCCATCCCCTAACGGGGACGAGACGGCAACATGACCACCCGCAACATCGCCAACGACGGGCAGTACCAACTGCTGTACGATGCGGACATCGTCCCCGCAGGGGGGAATCGCGTCGTGGAAGTCAAGAAAAACAACGCCACCGTTGCCCAATTCACCGGAGTTTACCCTGAGCCTGTCGAAGGGACGGCGATACCCCTTCGGGGCACAGGCGGAAAACGGGTAAAATCGGTCGAAGGCGGCGCCGCCACCCTGTTCGTTGGCGGACATTACGAAGTCAAGGGCAGCGAAATCACCAAGTATTATTTCGCAGGCGCGACGAGAATCGCCACACCTGCGCTTGCGCCAGGTGCAAGTGTGCGCAAATACACCATCCCCCAGAGCATGACCGTGGAGTACATCCTTGGCGACCATGTCTCGATAAACTCGACAACCATCTCGGCTCGACCAGCCTGACCACCGACTCGACCGGGACGAAGACTTCCGAAATGCGCTAGAGCGAAGCCCCCGTAGCGCAGCGGATTGGGCACTGCCTGCCCCGCTCCATTTCATTTCGGGGGTACTTCGCTGGTGCAATCTCAGCAGAGATAGTTGGATAGTGGTAAAACAGGGTTTATAAAAACACCCATTTTTGTACGAGAACTAACGGCAGAAGAAATCACGGTCGTTCAGACTGGTCTTCGTTCATCGGATGGCTTTGTGGTCAGACGCAGCCAAATTGTGTGGTCAAGCTCAAAGCAAGAAACAGCACGAAATATCGCGCGGCAGTTAGGTTGTGATGATGAAACAGTGCGCAAGGTAATCAAGCAGTTCACTCAGCAAGAGTTGAAGGTTTTGCAAGCAGGTTCGCGGCGCCCGCACAAAACCGCAGCCCAGTTTGCGGATGAGTGTGTTGAAAAACTGAAAGAGATCTTGCGCCAAAGCCCACGGAAATTTGGGCAAGAAACCAGTTTGTGGACACTGGGCGCGTGGCAAACACTGGATTACGAGCCCAGAACCGGATTACTTGCATAAAAAACAACGCGACCGGCTGCTGGAACTGCTCAACCACCGGCCTGAGTGGGCCTTCGGCTTTGAAGACGAAACCTGGTGGAGCCGCCTGAGCCATCCCAACTTGCACAGTTGGGCTGAACATGGCGAGTTTCTCAAGTTGATTGAGCAAACCCATCGCAAAGATGATCCAGTCCTAAAGCGCTGGCCTGCTATGGTTTGTATGTTCGTTGGGCTGCTCCAACGACGATTATTTCAGAAGAAGTTTGGCTACGGTTTGTAGAAGGCAACCCGCGCAGCAAACTGACCATTCGCTATTTGGAGTGGCTCGCAACACAACTACAGGCTGCTGGCAAACGGGTATTGGTGATGTTTTGGGATCATGCTTCCTGGCACATCAGCAAGATGGTGCGAAGCTGGGTGCGTACCCATAACCGTGAAGTCAAGAAAACCGGACTGGGCGTCCGCTTCCTGATTTGCCTGTTTCCCAAGAAAAACCCCTGGCTGAACCCGATTGAGCCCATGTGGATCCACGCCAAACGCAAAGTGGTTGAACCTGACCGCAAATTATCTGCTGATGAACTGGTCAACCGGGTCTGTGCTGTCTTTGATCAGCCGGTTCCACCTTTTATCAAGATATCCGAAATGTTGACTGAACTTGCGCTAGCTAAGGTCGAGTCTTAATTCGGATTGCATCAATTATCAGTTACCATTCACCAATTACCGATTTCTCATGTCTTTTTTTCGAACCATCCTGACTGCCTGGCGCTCCGACCCGCTCCTGCGCCGGGTGGTCAAAAACAGCAGTCACTTGTTCAGCAGCAGCGCCATCGGCGCCCTGCTCAGTTTTGCGCAGGGCATTCTCGCCGCGCGGCTGATTGGAGTCCCGGCGCTGGGATTGGTGACGACTGTTATCACCTTTGCGTCCAACGTCAACCGCTTCCTGACCTTTCGGATGAGCGAAGTGGTCGTCAAGCGGCTCAACGCGGCCCTGGCCGAAGGGAAAAAAGACGAAGGCGCGGCGGCGGTCAAGGCCGCCCTACTCATTGAAATTGCCACATCGGTCGCCGCCTATCTCGTCCTGCTGGCGCTTTCCGGCTGGGCGGCGCAAACCTTCGCTGCCGATTTTCTCTCTGACCCGCTGACCGTCACGCTCTTCTCGTTCTACGGTCTTATTCTGCTGACCAACCTGGCTGCCGAGACCTCGACCGGCGTGTTGCAGGCCGCCCGACGCTTTCACTGGATTGCGCGCCTCAACATCCTTCAGAGCCTCGTCACTGCTGCTGTTATTTTGTACGCCTTCATTTTTCAACGCGGCGTGTACGAAATTGTACTGGCCTATGTCATCGGCAAAACCATCAATGGATTGGGGTTGGCCCTGCTGGCGCAAATTGAACTGCGCTGCCTGCTCGGCGCGGATTGGTGGAAAACGCCCCTGCGCCTGCTGCCAGAAAAACGCGCCATGTTTACATTCATGCTCAACACCAACCTGAACGGCACGGTCAACCTGTTTGCCCGTGATAACTTCCCGCTCTACGTGGCCTGGCTGTTGAGCAGCACCCAGGTTGGCTACTACCGGCTGGCGCAAATGCTCATCAATTTCATCATCCTGCCGCTCGACCCGCTCATCTGGCCGACCTACGCTGAAATCACGCAAACAATTGCCCAAAAACAGTGGGATTCCACCCGCCGCATCTTGCGCCGCGTCAGCCTGCTGACTGGAAGCATCGTGCTGGCGGTTGGCCTGGGGCTGGCGCTCACCGGCTGGTTCCTGCTGCCGTTCTTTTACGGCCCGCAAGCCGCCCCCGCCTACCCGGTTTTGCTCATCCTATTGGTTGGCTACGGCTTTGCCAGTGTCTTCCAGTGGAACCGCCCGCTGCTGCTGGCACTCGGAAAACCCGGCTACCCTGTCCTGATCGCGCTGCTAGTCGGTATCATCGAATTGACCCTGATGTTCACCCTCGTCCCCTCCACCAATTCCATGCTTCTGCTCGCTGCCATTTTTGCCGGTTATTTTGTCGTCTCCATCGGTCTCACCGCCTGGCGCGGCTGGGTGGCGCTCGGTCATTCGTAATTTTCACTGGTCACTCATCATTCCCCATGAAAATCGCTGCCATTTCCGCCTCCCAAGTTCCCTCCACGGTTGCCAACAGCATCCAGACCATGAAAGCCGTTCACGCGCTGGCCCAAAACGGCCATGATGTGACCTTGATTTTGACAGCGGGTGAGAAACACCCCAACTGGTCGGAACTCGCCAATTTTTACGGCCTGCGCACCGAATTTCAGATTGAATACCTGCCGGCCTCGTCCCGCCGCCTGTTTTTTCTATCCGCCGTGCTGCGCGCCGCCCGCCTTAAGCCCGATTTGCTCTACGTCTGGCCGCTTCAATCGGCAGTGTTGGGGTTGCTCTGCCGCTTGCCAGTCGTGCTAGAAATGCACGATCTGCCCTCCGGCGACTTTGGCCCGCTCTGGTATCGCGCCTTTCGAGCGTTCAGAGGACAAAAACGACAGGCCATCATTACCCGCGCGCTCGAAAAAGCGTTAGAAAATGAGTATGGAATGTTCCACGCTGGGGAAGCCGCCCTGGCCCCCAACGGGGTCGAAATCGAACGCTTCGAGCATCTCCCCGCCCCGCCAACCGCCCGCCGTTTGTTGAAATTGCCCGAAGCCCCTACGCTGGTCTGCGCCGGGCATTTATACGCCGGCCGGGGCGTGGAACTGTTCATCGAACTGGCCGCCCGGCTGCGGGGAGTCCGCTTCCTATGGGCAGGAGGCAACCCCGAGGATGTGGACCGGTGGAAGGGCGAGGCCGAATCGCAGGGGCTATCCAACGTCACCTTTAGCGGATTCATCCACAATGCCCAATTGCCGCTCTACCAGGCCGCCGCCGACATCCTGCTCATGCCATATAGCCGCGAAATCGGCATTTCGAGCGGCGGGGGCAATTCGGCCCAAATCTCCAGCCCGATGAAAATGTTCGAATACCTGGCGACGGGCCGGGCGATTGTCTCAAGCGACCTGCCGGTCTTCCGCGAGGTGCTGAACGAGGGCAACGCCATCTTTTGCCCGCCCGAAAGGATAGCCGTCTGGGAAGGCGCCATCCGCGCCCTGCTCGACGACCCGGCGCGAAGGGAGACGCTTGCCCGACAGGCGCGCGCCGACTCTGCTCAATATGCCTGGACAGAGCGCGCAAAACGCATTCTGGATGGGTTTGACAGGTTCACCAGTCAATAACGACTGCGCAAGTATTCTATATTCGGCACTCGCAATTCCAAATTCCCGATTCTCACATGCCGCGACGTATCTACTTTCTGATTCTGCTTGCTTTCCTGCTCCGTTCGGGGTTGGGGATGTTTGCTTATTTCGGCCTGCCACAGGTTGGTTATGGCAGCAAGATTGAAAAGGCTGGCTACCTGTTTCTGGATGCCTTCAATCGCGATACGCAGGCACGCGAGCTGGCGCTTTCCGGTCAGCCACTCTCGAAGGCGTTTGACGAGAAGTTTTCTTCCGACCAATATGGCGGTCTGCTTTGGATGAGCGCGTTCCTGTATCGCTTTGTAAATGACAGTCCGCTGGTGATGCTCTTCCTCTCCGCGCTGGCTGGCTCGCTGGGTGGCTTGTTCGTTTACCTGGCGGCCATGCGCATTTTCGACGAAAAAATCGCCCTTCTTTCTTGTTGCATCTTCCTTTTTTACCCCGATTCTATCTTGTTTGGCGCGTCTCAAATGCGTGAGCCGTTCCTGATGACATTGATTGCGATGGGGTTTTATGGAATAGCGAATGTAGCGCAAGTTGACAATTTGCGTCGTTCTGGCTGGCTCTGGATTGCCCTGGCCCTAGCCGGGATGCTGTTCCTCTCGCCGGGGTTTGCCCTGGTGACAATCATTGCGCTCGCAGGGTGGGTCTTTTTCGGCGGACAGGGAGGCAGGATTCCCTGGCAGGCAGCCGCCCTTGTGGTAGGGTTGTTCCTCGCGGCGCTCATCGCGCTTGCCGCAAGTTGGGAGTCGCTTGTGGCAGTGCGCAGTGGAGGGATTCTGGGCGTTCTTGGGGATTGGGCGCGCGAAACGGCCAAATGGAATGCCGATGCGCTGAAGCGCAGTTCGGGCATCGTGCAGTTGTTATTCGAGAGCCTGCCGAGTGAACTGGCAATGCCGTTTGTGGTCGTGTATGGCATCCTGCAGCCGGTGCTGCCTGCGGCAATCATTGAGCCGGGCAACTTGTTCTGGCAGGGTCTGGGCATCCTGCGCGCGTTGGGATGGTATTTGTTGCTGCCCTATGTGGCCTATGCGCCTTTTTCTTTTTTCTCTCCTCTCCCATCGGGAGATGGGCCGGGAGTGAGGGAAAACAGGCGGCTGCAAAAGCAAGCCATTTGGCTTTCTCTCTTACTCTGGGCCTGGATTCTCATCGCGGCGGCGCGCGGCGGCGGTGACCAGTGGGACAATCCCCGCTATCGCGTCATCCTGCTGGCGTTTATGGCAATCACCGCTGCGCAAGCGTTCTACTCTCTCAAAACGCGCTGGTTCTGGCGCATCCTGTGGGTGGAAGCAATCATCCTGCTGGTCTTTACACATTGGTACGCCTGGCGCTACCTGGGGGTTGGGGTCAATCTCGGCATTCGAAATACGCTGGCGATTGCGCTGGGTGTGTCCATCTTGCTGGTAGGCGCAGACCTGTTATGGCAATCGAGGAAGCGCAGGAATACGTTATAATTCAGTGTTTGAATTTATCTTCAGGAGAATGAATACATGCCTACTGCTTTGATTACCGGCGTTACCGGCCAAGATGGTTCGTACCTATCTGAATTCCTCCTCAAAAAAGGGTACACCGTCGTTGGCATGGTGCGCCGTTCCAGCACTGTGACGTTCGAACGGTTGAGCCATATCCAAGACGACATTACCATCGTGCAGGGCGATTTACATGACCAATCCTCTCTGGTGGCCTTGCTCGAAGAATACCAGCCCGAAGAAGTCTACAACCTGGCGGCGCAGTCGTTCGTGCCGACCTCGTGGAGCCAGCCTATTCTGACCGGCGAAGTGACTGCCCTGGGCGTGGCGCGCCTGCTGGAGGCCATTCGACTGGTGAATCCGAAAATCAAGTTCTACCAGGCCTCGTCTAGCGAAATGTTCGGCAAGGTGATGGAAGTGCCGCAGCGCGAAAGCACGCCCTTCTACCCCCGCTCCCCTTATGGGGTCGCCAAAGTCTATGGGCATTGGATTACCATCAACTACCGCGAGTCGTTCGACATCTTCGCCGCTTCGGGCATCCTGTTCAATCATGAGAGCCCGCGGCGCGGCATCGAGTTCGTGACGCGCAAAATCGCCTATCACGCCGCCAAAATCAAACTCGGCCTGGCAAAGGAACTGCGCCTGGGCAACCTGGAGGCGCAGCGCGACTGGGGCTATGCGGGTGATTACGTTGAAGCGATGTGGATGATGCTCCAACATCACACCCCCGACAACTTCGTCATCGGCACCGGCGAGACCCATTCGGTGCGCGAGTTTTGCGAACTGGCCTTTGGTTATGTTGGTCTCAACTATAAAGATTATGTCGTGCAAGACCAGCGCTATTACCGCCCTGCCGAGGTCGATTTACTGATTTCAGACCCGACCAAAGCGCATAAAGAACTCGGCTGGAAGCCTAAAGTTTCTTTCAAAGAACTGGTCGAGATGATGGTGGAATCGGATTTACGGCTGATTTCATCTCGAAAGTAGTTCGGCTCGGTTTTCATTTTTGTCCGCCAATCCTCGCCAACCTGCGCGCATTTTACCTAAACAAGTTTTAGCCAAGATGAGCGCAGATTGGCCGATAAAATTCTCCCCATGTCACGCCTGACAGCCTTTTTCCGCGCGCGTCCTTTCCTGGCAGATTTCCTGTCGCTGGCAGGTATTTTTGTCTATGCCGGGGTGATGTGGCATTTCGTCCGCATCCAGTTTTCGGTGATAGACGAAGGGCTATATCTGTACAAGGGCTGGCTTCTGGCTTCGGGAGCATACATCCCGTTTCAGGATAATGGCCTGTGGATGAACCAGATGCCGCTCTCATACCTGATTCCGGGCTGGGTACAAGTCTGGCTTGGCCCTGGTCTAACGGCGGGGCGGATGTTTTCGTTCGCGCTGGGAATGTTCTCCATTCTCGGCTGGTGGCTGACGGCGCGGCGGTTGGGCGGGCGTTGGGCAGCGATGGGAGTGGTCTGGGCAATGGCGCTCAACCCGGCGGCGGCGCGCATGTCGGCACTGGCGGCCTCGCAAGGGCTGGTAGCGGCACTATTAGCCTGGACGATGTTCTTCTCGCTCGGCAGCGACCGCAAGTGGTGGCAGTTGTTCCTGGGCGGCCTGCTGGCCGGAACAGTGGTGATGGCGCGGATTAATCTGCTCTTGCTCTTGCCGCTGCTGGGATTGTATGTTTTGTTCAGTAAGCCAACCTGGCGCTGGGGTGGGTTTTTCTTTATCTTGGCCGGAATGCTCGTCACCTTCGGCGGCACGCACGCGCTTTACTGGCCGAACATTCTACGGCTGTGGGCCAGATGGCTGCCTCTGCCCTTCCTGGCAGATTTTTTTGCTCCGCCCAATATCCCGGTCTGGAAACCCGGCACGGCCTTCTTGCTGAAGGTTGCCAGTTTCTTCCTGGCCTTTCGGGCCCATTTCGCGGCGTTGGTGGGAAGCCTGGCGGCGATGGTCTTTTGGCCGCAGCGAGGCAAGATGAAAGAAGAAAGAGCCGCGATTTTCCTGCTTCTCTTTTTTCTCTCCTCGTTCATGTTGCACGCCTGGGCTGCGCTGGGGAACGAATATTGTATTTTCTGCTTCCAGACCTACACCACCTTCTACGCTGGGATTGGCCTGCTGCTAGCGGCGGTGACCCTGCCGCGCTGGAACTGGAATCCCCCGCTGTGGCGCAAACTGCTGGGCGGAATCACGCTGCTGGCGCTGCTGGGTGGGATGGCCTATTCAGCGGAGGGCCTGGTCCGCGATTCTCTGCCGGAGAATTTCTACAAGCGTCTGCTGGCGCTGCCCATGCCGGGCTTCGACGGGGCGCAAATTTGGCAGGTGTTTGCCAATAAATTCGGGTTGGAATACGAACACATCGCAGACGCCACGCAGGCCTGGTTCCCGGTGGCTGTTGCAGTTATATTCGGGTTGGTGATTTTCCTCGCCGGGAGAATCTTTTGGGGCAGCAAGCACGGATTCAGCGCGGGGTTTGTGGTTTTAATCCTGATAGGGACGCTGTTTGCGCCCTCGCCCTTCATCGCGGGCGAGTACAAGGCTTACGACTGTCCCGCCGACGTGCTGCCATCCTACGAGGCGGCGGGCGCAGAGTTGATGAAGGTCGTGCCGCCGGGGTCGAAGGTTTATTGGGCCGGGTATTCGCCCGCCACGCTGTTATACTTGCCAGGCATTGAGATTTTGCCCGGCCAACTGCACGGTGTCTATTCCTTCCGTATTTCGGAGGACGACGCGGCCATCCGGCGCTACGGCTGGTGGAATCAATCGCTGGCAGAAGATTGGCTGGCGCAGGCCGATTTCGTGCTGATGGAACAGCGCGACCTGGAGCGCGAGAGCCTTTCGGAGGAGCAGTTGGCCGGTTTCGAGTTGGTTTTGCAAACCGCGCCGCAATCGTGCCGCTCTGGTTCGGCGGTGCTGGTGTACAGAAAATCTGACCGTTGACCATAGACGACGGCCAAATTACAGAGAGTGTTCATGGACTTATCAATTGTTATCCCGGTGTACAACGAAGAAGAAAGCCTGCCGCATTTGCACGCGGCAATTTGCGCCGCGCTGGCTGAACTGCCCCGCTCGTGGGAAGTGATTTACGTCAACGACGGCAGCCGCGACCGGTCGATGGATGTCTTGGAGCGGCTGGCTGCGGAAGACCCCGAACACGTCTGCGTGGTGGAGTTCCGCCGCAATTTTGGGCAAACGACCGCCATTGCCGCCGGGATTGACCACGCGCGCGGCGGGGTGATTGTCTTTCTCGATGCCGACCTGCAAAACGACCCGGCGGACATCCCGGCAGTGCTGGCGAAACTCGACGAGGGTTATGATGTGGTCAGCGGCTGGCGCAAAGACCGCGAGGACAATGCTCTCACGCGCAACCTGCCCTCGCACCTGGCAAACTGGCTGATTTCCAACGTGACCGGCGTTCACCTGCACGATTACGGCTGCACCCTCAAGGCCTACCGCCGCGAGGTCATTACCGGTTTTCGGCTATATGGTGAAATGCACCGCTTCATCCCGGTCTATGCCAACGCGGTCGGCGCAAAAATCTTTGAAATGCCGGTGCGCCATCACGCCCGCAAGTTTGGCAAGAGCAAATACGGGCTGGAACGCACCATCAAAGTCATTCTCGACCTGATTGCCGTACAATTCCTGACGCGCTATTCGGCCAAGCCAATTTATCTGTTTGGCGGCGGCGGGTTCATGATGGGCGCGCTCGGTTTCCTGGGGATGGTGTTCCTGCTGGCGCGCAAACTGCTGCTCGATATAGACATCCTGACCTCGCCCATTTTTACGCTCTCGGTCATGCTTGCCCTGGTCGGATTTCAAACCATCCTGCTCGGCCTGATTGCCGAACTGCTCGTTCGCACCTATCACGAATCGCAGCAAAAGCCGACTTATACGGTGAGGAAGGTGATTCGGGCCGGGGAAGTGGAAGCGTAGGGAAGTAGACAAGGAAACAGGGAAACAAGTAGACAGGGAAAGAAGTAAACAGGTAAACTGGTCAACCGGCATCCCTGGAGACGAAGGCGCATGGAACTCCCCTTAAATCAAATTCTTGAAGGCGATTGCCTCGAAACGCTTCATTCCCTGCCGGAAAAGTCGATTGACTTGATTTTCGCCGACCCGCCCTATTATTTGCAGTTACGCAACGAGTTACACCGTCCGAACATGAGCCGGGTGGACGCGGTGAATGATGATTGGGACAAGTTCGAGTCCATGCCGGCCTACGATGAATTTACCCGTCAATGGCTGACTGCCTGCAAGCGCGTCCTGAAGCCGACCGGAACGATTTGGGTGATTGGTTCTTACCACAACATTTTTCGGGTCGGGGCCATCATGCAGGATTTGGGATTTTGGATTCTGAATGACGTGATTTGGGTCAAGACCAATCCCATGCCCAACTTTCGCGGGGTGCGTTTTGCGAATGCCCACGAAACGCTGATTTGGGCCAGCACCGGCAGGGGCGCGAAATACACCTTCAATCACCACGCCATGAAAGGGCTGAACGATGAAAAGCAAATGCGTTCCGACTGGTGGCTGCTTTCGCTGGCGACCGGCGCGGAACGGGCAAAGGATGAAAACGGCGCGAAAGCCCACTCCACCCAAAAGCCCGAAGCCCTGCTCTATCGCGTGATTTTGTCAGCGAGTCATCCCGGCGATGTCGTCCTCGACCCGTTTTTCGGCAGCGGCACGACCGGCGTCGTCGCCAGGCGACTGCACCGGAACTGGATTGGAATCGAGCGCGAGAAAAAATACATCGAACTCGCCCGCCGCCGGATTGACACGATTCGCCCGCAAGATTTCGACCCGGCTGTGTTCGAGGTCAGGAGCAAGGCCAGAATCGCCCCACGGGTGGATTTTTCGGCCCTGGTCGAAAGCGGCTACTTGCAGCCCGGCCAGACTTTGTTTTTCGGAAAAGACAAGGCCAGGGTCGCCATCATCAAGCCGGATGGCCGCCTGCGAACAGAGGACGGTTTCGAGGGCAGCATTCACCAGGCCGGCCGTCACTACATGGATAACGCGCCCTGTAACGGCTGGGAGCATTGGTATCTCCAGGAAAACGGCCTGTTTATTTGCCTGGCTGAATTGCGGGAAAGGTATCGGGCGGAGGCGGGGATGCAGTAGACAGGGAAACACGGAAGCAGGGAAGCGGGTAGCTGGCCTGCGGGTTGGCAGACTGCCAGCCTGCGAGGAAAAACCGGTATAATCTTTCGTATGGCGAAACAACCCTTCCCAAAGCCTTTGAATGGAGAGCGCCAAGCCGATGGGGC
>Ga0101944_10006619_pt1 | contig 12160 bp, 8 predicted proteins | sample DewCreD2012metaG_FD_75245 | JGI IMG/M metagenome (GOLD analysis project Ga0101944, IMG submission 75245) | Hot spring sediment bacterial and archeal communities from British Columbia, Canada, to study Microbial Dark Matter (Phase II) - Dewar... ... | reverse complement strand
CCCGCCCTGCGCCGACAGCCCCCGCGATAAGCCGACGTTCGTCCGCCGCGGCTGGGTCCCCGGCGAGCGGCTCTTGCGATGCGAACTGGTGATCCCGCCCGACAGCACCGGGTCGAACGCGGCCCGCTCCGCCGCCACGCCCGCCCGCTCGATCTGCGGCCTGAACCGCTCTACGGCCAGGGCCTGGTTGTTCTCCAGCGATAGCAGCACCGCCTCGGTGATCCCCACAGGCAAGGGCTGCGTCGCCGCTGCGGGAACCGGCGTCACCGGATGCGTCCCGGCGGCCGAAGTGGCGGCAGCCTGCTCAGCGGCCGCCGGACCGGCGGCCTCCGCCGGCGCCGTCGCCACCGGCTGGGTTGTCACCGGCCCTGGTTGCGTCGTGGCCCCCGGCACCTGCCCGCCGGCCGGCTGTGTCACAGCGACCCCTCGCACCGGACCGATGAAGTCGGTCGGACTTTGCGTGTCGATCTGCGTGCAAGACGCCAGCACGATGCCGACAGCTGCCACGGCCAAACCACCCGCACAACGCAGATACCCCTTGCAGCCGCTCCGCGAACTCATCCGTGATTTTCCTTGTAACTGCTGGTGCAACACCTCATGATCGTGGGGCCCATAGTTGGTTCGTCTGCAGAGCACGCACTACGGGCTTTCCCTGTGATTGGTGGTGCGCCGCTCGGCTATTCGTACCGCAACGCCTCGACCGGGTCGAGCATCGCCGCCCGCCGGGCCGGGTAGAAGCCGAAGAACACGCCCACAAACGCCGAGAATGACAGCGCCAGTACCACGCTGGCCGGCTCAACCATCGTCTCAAATTGCGTGACCTTGCTCAGCAATTGCGCGCCGCCGACGCCCAGGGCCACGCCGATCAGCCCACCCAGCCCGCTGATGATGAGCGCTTCGAGGAGAAACTGCAACAGGATGGACCGCTCCTTGGCCCCGATGGCCTTGCGAATACCGATCTCTTTCGTCCGCTCCGTGACCGTCACCAGCATGATGTTCATGATGCCGATCCCGCCGACCAGCAGCGAGATGCTCGCGATCCCGCCCAGCAGGAAGGTGAACTGTCGGCTGGCCTCATTGGCCAGTTGAATCCACTCGGCCTGGTTCATCACACGGAAGTCGTCCTCCTGGTCGGACTGCAGGCGGTGTTGCCGGCGAAGAAGCGCGGTGATATCGGCCTGGACCTTGGCCAGGTCGGCGCCTTCCTCGGCCTGGACGTCGATCTCGCGAAGAAAATCGGTGCCGAACAAGTCCTGCATCGCCACCGTGTAAGGGATATAGATGCAGTTGTCCGGGTTGAACCAGCCCTGGTCGCCCTTGGCCTTCATCACGCCGACGACGCGGAAGTTCATCGACTTGATCTTGATCACCGCGCCCAGCGGTTCGTCATCGACGAAGATCTCCTCGACGGTCTGGGGCCCGAGCACGCAGACGCGAGCCTGGCCGTCCACCTCGGCCTCCGTGAAGCAGCGGCCCCGCTCGATCTGGAAATTTCGGATGGGCAGATACGTCGGCGAGGTGCCCGTGATGTTCACCGAGCCGTTGCGGTTGAAATACTTCACCTGCTGGCGGCTGCTGACAACCGGCGCAAGCCGCCGAACCCCCGGAACCTCCTCGAGAATGGCTTGGGCGTCGGTCAGCTTGAGATTCACGGCGGTGTTGCCCCGCGGGCCGACCCCGCGATGCCAGTTCGGCATGACCAACAGCAGGTTGGTGCCCATCGACTGGATGCGCGACATGACCTGCCGCTTGGCCCCCTGCCCCATGGCAAGCATGGAGATTACCGCCCCGACGCCGATGATGATGCCCAGCATGGTCAGCAGCGTGCGCATCTTGTTGGCCAGCAGGCTCCGCAGACCAACCTTGACTGTCGTCCACAAAAGCATCTTGACCTCAACCGACTCTCTACTCGTACCGCAGCGCCTCGACCGGGTCGAGACTCGCCGCCCGCCGGGCCGGGTAAAAACCGAAGAACACGCCGATAAGACCCGATACCGAGAGCGCCAGGACAATGCTCGCCGGCTCGACCACCGTTGTGAACTCCGTGTACGTTGCCAACAGCAACGCGCCGCCGACACCTAGGGCCACGCCGATCAGACCGCCCAACCCGCTGATGATGAGCGCTTCGAGAAGAAACTGCAACAGGATGGACCGCTCCTTGGCGCCGATCGCCTTGCGGATGCCGATCTCCCGCGTCCGTTCGGTCACCGTCACCAGCATGATGTTCATGATGCCGATCCCGCCGACCAGCAGCGAGATGCTCGCGATCCCGCCCAGCAGAAACGTGAACGTCTGGCTTGTCTCGACGATCGTCTGGGTCCACTCGCTCTGATTGCGGATTTCGAAGTCGTCCTCCTGGTCGGACTGCAGGCGGTGCTGCCGGCGAAGCACGGCGCGAATCTCCTCCTGCACTCTGTCCATATCCGCGCCTTCGACCACCTGGATGTCAAACTCCTGCACGTTGTCCAGGCCGAAGAGCTCCTCCATCGCCACCGTGTACGGAATGTGGATATTGTCGTCCGGGCTGGCCCAGCCCTGGTCGCCCTTCGTCGCCTGCACGCCGATGATCCGGAAGTTCACGTTCTTGATGCGAATCGTCTCGCCCAAAGGATCGTCCGCGCCGAACAGGTCTTCGACCGTCTTCGGGCCGATCGTGCAGACGCGCGCGAAGTTCTCGACCTCGGCCTCGGTGAAGATTCGGCCGCGTTCGATCTTGAAGTTGCGGATCGCGAAATAGGGCGGCGCGACGCCGTTGATGCTCGTGCGCGTGTTCATGTTCCCGTACTTGACCTGCATGCTGCTGCTGACCATGGGCGACATCCGGCGGATCGCGGGTACCTCCGCCAGCAGAGCCTGCCCGTCCGCCACCTTCAGATTGGTCTTGTCCTGGCTGCGCACGCCGGCGGCCCGCACCTGCTGGGGACGCACGAACAGCAGGTTGCTGCCCATGGCGGTGATCCGGTCCATGACCTCCTTTTTCGCGCCGGCGCCCATCGCGAGCATGGCGATCACCGCGCCGACCCCGATGATGATGCCCAGCATGGTCAGCAAAGTGCGCATCTTGTTGGCCAGCAGACTCGACACGCCGACCTTCAAGGTTGTCCGCAGCAACATCGCCGTCTCCTATACCCTCTGAATCTCGGCCGGCTCGGCGATCCGCCCGTCGCGGATGTGCACCTGCCGCCGGCACTGCTGGGCAATGTCGGCCTCGTGCGTGACGATGATGATCGTACGGCCCTGCTCGTGCAACGACCGGAACAGGCCCATGATCTCGTGGCCCGTCTTGGTATCCAGATTGCCCGTGGGCTCATCGGCCAGGATCATCGCGGGGTTGGTGACGATCGCGCGGGCGACGGCCACGCGCTGCCGCTGCCCGCCGGACAGCTGGTTGGGCGCGTGCTTCATGCGGTCGGCCAGACCGACTACCCTGAGCGCCTCGGCGGCCTTGTCCTTGGCGTCGCGCATTCCTGCGTAGAGCAGCGGCAGTTCGACGTTTTCTATCGCGCTCAAGCGCGGCAGCAGGTTGAAGGTCTGGAAGACGAACCCGATCTTGCGGTTGCGAACCTCGGCCAGTTCGTCCTTGCTCATGCGGGAGACGTCCTGGCCGTCCAGCACGTACCTGCCCGAGTCGGGCCGGTCGAGGCAGCCCAAAATGTGCATCAGCGTGCTCTTGCCGCTGCCGGACGGGCCGGTGATGGCGACCATGTCGCCTTCCTCGATGGCAAAACTTACGCCATCGAGCGCGCGGACATCATGCTCGCCCATGCGGTAGACTTTGACCACCGACTCCATCTCGATGACCATGGGTCAGCGACCTCCCCGGCTGCCCATGCGCATCATGCGCATCGCACCCGCGCCGCCCCGCATGTTGCGTCCCGGTCCGCTGTTGGCCCAGCGGCTGTCGGTTTCCCCGCGGCGGATAACGACGGTATCGCCCTCGTTCAGGCCGGCGAGCACCTCGTAGTAAATGCCGTCGGTGATGCCCAGTTCGACGGGCTTCTTCTCGGGGGCGTCCTCGGTGGCCCCCGGTACGTTGGCGAACATCTGGCCGGCCTGCCGGCTGATGGCCTCGACCCGAACGAGCAAGGCGTTCGACCGCTCGGCGGTGGTGATCTCGACATTGGCGGTCATTTCCGGCTTCAGCAGGCGCTTCATCTCCGGTATCAGTTCGCCCATGGCCAGGAGCTTGTCGGTGGCATCCAGGGCAGGAGAGTCCTCCTGAGCACGACGGCTCTGCGGACCGCCTCGCCCCTCGCGGCCGTCCCGCCCTTCGCGACCGGCACGTCCTTGGCGACCGGGCCGGCCTTCGCGTCCTTCTCGCCCTTCGCGCCCCGGACGCCCCTCTCTCGCACCGCCGACCTCGCCCGACGGCATGGTGGTGGGCACGCGGGTCTTCAGCGCGCCGAGCACCTCGATCTTGACCTCAAAGGTGACCACGTTCTGCGTGTTCAGACCCTTGCTGGCGATCCGCACGACCTTGCCCAGGAACTGCATGCTCGGGTAGGCGTCGACGCTGATGACAGCCGGTTGGCCGACATCTACCTTGCCGATGTCGCTCTCGTCGACGCTGGCCAGCACGAAGATGCGCGACAGGTCAGACAGCGTCAGGATGCTCGTGCCGCCGCCGACGTTGCTCACCCCGGAGGCGATGATCATGCCGGTCTGGACCTTGCGGTCGGTCACCACGCCGTTCATGGGGGCCAGCACCACGCAATCGCTAAGCCGGTCCTGGGCGACCTTCACCGCGATCTCATCGGCGCGAACCTGGGTCTCGGCCATCGTGACGTTCTGGCGGGCGACCTCCAGGGCCTGCTCCTGGGTCTTGAGTTCCTCCAGCTTGATGCGCGCGGTCTGCAGGTTCACCATGGCCTGCGTGGCGGCCGTCTCCGCGCTGTCGCGCTCCTCCTCGCTGGCCAGCTTCTTCTCGAAGAGCTGTTTGACGCGGTCGGCCTTGGCACGGGCATCCTCCGCGGCGACTTCGGCGGCCTTTAAGCTGGCCTCGGCGCGCTGCCGGTCGGTCCAAAGAGTGCGCTCGGCAATACGCAGGTTCTCCTGTGCGGTCGCCAGTCGCGCCTTGGAGGCATCGAGCGAAACGGTCGCCTGCTCGAGATTGCGCTTCATGTCCACCGGGTCGAGCCGCACGAGCAATTGGCCCTGCTCCACCTCGTCACTGATGTCGTAGGGCAGTTCGATAACCGTTCCGCTCGCCTTGCACTTGATCTCCACGTCGAGATTGGAGACGACCTTGCCGGTGCAGCCGACAATCTGCTTGATCGGGCCGCGCTCGACCTTGGCCAGGATGACCGCGGACTCGTCCGCCCCCTCGGCCTGCCCATTCTTCCAGTAGTAGGTGCCGGCCCCCACGCCGCCCAGCAGGATCAGAACCAGTACGATCTTCTTCACAATCCAGTCCTCACTGATGATGCCTTCCAAAGGGCTCTTGCAGTGCCACGCCCCTGGCCATCCACATCTTGTATGGAACGTATGCGCCCTGCCCGCATCTACAACAATCCCCCAGCTTTCATTCGCCCACCTGCGCCAGCAGATCCTCGCTGTCCGGCGTCTTGGACGGCACCAGTTGCGCCCGGCGGGCCGAACGGCCTTCGAACAGCGAGTACATCACCGGCACGAACACCAGCGTGATCAGCGTCGAACTCAGCAGACCGCCGATCACCACCCGCGCCATCGGGGCCTGTGCCTCGCCGCCCTCGCCGATACCCAGCGCCAACGGCATCAGCCCGAGCATTGTCGTCAAGGCGGTCATGAGGATCGGTCGCAGTCGACGCCGGCCGGCCTCCTCGATCGCCTCCCGAAGCTCCATGCCCTCTTGCCTGCGAAGCATGCTCGTGTGATCGACCAGCAGGATGGCGTTGGACACGACGATGCCGCCGAGCATGATGCAGCCGATATAGCTCTGTACGTTAAACGTCGTATCCGTCAGGAATAATGCAAGAATCACGCCGATGGCCGCCAGGGGCACGCTGAACATCACGATGAACGGATCCTTGAGGCTCTCGTACTGGCAGGCCATGACCATGTACACCAGCAGCAGGGCCAGCACGAGACTGAAGGTCAACTCCCGGAAGGCCTCCTGCTGTTTCTCGTAGTCGTCGCCGAAGCTTACCGAGAAGTCCCGCGGCACCGGCACCGTACGCAGGGCCTTGCGGGCATCGGCGATCACCGAGCCCATGTCGCGCCCGGACACGTTGGCGTTGACGTACGTCACGCGTTGCTGGTTCTTGCGATCGATGAACGTCGGCCCGAGGCGCGGCTGAAGCGAGGCCACGTTCCGCAACACCACCGGCTCGCCGTTGGCGTTGGTAAGCTTCAGGTCAAGGATGTCCGCCAGGTCCATCTGTTCGGCGTTCTGCAGCTTCACCAGAATGCGGTACTCGCTGCCGCCCTCCCGGTAGTTGCCCGCGCTGGTGCCCGACAAGGCCGTCTGCAGCAGGTTGGCGATCTGCGACACCGTCAGACCCAAGTCCGCCGCCTTCTGCCGGTCGATATGGATCAACTCCTCCGGCCGGCCCGTCTCCCGGCTAAGCCGCACGTCGGTGATCCCCGGTATCCCTTCGATGGCGGCCTTGATGCGCTTGGCCAGTGCGTCCGCCACGTCCAGATCGTACCCGCGGATCTCCAGACGCAGGTTGTCGCCTCCGGACGGGCCTAGATTCAGCTGAAAGCCGCTCTGCAGCGCACGCGTCGTGATCCGAACGCCGGCCACGTTCGCCAGCCGCTCGCGAAGATCGTCGGCCACCTCCTGGCTGGAACGGGTACGCTCGGCAAGCGGCCGCAGGGTCAGCCGGAGCCCACCCGAGTCGCTGCCCGCAAACGAGACGATATGCCGCAATTCGGGCACCGCCGGGCGGACAATCTCCTCGATCTGGCGGATCTTCTCGTCCACCAGTTCCAGCCGGGTCCCGATCTCCATCTCCGCCCGAACCATCACTTCGCCTTCGTCGGTCTGAGGCATGGTCTCCACGCCGATCAGCGGGATCAGCAGGAGCGAGCCGGCCAGAAGCAGCGTCGATCCGACGACGGCCGTCGGCCGGTGACGCAGCGCCAGGCGCAGCAGGTCCCGGTATCCGTTCTCCAGGCCCGCGAAGAACCGGCCGCTGGCATCGTAGAGACGTTGCCACACCGAGCGGCGTCGCGCCATGCCGGGCGCAGCGTGCGACAGAATTCGGGAGGCCAACATTGGCACCAGCGTCAGCGAAACCGCCAGCGAGCACAGCAGGCTGAAACTCACCACCGCAGCCAGTTGCTGGAACAGCACCCCCGACATGCCGGCCACAAACGCCAGCGGCAGGAATACGGCCAGCGTCGTCAGCGTGCTGGCGACCACCGCGTTGGTGACCTCCGCGCTGCCGTTGATGGCGGCCAGCTCCGGCGCTTCGCCCTCTTCCTTGCGCCGGTAGATGTTCTCGAGCACCACGATCGAATCATCGACCAGCCGGCCGATGCCCAGGGCCAGCCCGCCCATCGTCATGATGTTGAGCGTATACCCGGTGAAGTGCATCAGCCCGAACGTCGCGATGATGCAGATGGGAATCGAGATCGCCACCACCGCAGTACTGCGCACGTTCCGCAGGAACAGCAGCAGGATCAGGACCGAAAGCACGCCGCCGTGCAGCGCCGAGTGGCCCACGTTGGTGATCGCGCGCTCGATATACTCGGAACTGTCCCGGCGGACCAGCAGGTTCAGCTGGGGCATGTCCTCATTGATGCGGTCGATCTCGGCCTTGACGGCACGGGCGACGTCCACCGTGTTCGTGCCCGACTGCTTGAGGACCGACATGCGGATGGAGTCCTGCCCATTGATCCGCACCTTGAACGACCGCTTGCGATAGCCGTCGATCACCTGCGCGATCTCCCGGAGCACGATGGGCGCCCCGTCCCGGGTGGCGACGACCGTGTTGGCTACTTCCTCCAGGTTCGTGAATTCGCCCGGGGTGCGGATCGTGATCGCGTACTTGCCTTGGTCGATCTGGCCGGCCGGCAGGTTGATGTTCTGGGCCTTCAGACGCGCCAGAATCTGGTCGAGCGGAAGAGAGAGAGCCTTGATTTTGGCGGCATCGACGTCGACGTGGATCTCGCGCGTAAGCCCGCCGCGGACATCCAGCGAGGCCACGCCCGGGACTCGCTCGATGCGGTGGCGGATCTGGTCTTCGATCAACTGCCGAAGCTGGATCGGATCAAGCCGGCTGGTCACGCCGATGTCCAGAATGGGATCGCTGGAAGAATCGTACTTCCAGAGAACGGGGCGTTCGATATCCTCGGGCAACCGGCGGTAGACGCGGTCGATGCGGTCGCGAACGTCGTTGGCGGCCGCATCCAAATCGGTGCCCCAGGCAAACCGCAAGGTCACCCGGCTCGAGCCTTCCTGGCTGTGCGAGGTGATCTCCTCGACGCCGGGCACGGCGCTCAAGGCCTGCTCGATGGGCCGAGTGACCATCTTCTCGATCTCTTCGGGGCTGGCGTTGTCGTAGTCGGTGCCCACGCTCAGGCTGGGGTAACTGATGTCCGGCATCAGGTCAACAGGCAGCCGGCGCAGCGCAATCAGCCCGACGATGATCACGATCAGCGTGACCATCGTGGCGAAGATCGGGCGATGCACGGAAAACCGTGAAAGGTTCACGATCCGACCTCCGCACCGGCCCCGGTCCGTTCGGCCGTGACCGGTTGACTGGCGGCGGTCCTGTCCTCGGCTGCGACGTCCGGACCGCTCGCCACGCGGATCGTCGTGCCGTCCTCGAGCAGGTGCTGCCCGAGGGTAACGACGTAGCCCTCCAGGGCCGGGCTGAGCACCTGGACGATGTCGCCCTCCTTGGTGCCCAGGGTCACGGGGACGAACTTCGCGGTCTTTTTCTCGAGGTCGGCCAGAAAGACACCCTGCTTCTCGTCGCGATTGGCCAGGGCCGCGTAGGGGATCACCGTGCTGTTGTCATGTCTGGCCAGTTCAATGCGGGCGCGGATGAACATGCCCGGTCTCAGCAGCCACTCCTTGTTGGGGATCTCTACTTCCACGCGAGCCTCTCGGCTGGTCTGCCGGACCAATGGAGCGACCCGGACAATCCTGCCGGTGAAGGGCTTTTCGTACGCGTCGCAGGAGATCTCCACGGCCTGCCCCACGCTGATCTTGGCATAGTCGCGCTCGGTGACGTAGATGACGCCCGTCAGTTCGTCCACATCGATTACCGAGACAATCTTGTCATTGGCGGCGAGCATCGAGCCGGGGTCGGCAAAGCGCTCGCCGACGACGCGCACGTCGGAACCGCCGGTCCAGCGGGCATGGATCTTCGTGTAGGACAGGCGGATCTCGGCCGCCCTGTAGGCAGCTTCCTTCTGGGCCACCTGGCTCTGCGTGAGCTTCTGCCGGGCCAGGGCCATACGGTACTGCGAACGGGCCTCGTCGAGTTCGGACTCGCTGGCAATCTTCTTGGCGCGCAACGCCTCGACACGGTCGAACTCGCGCTGGGCTGCCTCGAGCTGGCTGCGAACCTCCTCCACGCTGGCCTTGGCAACCTCCAGTTCCGCCTGCGCCTGCTGCACCTGCTGGGCGTACTCCTCGCTGTCCAACTCGGCAATCAGCTGGCCGTTCTCCACTCTGTCGCCAATGTCCGCCAGCAGCCGGACGAGCCGGCCGGCCACTTTCGGTGCCACGACAAATTCGCTGCGAGCGTAAAGGCTGCCGGTAAACTGCGCGATGTCATGGACGGTGCCCTTGCGCACCCGTGCTACTTCGACAGCCACGGCCACAGCACCCTTCCGCCCGTCCGGGCCCTTGGCCGCATGCATCTTCTGGTAGACCTTCCAGCCGATCCCGCCGGCCGCTGCCAGCACCGCCAGGACCGTGATTGCTGCTACCGCTCGTTTCATTCGCTATGTCCCCTGACAAAGCGGGCGTTTGCACACCCCTTTGCAGAATAGGTCGACCACGATCTCGTGCTGACGCAAGTGCGGGGGAACGTCGCCCAGGTCCCGGCCTCGCGTACGAAGCATCCCGAGCAGGAAGCTTGCGAGCACTTCAGCCGGTATGTCATCGCGAACCTCGCCTTCCGCCACGCCTTTGCGGATGGTCTCCGCCAGAGCCGCCACCAGATTCTTACGCCGCTCCATCCAATGTTCGCGCAGCTCGCCATGACACCAGGGCATCCGGCCGTCTTCGGTCTGGATCATCCGGAGCAATTGCTGGCGGCGCTCGAAGAAGGTGGCGATCTGCCGGCAGGCGACAAGCAGCTGCTGGCTGAAGCCGGCATTGCCGGGCACTTTGCGTCGCAGCAGATCGCAAAGCTCGTCGAAGCCGCTGGTAGCGGTCTGGAAAAACAGATCGTCCTTGTCGCGGAAGTAACGGTAAATTGTCCCCTTGCCGACGCCAGCCTCCTTGGCGACGTCGTCCATCGTAATTTCATGAAACCGCCGGCTGGTAAACAGCTTCTCAGCGGCCTGCATGATCCGTTGACTCTTGTCACAACGTCCCAAAACCACGGGCTCCTACAGCACTTCCCGACCTTATTCTAGCCAAAATGGAACTGACCAGTCAGTATCATATGGGTCCCGTTCCGTCGCGGCAAGCAGGCAGCAGGCTCCGAAGCAACACAAACGTAATTATAGAGCGGGCAATAGGTTGTGCAATGCACTGCTGGTACGGTCCTATGCGGGCGGAATTCAGGAACCGCACGGGGAAAGAGCGGTCAGACCCTTCGACTTCTTCCTTAGCAGGACCCCGTCACTTTTACCACCTGCAGCCGAGTCTGCGGGAGGCCCGTTTTCGTTGAGAGACCGGCCGGCTTTCGGCGCCAAGCGCGAATCTGCATCTGCCCGCACGCCTCTTCACAGTTGCCATGGCATCATGCCTTCAACCTCTCGCGCACAGTCGTCCGATCGTACAACCAATGATATCCGGTCAATACTCCGCGCCGAGCTTGATGAAGGTGCCCGGATCGGTCTGGATCCTCGGGTAAACGTCGAGCAGTTCGTCGAACTTCACGACGGGCGAAACGATCGGGTCTCCGCGGAGCTGGTCGCAGATCAGCATCTTAAGGCACGTGCCGAAAATACGCCGCTCGTCCCAGCGGGGGTAGTCGCGATTGGGCTCGCTGCAGGAACGCGAGAAGACGATGTTGGGAATGTTCAGGTGCGCCTCGGCACCGAAGTCCAGGCCGGCCTCGTAGGGCGGCGGGAAGGCGCCGGCCACGACATTGCCGCCGTAGGCGACGCCTCGAAGGGCAGCCTGCATCGCGCGCCAGGTGCCGCTGTACTCGATCACCACGTCGGCTCCGCGGCTGTCGGTGGCCTTCTTGATCTCCAGGCCGGCGTCGCAGGCGGCGGGATCCAGCAGCACATCGGCCCCGAGGTCGCGTGCGATCTCGCGCCGACTGGCCAGCGGGTCGATGGCAATGATCCTCGCGGCGCCGGAAGCCCTGCAGAGTTGCACCGCCATCAGACCGATTGCGCCGAGACCGAAGATCGCGACGTTGTCGCCGATGCGGACGTGGCCGTCGCGCACAGCGCCGAGGGCGAAGTCTGCCGGGTCGAGGCACACGACGGACTTCCACGAGACGTCCTGCGGGATTTTCCAGCAGCCACGATCTGTGCCGACCGTGTGGGTCTGTTTGAACCCGCCGTAGATGAGCACGCGGTCGCCGACGGCGTAGTTGGTGACATCGGGAGCGGTCTGCGTAACAATGCCAACGGTCATGTTGCCGGGGTTGAAGCGCGGCCCCTGCAACGAGGTCCGGTAGGTAAAGACCTTCAGGTCCCGGTCGAACGGGCCGCGGGCGGCGGAGTAGCCCTTGTACATCGCCAGCTCGGTCCCGTGCTTGGCGGCGGTGAACTGGCTGAGAACGCGAATCTGGCCGGGTTGCAGCGCCGGTTCCTCGTACTCATTCCACTCAAGCTTCCCGACGCCGACGCACAGCAGTTGCCTGGGCATGGATATCTCCGCTTCCGTTGATGGTCCGGCCGCGCCGGTCCACCAGCCGCTGCAAGGCACGCACCACCGACGGACCGGCCGGTCGTGTATACGGCCGACCCCGAGTAGCCGCTGCAGGCGCCATCATGACCAAGGCAGGACCGAAGCTCAAGGGGGCCGCAGCAGGACATTGCCCCGTAGCAGCCTGCGCGGCATAATCCCCCTTGCTCGACAGTCAACTCATCT
>Ga0101944_10006618_pt1 | contig 12160 bp, 9 predicted proteins | sample DewCreD2012metaG_FD_75245 | JGI IMG/M metagenome (GOLD analysis project Ga0101944, IMG submission 75245) | Hot spring sediment bacterial and archeal communities from British Columbia, Canada, to study Microbial Dark Matter (Phase II) - Dewar... ... | reverse complement strand
CGTTAAAATTGGGAGTAAGTAAAATAGACAACACTGCGAACCACCCGTAATTTTCCTCAAAAATCAGGATATACCTGCTTCTTATTAAAAAGAAAATGTGGGTAATGGACAGTTTCTAAAGGGAGATTAAGAGGGATTTTCAATTTTTATTATGACCACCCATAACTGAAGCATTGCTTCAAAACTAAAATTTATCTTGACACCTTTTTTTAATATAATAAAATTTATATCTATTCAATGTGGGCGCATAGCTCAGTTGGTTAGAGTATCAGCTCGACAAGCTGAGGGTCACTGGTTCGAACCCAGTTGCGCCCACCATTTTCACTTTATAAGAAGGTGATGAAATTGTTAAAAAATATAGAGAAAAAGATAAATGTAGTAATTGAAAATTTAAGAAAAAATGGATTTAATGTTTTAAATTTTAAAACAACAGAAGAAGCAAAACAGGAAATTTTAAAAATGATAAAAGAAGAAGAGATAGTTGGGGTAGGTGGTTCACTGACAATAAGGGAATTAGGTGTCATAGAAGAATTAATGGCTCGTGGTAACAAAGTTATTCATCACTGGCTCCCAAATACATTTATTGATGAAATAAAAACAGCAAGAAGAAAAGCAGTTAGAATGTCAGATGTTTATTTAACAAGCACCAATGCAATCACATTAGATGGTCAGCTTGTAAATATGGATACTTTTGGTAACCGTGTAGCAGCAATGATATATGGCCCGCCAAAAGTTATAATAGTAGCGGGTTATAATAAAATTGTAAAGGATATAGATGATGGCTTTAAAAGAATACAAGAAGAAGCTGCGGTAAAAAATGCAACGCGGTTAAATGTGGAATTCCCTCAGGGTTTGTGTAAAGTTGCAACAATTATTTATCAAAGACCTAATGATACAGATATTACAATTATTTTAATTGATGCTGAGATTGGTTATTAAAAGGAGATTAGATGAAAAAAATCATAGATCTTAATGGTATATGGAATTTCAAAATTGGTAATAAAATAGAAAAGATTAACGTTCCTTCAAACTGGTATTTGCAGGGTTATGATTTTGCCGGGATGGCAGAATATAAAAGAAATATTAATATCAAAAAAAGTCAGGATAAAAAATATTTTATTGTTTGCAAAGGTATTGATTATTTTTCTGATATTTATATAAATGATAAATTTGCAGGTAATCATGAGGGCTATTTCCAGACATTTAGATTTGATATTACTGAATTACTTAAAAATGGAAATAATGATGTAAAAATAATAGTAAATTCCCCAAAAGAATCTGATGATATTTGGCCTGATAAAAAAATATTAATAAAAGGTATATTTAATCATCATGATGCAAGACCCGGTTCCTGGAATAAAAAAACAGGTCAGGACAAAAATACAGGCGGCATCTGGAATAATGTTTTTATTGAAGAAGTTGAAAAAATTGAAATTGAGAGAGTAAAAATTACGCCTATTTTGAAAGATGATGGTAAATGGATGGTTATAAGTGAATTATTTATTAATAATTTTATTAAAAAATCAGTTGAAGCATCTATAAACATAAATATATTGCCTTATAATTTTAAAGGTAAAAGATATAATAAAAAAGAGAAAATTTTTTTAAAACATGGATTAAATAAAATCAATATTTCTTTTGAACTTGCGTCTCCTAAGTTGTGGTGGACCTGGGATTTCGGAAAACCAAATCTATATGAGTTTATTTATATTTTACAGGCAGATGAATATAAAGATACATTAATTGAAATAAGCGGCATAAGAGAATTTAAAAAAGGTAAAGATAATTTCTGGTATTTAAACAATAAAAGAATATTTTTAAGAGGCAGCAATATAATTCCAACACAATGGTTATCAGAATATACAAATGAAAAAATAAAAAAAGATGTAAAATTGATAAAAGAAGCAAATTTGAATATTATAAGAGTTCATGCACATGTAAACAGGGAGGAATTTTATAAAGAATTAGACAGAGAAGGTATAATGGTCTGGCAGGATTTTGCATTGCAATGGAGTTATGATACATCAGATAAATTTACTGATAACGCTGTTGCACAATTAAAGGATATGATTAATATTCATTATAACAGACCATCAATTGTTATATGGTGTTGTCATAATGAACCATCTGTTAATGAAAAGCAATTAGACCCTGTTCTTGAAAAAAAAGCAAGAGAAGAAGATAGCTTAAGACATATAGAAAAAGCATCTGATTTTGGTCAGCACTATTATCCCGGGTGGTATTACGATTATTCGCCACAGAATCTTTATTTTGATATGTTAAAAGCAAATAAGGCATGTGTTATTTCAGAATACGGCGCACAGGCATTACCGCATATATCAACATTAAAAAAGATATTTAATGAAAATGAAATTTTTCCTCCAGATATTAACAAATGGCAATATTATGATTTTCAACCTGAATTTACTTTTAATATTGCAGGTGTTAAAATAGGAAATTCCATAGAAGAATTCATAGAAAATTCACAAAATTATCAGGCTGATTTGATAAAAGAATTAACTGAATTTTATCGTTTGTGTAGATATGAAAACATAAATGGGATATTGCATTTTATGTTTGTTGAATGCTGGCCTTCAATTACATGGGCTGTTGTTGATTATTTTAGAATCCCTAAAAAAGGTTACTATGCATTAAAAGAAGCAATGCAGCCAGTATATCCTGGTTTTAGAATAATAAGAAAAAAAATTTCAAAGACAGAAAAAATAACTTGGAATAATATTTTAGAAATGGTTTATATTATTAATGATTTGCATAAAGAAATTAATAATGTAAAATTTGTATTACAGGTTCAGGATGCTTCTGAAAAGATTTATTTGAATTTAAGTAAAAAAATAAAAACCATTATTTCTGATTCAATCACATATCCTTTTTCAGGAATTGGTTTTAATGAAAATGATAAAGGAAGTTATATACCTGATAATGTAAAATCAGGCATACATAAAATAAAATTGTTTATTTATCAAGGCAAGAAAATTATTGCTTCAAACACATATAATTTTGAGGTTGTTGAAAAGTTAAAGTAAAGGTTTAATAAAAATCAAAAACATTTTTTAGAAAGGGCAAAAAATGATTGATGATACAAAAAAGGCATTGCAGTTAATTTTCTTTTTTGGACTTGTCAGTTTATTTGGCGATATTGTTTATGAAGGAGCAAGAGCAGTAAATGGTCCGTATCTTAAAAGTTTAGCAGTCAATGCTGCTGTTGTAGGCCTAATTGTTGGTATTGGTGAATTTGCAGGATATGCATTAAGGCTCCTTACAGGTTATTTTGCAGACAAAACCAGGGCATATTGGATTTTTACTTTTATTGGCTATGGCTTGATTATCAGCTTACCGATGCTTTCTTTAACAGGTGTATGGCAGATAGCTGCTGTTTTAATGGTTGCAGAACGACTTGGCAAGGGAATAAGAGCGCCTGCAAAAGATACCATTGTTTCAAGTGCAGCTAAAAAAATAGGAACAGGTAAGGGCTTTGCAATTCAGGAGGTATTAGACCAGTTTGGTGCTTTACTTGGACCTCTGATTTTTACCGCATATTTTGCATTAACAGGCGCCGGTGAAAAAAATGCGCAGGATTACAGAAATGCTTATGCACTTTTTTGGATTCCATATTTGCTTGTTATAATATTTTTAATTATCGCTTTTGTAAAAGTTCCTGACTCATCACGATTTGAACCGCCTAAAAAACCAGATGAGCCAGATAAAATAACTGCTTTATTCTGGATTTATAATATTTTTTCTTTTGTTACTGCTTTAGGTCTTTTGAATTTTGCAATTATGGGTTACCATTTTAAATCAAAAGGCATTGTGTCTGATGCAATGATACCTGTTTTTTATGCAATTGCAATGGCTGTTGATGGAGTAGCTGCATTTATAATGGGCTCTCTTTATGATAAACTGAAAGTAAATAACAATGCCGGTGGTATGGTTACATTAATAGTATTACCTGTGTTATCTGTTTTTGTTCCTTTTTTTACATTTGCAAATAGTTTCATAATGGCTTTAATTGCTTCTATTTTTCTTGGTATTGTTTTGGGTGGACAGGAGACAATTATGAAAGCAGCAATAGCAGATATTACACCAATTAAAAAAAGAGGCACCGGTTATGGTGTATTTAATTTTTCTTTCGGGCTTGCAATGCTTCTGGGTAGTTATCTGGCAGGTTTGCTGTATGATATATCAACGGTTTATTTAATATGGCTTATTGTTGTTTTACAGGTTGTTGCAGTAATTCTTTTTATTGTTATGAAAGTTGAGATAAACAAAAGTCAAACAACATAATAACAAGAATTGGAGACAGAATAATATGAGATTAAGGGGAAACAAAAAGGTATTTAACTTACATACCAATAATTTTGTTTCTGAATTTATTAATATAAAGAAATATTTTTCTGCAAAAGAATTAAAATTTATTGCAAAAATTGGAGAGTATGCAGATGAATTTGGCATAAAAGCATATCTTGTAGGTGGTTTTGTCCGTGATTTATTTCTTGGTAAAAAAAATATGGATTTGGATATAACAGTGGAAGGCGATGGTATTAAATTTACAGAATTTCTTGCCAGAAAATTAAATTTTCCTTTTAAATGTTTTGAAAAATTCAAAACAGGAAAGATTTTTTTAAAAAACAGTAACATAGATATAACAAGTGCAAGAAGTGAATATTACAAAGAACCAGCTGCACTCCCTGATATTAAGTTTTCTGCCATACAAAAAGACCTTTACAGGCGTGATTTTACAATAAATGCCATGGCAATACAGATAAATAAATGTAATTTTGGTAAATTTATTGACTTTTTTAGTGGCTTAAAAGATTTAAAAAACGGCATAATAAGGATATTGCATAATAAAAGTTTTAATGATGACCCCACGAGAATATTGCGAGCAATCCGTTTTGAACAAAGGTTTGGATTTAAAATTGAAAGAAAAACCCTTAACTTATTAAAACAAACAATAAAAAAAGATATTTTTAAAAAATTACCGGGAGAAAGATTAAGAGATGAAATTTTATTAATACTAAAAGAAAAAAATGCATATAAAATATTAAAACGTGGAATGAATTTGGGTATATGGGAAAAAATTTTTAATGGACTGAAATTTAATAAAACAACTGAAAAAATTTTAAAAAATATTGATATTTTTATAAAAATACCTGTATTTAAAAATATTGATATGGAATGTGTTTATCTTATGTTATTTTTTTATTCGCTTAATTTGAATCAGACACATAGTATAATAGAAAGGTTGAAATTAAAAAATCAATGGAAAAACAAGATTTTAAATGCAAAAAAAGCAGAAAAAAACATCTGCAAGCAGATAAAAAATTTAAAAAATAATAAAAAAAGAATATTTATTCTGCTAAAGGAGTTTGATAAAGAAGAATTGTTTTATTTTGTTTTAATATATGGCAAATCTATTTCTGTTATAATTGAAAAATATTTAAAAATTTACAGTCAAAAGAAGTTATATGTAACAGGTGAAGATTTAAAAAAGATTGGCATAAAACAAGGACCGGTATATAAAAAAATATTTTTAGATACACTTCTGGAAAAAATTGATGGTAAAATAACAACCAAAAGCCATGAAATTGAGTTTATTAAAAATAAATTAAAAGGAGGTAGATAAAATGGAAATATTTGAAGCAATCAAAGGAAGAAGAAGTATAAGAAAATACAAAAAAGATAAGGAAATTGATAAAAAAACATTGGAAGAAATAGTTGATGCTGGAAAATATGCTGCAAGTGCACGTTCTGAATATCCATGGAAATTCATAGTAATCACATCAAGAGAAAGAATAAAACAATTAACTGAAATAGTAGGAAGTAATGGAAAATTTATGGCAGATGCCTCTGCAGCAATTGTTGTAATATGCAAGGACACAAAATATTATCTGGAAGATGGCTCTGCTGCAACTCAAAATATTTTACTTGCTGCTTATGCAAAAGGTGTTGGGACCTGCTGGATAGCAGGAGATAAAAAGGATTACTTTGAAAAAGTGCTTTCTTTTGTCAATGCTCCATCCGGTTATAAACTTGTAAGCATTATTTCCTGTGGTATTCCTGATGAAAAACCAGTCAAACCAAAACCGGATTTAAAAGATATTTTGGTGTGGGAAAAATTATAACTACGTTGCCGAATGCAGATTGTCAATTGCGGATTGATAACTACATTGGCAATCGCCATTTGACAATGTAGTTTTTGACCCTGTGTGTTCGCCCGAAATCCCCTAAAAATTGTAAATTGACAATACATTATATGATGTTATAATTTTTACATTTATTTTATGGAGGCATTAAAAATGTATAAAATTATTGAAAAGAAACAACTTGCAAAAGATATAAAACTAATAGGCGTTGAAGCACCACATATTACATATAATGCAAAAGCAGGTAACTTTATAGTCGTAATTGTGGATGAAAAAGGCGAGAGAGTTCCACTTACAATTTATGACTGGGATAAAGCGAAAGGAATTGTTTATATGGTATTTATGGAGGTTGGGGCATCAACAAAAAAACTTGGTTTATTAAATGTAGGTGATTATCTGTATGCAATTGCAGGCCCTTTTGGTAAACCATTTCATATTGAAAAATATGGCAATGTTGTCATAATCGGTGGTGGGGTTGGGACACCTGCAATTTTTCCGATTGCAAGGGAATTAAAAAAAACAGGTAATAAAGTCACTTCCATAATTGGTTATAGAACAAAAGAACTTGTAATATTAGAAGATGAAATGAAAAATGTTTCAGATAATGTATTAATTGCAACAAATGATGGTTCTTATGGAAAAAAAGGGTTGGTAACTGATATTTTACAGGAATTAATAAATAATAAAGAAAAAATTGATTTAGTTGTAGCAGTTGGCCCTGTTGTAATGATGAAAGCAGTTTCAGATTTAACAAAAAAATACAATATTAAAACAATCGTTAGCTTAAATGCAATTATGATTGATGCAACCGGTATGTGTGGTGGTTGCAGAGTCAAAGTTGGCGATGAAACCAAATTTTCCTGTGTTGATGGCCCTGACTTTGATGGCCACCTTGTTGATTTTGAAGGATTGATGACCCGTTTATCAGCATATAAAGATAAAGAACAGGAGTCACTGGAGTATTGTAGACTTAATAAAAAGATAGAGGAGAGCAAAAATGGCTGATGAAAAAATTTCAAAAGCAAAAAGACCAAGAGTAAAAATGAAAGAACAGGATGTAAAAGATAGAATTAAGAATTTTTTTGAAGTTCCTCTTGGTTACACAGAAGAAGAAGCAAAAGAAGAAGCATCAAGATGCCTGCAATGCAAAAATCCTACTTGCATACAGGGATGCCCTGTAAATATAAACATAAAAGAATTTATTTTTAAAATTTCACAAAATGATTTCAAAGGTGCCATAGAAACAATAAAAAGAGATAACAGTTTGCCAGCAGTATGCGGGAGAGTTTGTCCGCAGGAGGAACAATGCGAAGCTGCGTGTATCATGCAAAAAACAAAAAATCCAATAAATATAGGCGGACTTGAAAGATTTGCTGCTGACTGGGAAGCAGAAAATTTAACAACAGAGCCATTGCAAATTGAAAAGAAAAAAGATAAACAGGGAAATCCAATAAAAGTTGCAATTGTTGGTTCAGGCCCTGCGGGATTAACTGTTGCAGGTGACCTGGCAAAAATGGGTTATGAACCTACAATTTTTGAGGCAATACATATACCCGGTGGAGTTCTTGTCTATGGTATTCCTGAATTTCGTCTCCCTAAAAAAATTGTTGCACGCGAAGTTGATTATTTAAAAAAACTTGGTGTTAAATTTGAATTAAATGTTGTTATAGGAAAATCATATACACTGGATGACCTTTTTAAAATGGGTTATAAAGCCATATTTATAGGAGTTGGTGCGGGCACACCAATGTTTCTTGGAATTCCTGGTGAAAATTTAAAAGGTGTTTATTCTGCAAATGAATTTTTAACCCGTATAAATGCAATGAAAGCGTATCTTTTCCCTGAATATGACACTCCTATAAAAATGGGTAAAAAAGTGGTAGTTGTTGGCGCAGGAAATGTTGCAATGGATTCTGCAAGATGGGCAAGACGTTTAAAAGAAGTAGAAGAAGTTCACATAGTTTATAGACGTTCAGAAGCAGAAATGCCGGCAAGAATAGAAGAAATCAAAAGAGCCAAAGAAGAAGGCATAATTTTTAATCTGCTTACCAATCCTGTTGAAATTATAGGTAATGAAAATGGATGGGTTAAAGCAATAAAATGTATAAAAATGGAACTTGGTGAGCCGGATTCCTCAGGCAGGAGACGTCCTGTTCCGGTTCCTGGTTCAGAGTTTATAATAGAGACAGATATTGTAATACCAGCACTTGGTACAAAGGCAAACCGGCTTTTAACATCAGATGTACCCGGCTTAAAACTTACTAAATGGGGAAACATTGAAGTAGATGAAAATGGGGCTACTTCTATACGCGGTGTATTTGCAGGCGGCGATATCACAACCGGATCAGCAACTGTTATTGCTGCAATGGGCGCAGGTAGAAAAGCAGCAAAGGCAATAGATGAGTTTATTAAAAGTGAATAACTACATTGCTGGTTGGTGATTGCGGGTTGGATAATACATTTATGATTTATGATTTACGATTTACGATTTAAGATTTATGATTTATGATTTAAAAGACATTGTTTTTAAATTTGAAGATTCCAGATTTGAAGATAAAATTGGTAATTTGCAAGATTTTCAGATTGCCAGATTTGCAGGATTTAAAAGATTAAAAAATTAGTCAATCAGGAAATCAGGAAATCAGAAAATTTGGAAGATTCAATTACTACATTGCTGATTGCAGATTGTCGATTGTCGGTTGGAAAAACAAAAACAACCAGCAACCAGCAACAAACAAACAGAAAATAAAAAGAGCAAGAGCGAGAATTGAGATTATTTATAGGGGTGACCCTGTGTGGCCGCCTGAAAATTAAAAAATGAAGAGACGAGGGCACCCCCGTCTCAAGGAAACACGAAATGTGTGTAAATATAACGAAAACAAAAAACGAAACAAGCGTGCAACCTTGCCCCCACAAAAATATTAAAAATAATTAAAAATCGAAAATATTTCGGTTTATGATATAAAAAAAACATTTACTTAAACTTACAAATATTATATATTATTTATATAAAAATTAAGGAAATAAAATTATGCAAAATCATTTTTTGAGAAGATTTTAATGAAAAAAAGATTAATAATTATTTTATTGTTTATCATAATTTTCATAATTATTTTATTATTCCTTTTAGTTAAAAAGCCAAAAATAAAACCAATAATCAAAGAAAAAAAAACTTTAGAACTACCTGAAAAAGAACAAAAAATAATTGAAAAGTCAATTAAACAAAAAATAATTATTTCAAAGAAAAAAGCAGAAGAAATTGATTATGATGTTTTTATGGCTAAAATTAATCAAAAAGGGCAAATACTATGGCAAAAAAATTTTAATAATAAATTTGTTGATTGGGCTGAATTTATATGTCAAACAAATGAAAATAATTATTTATTATTATGCCGTTCCTATAATATCAATGACCTGCAGGATAAGTTTTTTGTTATAAAAACAGATGAAAATGGTAATCTGTTATGGCAAAAAGATTTTGAAGAATTTTATATAAGCGAAGAAAAAACACAAAAAATAAAAGATGGGTTTATAACAATTGGAAGAACATTAATCGGTGATAAAAAAGAATATGAGATTTATTTATCTGCAACAGATTTAGATGGAAATTATTTATGGACCAAAAATTTGGGGAGCAAGTATTTTGAATGGGGTTATTTTGTTTTAATGTCAGATGACGGAACATATTTAATAGGCGAGGATATTAATTATCCGGATATAAATCTGGATTTTTATTTAAAGAAAAAAGATATCAATGGAAAGGATTTATGGATGCAATCATATGGAATAAAGGATTTAAACAAGGGCTATGCCATAATTCCGGCAATTGATGCCGGCTATCTGCTTGTAGGCGTCTCTTATTTATATGGAGAAGAAAAAAGTTATGCATACATATTAAAAATTGATAATAATGGTAATAAGATATGGGAAAAAATTTTTGGGGATGCAGGTTATAATGAAATTTTTAGTATTGTAAAAGATGGTTCTTCCGGTTATATACTTGCTGGTGCAACAAATTCAAAAACAACCGGATTGTATGATGTATATATTATTAAAACAGATATTGCCGGAAATTTGATATGGGAAAAGAAATATGGAGGCACAGGCAATGACGCTGTTTATTGGATTTCTAATTGCAATGATGGAAATTTCATCCTTGCTGGTGTGACGCAGAAGTAGTAAAAAATTTTCAATTTATGTTTTTCAATTTAATAAAAAAATTTTAGGTTTAAGATTTTTGATTTACAGTTTAAAAGAAAAAACATTGTTTTTAAATTTGGTGAATTTTAAAATTTGGAAGATTCAATTACTACGTTGCCGATTGCAGCTTGTCGATTGTTGGTTGGAAAAACAAAAACAACCAGCAACCAGCAAACAACAAATGAAAAGAGCGAGAGCGAGAATTGAGATTATTTATAGGGGCGATCCTGTGTGGTCGCCCGAAAACGACAATCGGCAAATGGCAATTGATAATTAAAATTTCCTCTACCCTGCGGGGAGAGGATAAAGGTGAGGGGGGATAACTACATTGCCGATTGCTGGTTGCTGATCGCTGGTTTGAAAGAAAATAAGTGATTGCCCCTCTTGGAAAACTCACCATTACTCATAAGTATTAAGAAGCAGGTATACCGCTGATTTTTTCGTAAAAAACGGTTGAGGAAAATTCGGACAAAGAGTTTGCAGTCAAAAGTAGGCGAGGCTTACGCAACAACCCTTAGATAGGATTAAGAAGGGCGTTAAAATTGGGAGTAAGTAAACTAGACAACACTGCGAACCACCCGTAATTTTCCTCAAAAATCAGGATATACCTGCTTCTTATTATATAGATAAAGATATGGGTAATGGACAGCCTGCGGGGAGAGGATAAAGGTGAGGGGGGGATAACTACATTGTCGATTGCAGTTTTTCGATTGCGGATTGGATAAAACAAAAAACAACCAGCAAGCAGCAATAAGCAATCAACAATTTAAATAAATCAGGCAATTAGGCAATCAGGAAATTAGAAAATTTGGAAGATTCAATTACTACGTTGCCGATTGCAGCTTGTCGATTGTTGGTTGGAAAAACAAAAACAACCAGCAACTTGCAACAAGCAAATGACAATAAAATTGGTAATTTGAAAGATTCAATTACTACATTGTCGATTGAAGATTGCCGATTGTCAGTTGAAAAAAACAAAAACTGGATTCCTGTTTGCACAGGAATGACAAAATAAATTAGCGATTGCAAACAAGAAATGTCATTCCCGTCCCTGATTTCTCAGGGATAAACTTAAGCGGGAATCCATTAATTTAAAAAAGCGAGAGGCGACAGCGCGATTATATGTAGGGGCGAACTTATGTGTTCGCCCGAATGTATGAAAAACTGGATTCCTGTTGAAGTTTACCCCTGATTTATTCAGGGGCAGGAATGACAAGAGAGCGAGAATTGAGATTAGAGCAAGAGAGCGAGAATTGAGATTATTGGTAGGGGCGACCCTGTGTGGTCGCCCATAATTTGAAAATAGAAAATCGAGAATAGAAAAATGGATTAAGGAAGCCAACTTAATAAAAACATTTTCGGTTTACGATGCAAAATGTGGAATGTGAAAAGATGTCATTACGAGTTTGGCGAAAGAGAAGGAGAGGAAATACGCGAATGGTTTATGAGCCAAACAAAGTAATCTTGCGGTTAAAAACACTTGAAAGCAAGCGTTAATAATAGTAAGATTGCTTCGCAAAACCATTTTAAATTTGCAAGATTTTCTGATTGCCAGATTTGCAGGATTTAAAAATTAGGCAATTAGAAAATCAGGCAATTGGGCAATTATATAAATTTGGAAGATTTAGAAGATTTGAAAATTTGGTAATAAGAATGGGGTCTGACTGTTATGCGACAGTATTTCGGTAACTTTTTTTAGTATAATATATTTTATAAAGCATGTATTTAAAAAATGTCTTAGAGATTTTATTTATAATTACTATCAAATTAGCGCGGCACGGCGGAATTAATTATAT
>Ga0101944_10006617_pt1 | contig 12163 bp, 8 predicted proteins | sample DewCreD2012metaG_FD_75245 | JGI IMG/M metagenome (GOLD analysis project Ga0101944, IMG submission 75245) | Hot spring sediment bacterial and archeal communities from British Columbia, Canada, to study Microbial Dark Matter (Phase II) - Dewar... ... | reverse complement strand
TTGCACGGCATCGCTGCGTGATCTGCGAACGCAGAGCGTTGGGCCTATTCCAGCGGTGCGCCTTGGGCGCGGAGGGGTATGGACTCTCCTGCGGGACGCGGATCGCCCCGGCGGAGAGCCACGCACGCCAGACCGGCGGGCCTATCTGGCCGGTCCGTCTTCGGCCTTCGATGTCTGGACGGTGAACTGTCCAGCCGCCGCTTTCAATTCGGCAACCGGGCGATCGGAGGTTCCGCCGGAAGGCCCCAGGACCTGCAGCTTGGCGCCTTCGAACTGCACGGAAACCTTGTTTTCGCCCAGCGGCTGAATCGAGAGCGTCACGTCCGACATCTTGAACGTGAATCCTTCCGGACTCCGTCCGTCCTGCCGGGTGTCCGAAGCCTGGCCCAGCAGTTTCTGCGTCATCTCTTCGGCGGCTGCGAGGAATCGGTCCATGCCTTCGGGAGACGACGCGGCCACCAACTGGCCCATCGTTTCCAGTTCCTCGACCTTTTGGGCGCCCAAGAGTTTCTGGGACAGTTCCTGCAGCTTCTCGAAGTATTCGGGTTTCTCTTCACGGGCTTTCTGGAGCGACTTTTCGAAGAAGTTCTTGATCGCTTCCAACAGCCCCCAAAGGGAAGTCGGAATCCGTTCCGGGAACAACTGCCGTTCCAGGGCCATGCGTACTTCGTCGTAGTCTTCCGGCTGTCGAACCGCATTGGCGATTTCGACCGAGTCCACGGGACCTTCGCGCGAAGGCACGAAGGCCACCGCGGGGCTGGTTTCGCCGCCGCGCTCGGCCGTGAAGACACGCAATGAAGCGCTGGTCAATCCTGAGAAGGTTAATCCATCCATGGGGCACCTCCCCCCAGATCCGCCCGGCTACGAGTCGTCCAGGCAGACCTCACGACTGAACTCCGCTACCACCTCGCTCGCTCCTTCCTCCCGTTCGAAGCACTTGAGGTAAACGCCCTGGGCAGAGAGGACCTTCCCGGCGCGCGCCAAGACGGCCGAGACCGAGCCCTTGCCCTTGCACGGTTCGCTGGGCCTGAAAACGAGCTGCACGCCACCGTGAGGAGCCTTGCGGATTTCGACCAGCAGGTGTGCATCCCGCACACCGGTCGCCGCCAAGTCCCTCGCCAGGACATCCAGGCACATGAAAAGCCCCAGCCGTGTCTCGCCAACGACGACCTGAACCCGCGGAAGGTCTCCTTTGCGGTGGAAGACCACCCGCACCCCGAGGGTTTTGGCCGTGCATCCGGCCAACTCGACCGCCTGACGCGCCAGTAACGCGGGATCGTACTCTTCGCGGGCCGCAAGTCGGCTGGAGGAGAACCCGCTGAGACTCTCCACGAGCACGCGGAGGTTCTCGGCGTAGGCGTTCATCTTGGCCAACAGGCGCGGGGTCGTGTCCGCGTCCGCCGCTTGGGCCGCCAGTTCCGCAAAGCCCAGCACGCTGGTCAGGCGGTTTCCCAGTTCGTGGGAAACGGCCGAGACCATGCGGCCGAGGTACATGAGCCGTTCCAGATCCGCTTCGCCCGCAACGCCGGCCGGAGCGCCAGTCGGCGCCGGGGAATCCGGCGCGCGGACCGGGGACCCGGCCGGCAAAACGGCCGTCGCCGGTCCAGAGACTTCCGGACCGGCGGCGGGAAGGGTTTCTTTCGCGACGGCGAGCATGTTCGCTACCTCGATGCCGCCTTCCTACGCTGCAGCGGAAGCGGCCCCTTCCGAGGGGCCGCTTCCGGAGACTACCCAAGCGATCAGCCCAAGAGCCGCAACACGCTCTGGGACATCGCGTTCGCCTGGCCCACCATGGCCAACGCCGATTGGCTGAGGATCTGGAACTTCGAGAAGGTCGTGGCCTCCTTGGCCATGTCCGTGTTCCGGATCCGACCCTCGGCCGCCGCCAGGTTCTCGCTGTAGTTCTCCAGTCCGACCAACTCGTAATTCAACCCGCTCTGCGTGGCGCCCAGCGTGCCTCGCAGGGTCGAATTCGAGGTGATCTCGCTTTCCACCGAGGAGACGTCGTCGATCGACGCGCCGGACGTGGGCGCGGTGGCCCCGACGACCGTCCAGAGGTTCTGACCGTTGAAGGTGGCATTGCCGATCGAGGTGATCTGGGTCTGCAGCGCCGTGAATTCCGCGCTCAGGTTGGCCTTGTCGGTCGTGGTCTTGGTCGGGTCGGCGTATTCCGTCGCCAGCTCTTCCATGCGGCCCAGAATGTCGGACACGCTCTGGAGGTAACCGTCCGCGGTGTTGATGGCCGAGTTCTGGTTGGCGTTGTTCTCGATCTTCATGTTCGCGGCCTTGATCTGGCCGCGCATCATTTCGCTGATCGCGAGACCCGCCGGGTCGTCGGAGGCGCGGTTGATGCGCAGGCCGCTGGCCAGCTTTTCCGCAGACGAGGCCATGCCGAGGTTGGCGCGGCTGTAGTTCTTGTACGAGGTAATGGCACTGGTGTTGGTGACGATGCGAGCCATCTGAGGTACTCCTTCCGTGGTTTGGTTCGGGCCGAACTTCCCTGCTCGACCCGTCTCCGCTGCAGGATCGGACCACCCGGTCCTCTCCCTCCGACGCACAGTACAACTTCCTTCCGAACCGCTTGTGCCCTCCTGTTTTCGAGTTCCCAGGCAGCCATCCGAAGTGTCCGCCTCACATGAAAACCATCGGGCTCAGGTCTTCCTAAAATAGGGATAAATTCCGATTTTCGTTCGTGCAACGCCGTGTCGGAAAAGACGTTACGGAGCTGGAAGGAACCGCCGATGGATCGGTCATGGTGCGGCAGAAAATGCCCACCGCCATCCATCCTGAAAATCCTGTCCGTCCTGTTGTCGAGAAACGTCCTGTCATTTTGCCAGGAGCTGTTGCCGGGAAAAGGCGCCGTCCGATTGCGCCATTGAGAAACGCACCTGTGCGGCTACAATTCCATCCGGCATCGAAACCAGTCAAGGGTCATGGAGGGGGTTGCAACATGGCCATCCGCAGACAGCGCACGGTCAATCGAGGCATTCGCGAACGGGTCGAAGCGCAGCCGTTGAAGGCCGCCAGCGGTCCCTTCATGGGCACCTTGCAGGCCGGACCGGCGCGTCCCGTGCGCGCGCACGGGCTTGCCGACGAGCATCTGGATCGCGGGCTGTTGTATGCCGAGAAGGCCATCTGGGAGGACGCGGCCAGGGAATTCCAGAAGGCCTTGGAGTTTTCGCCGGATTTCTCCGAGAGCCTGAACAATCTCGGCGTCTGCTTCATTTACCTGGGCCGATTGAAAGAGGCCGAGGACGCCCTGCGCGAGTCGCTGCGGAACTTTCCCGGCTGGGCCATCGCCCTGTCCAACATGGGCCTGGTGGCGCAGAAGCAGAAGGAGTACGAACGCGCGGCGCAGTGCTATCGCGAATCGCTGGGCAAACTCCGCAGCCAGCCCCAGGTCTGGGCCGCGTTGGGCGAATGTTACGAAGCCACGAACCGTTTGAACGAAGCCAAGGAGGCCTACCAGACCGCGCTTTCGATCAGCGAGAAGTACGATTTCGCGCTGCTGCGCCTCGGCTTGATGCTTGCGCGCAGGAACGAAATCGACGAGGCCGACCAGCGCCTGGCGGCGGCCTTGGAACTGGATCCGACGCTGGCCGAGGCGCTGGCGGTCCGCGGGGCGATCGCCGCCCGCCGCGGCCAACTGGACCGCGCCCGCGAACTCTACACGCTGGCGCAGAAGGCCAAACCCAACAAGGTCCCGCCGGCGGCGACGCGCGGCCTCGAAGTGCTCGACTTCTATCGCCAGCGCGTCCTGGCGGAGTACGACGAACTCCAGAAGCAGTATCACGAGGAGGACTCGCCGACGGTGGCCGAGTGCTTCTTCAATGCCGCGCTGGCGCTGGTCAAGAAGAACGATCTGGGTCGCGCCTACAGCGCCTTCCTGACCGCGCACGACGAGGATCCGGAATGGTCCGAGCCGCTGGTCTGGCTGGGCATCCTGGATGCGGTGCAGAGCCGGCCCGTCGATGCCCGCCAGCATCTCGAAGCGGCGCAGAAAGCCGACGCGCAGAACGGCTTGATCGTCGAGGCGTTGGGCGTGGCGAGCCTGGCGCTGGGCTACACCAAGGAAGCCGAAAAGCAGTTCGAGGAAGCGCGGAAACTGGGCCGTCAGATCCCCGAAAGCAAGTAGCCCCAAAGGACCGTCAAAAACCCCCTCGCTCGCCGTCCTTGCCGGCCAGCCGCAAAGACGGACGGCCGGCGCCGATTGCCCGCGGGAATCGAACCGGACGCCATGGAGAGGCGCCTACTCCCGGATGGGCTTGTGCAGGCCCGAGCCGCTGGCGCCGTGCATGGTCAACGCGCTCTTGACCACTTCCAGCAGCGCCTGGGTGCGATACGGCCTGCGCAGGGAGGCGTCGAAGAGGTCCGGATCGGGGCCGAAGTCGCGGCGCGAGTAGATGCCGAGGATCGGAATGTCCTGACTGCGCGAATCCAGGTGCAGCGCGTTGGCGACCCGCGGACCCTGCCCCGTGCGATACGAAACGTCGAGAACGATCAGCGCCACGGCCTCGCGCAGGATCAACTCGCGCAGGCCGCGCACGTCGTCGCTGTCGTGCGCCGCGGCGGGCGGAATCCGCAGGCTCTGGCCCCGAGCGCGTCGCCGGGCGCGCATCATCACCGTCTCGGTGACGCCCGGTCGCGGTCCGGGCGGGCCCACCACGGTGCGATAACCGCCGCGCGTCAGCACATCCCGCATGATCTCGGCACGTGCCTGGTCGTCGTCGAGGACCAGCACCGAGTGGCCCGCCGAGCGGAGCTTCCCCGCCAATTCGTTATCCTTGAAGCGCTGCTCGCGCAGGCCGCGGAGGGTGGGCAGCCCCGCCTTGTACCACGCACCCTCGATCGCTTCCTTCAGCAGCCGGTTGATTTCTTTCAGTTCGCACCAGGCCCGGTAGCCCGGCACGTTGGGATCGAAATGGAAGGTGTCGTGCCGGTCCACGGCGAAAACGAACTCGTCGGAAAAGAAGGCCTCGACCAGGGCCAGTTTCATGTGCGGATACGAGGCGTTGCCCAGCCGCAGGGCGAAAACGCGGGGCGATTGCAGCGTCTCGTCGCTCGCCGCCCGGGTCGGCGCGCCGCTCAGGTCCTCGAAGAGATCCGGGCGTTGCGCCAGGATCTGCGGGAAGACGGCGCGCTCGCCGAAGACCGGCCGCTCGTGCGAACCGCCTCGATAGGCGTGCTGCAGATAGATGTCGATGGCGCGGTTGAGCATCGCGCCGGTGATCTGTTCGGCCTTCATGACATGCTCCCAAAGGCGAAGCCCGGGCTCTGATCCTTGCACCGAGGCCCCGATGCCAGCAAGTGGCGCGGTCCGAAGGACCGCATCACTTGAAGGAGGGCAGGTAACGGCCGTGCGCCGCGATCAGGTCGTCGCACATCGATCGGATCTCGTCCAACGTCAACTCGGCCGCCGTGTGCGGATCCAGCATCGCCGCCTGGTAAATGTGGTCCTTCTTGCGCGTCAGCGCCGCGCTGACGGTCAGCAACTGCACGTTGACGTTCGTGCGGTTGATCGCCGCGCAGGCTTCGGGCAGGTCGCCGACATGACAGCCCTGAACGCCGTTGCGGTCCACCAGGCAGGGCACCTCCACGCAGGCCCGCCGCGGCAGGTTGGGGATCAGGTGGCCCGTGTTCAGCACGTTGCCGTGGATGCGCGTCGGGTTGCCCGTCTCGATCGCTTCCAGGATGTAGCTTCCGAACTCGTGGCCGCGCTGGTGCGACAGCGCCGGGTTCTTCACCAGTTCGTGGCTGCGCTTCTTCCAGTCGGCGATCTGGCGGATGCAGCGGCGCGGGTATTCGTCCAGAGGGATGTTGAACTCGTCGATCAGCTCCGGATGGTCCCGCTTGATGAACCACGGGACATACTCCGCGGTGTGCTCGCTGGATTCGGTGATGTAGTAGCCGAAGTGCAGCATCATCTGCAGACGGACCATGTCCCAGGCCATGCTGACGGGGAACTCGTCGCGCCACTTTTCGGGGTTCCTCTTCCGGGCCTGCTCGATGACCCGCTTCGGGCCTTTCCCGCGCAAAATCGCCAGACCTTCGGCGGCCCTCTTCTTGATGGCCGGATAGAGGTCCTTGCCGCCATCGGCGATCTCCAGCAGCCACGCCTGGTGGTTGATGCCGGCGATCTTCCACCGCAGTTTCTTCACCTGGTCGAGCAGTTGGAGTTCCTTCAGCAGCCACCACGCGCAGCCCTGGACCGAATGACAGAGGCCGACCGCGCGGATGCTCGAACCTTCCAGCAGCGCCCCGGTGATCGTCGCCATCGGGTTGACGTAGTTGAGGAACCACGCATTCGGGCAAACCTTTTCCATGTCGCGCGCGAAGTCCAGCACGACGGGAATCGTGCGCAACGAGCGGAAGATGCCGCCGATGCCGAGGGTGTCCGCGATGGTCTGGCGCAGGCCGTACTTCTTGGGGATCTCGAAATCGATCACGGTGCTCGGCTTGTAGCCGCCCACCTGGATCGCGTTGATGACGTAGTGGGCGCCCTTCAGGGCCGCACGGCGATGGGCGACGCCCAGATGCGTGGTGATCCTGGCACGGCCGCGGTTCACGTTCCGGTTGATGACGCCCAGCATCTGCGCGGATTCGTTCAGGCGCGACGCATCAATGTCGTAAAGGGCGATGTGGCTGTCCTGCAGGGCCGGCGTGCAGAGGCAATCGCCCAGGATGCTCTTGGCAAAGACGGTGCTCCCGGCGCCCATGAATGCGATCTTCGGCATGGCTTCTCTCCGTGGCTCCTGGCGGTCGTGGTCCGCAGACGAGGGGACTCATTATGGAGGGATAAGGAGGGGGCGCAACTGCTTTGGAGTGCACCGCTGGATCGGGGGTGCGTGACACTTTAGGCGCTTGGCTATGAAATCGGAACCACCTGTGCCGCAAAGGAATACACGGCTTTTCTCTATGAGATGCCCGCGCAGGTTGTCACGCACCCCTGGATCGGCGCTTCGGATGCCGCGCCGCAAGCCGCGACCCTGCAGACGGAATCGAAGGCTGCGTTCACGCGAGCGGAAACGAAAGCGCCGCTGGAGCGGCGAACGACAGGTCACTTCACGACCAGCACTTCGGGCGCGGGCGCGGGCGGCAGGAGCGGCGCGCCTTTCGGGTTCGAGTTGCCGCGCACGATGCCCGTCGTGCCTTTGACCTCGCGCGCGCCGAACTCGGCGACGCCGCGGTTGTCCTCCACGAGCCATCCTTCGGTCAAGGTCGGGAAACGCAGGGTGAACTTCGCGTTCGCATCGACGGCGGCATTTCCGCGGTAGACGTGCATGCCCGTCAGGAACCCGTCGTAGCCGGCCGGCAGGTCCTTCGAATTCACGCTGGTCGTGAAGGTTGCGCCCAGGTGCCCGATCAGGTTGTCGAGCACCTGGTAGTGCCAGCCGTTGGCCATGCCGCCGCGGCGGTCGCCGACCCAGACCGGGACCGTGACCGCTTTTCCCGGCACGCCGATCCGATTCTCGGCATAGACGATGTCGTGCGTGCCGAAGTAGGTCTGGATGAGCGGGTGGTTGCCGAAGGCGTTCCCCACATAGAGCGTGCGGCCCTGGAAGTCCGAAATGGCTATCCACGAGCTTCCGTCCGGCACGATGTCCCATGGACGGTCGATGGTGATGGTCGTTCCCGGCTTGTCGCCCTGGCGCGTGGCCGGCGAGAGGAGATGGCGCCACTGTCCCGTCCCGCGTCCGTGGACGATGCTGACCAGCGCGCCGCGGTCGCAGCTTCCCCTGATGCCTTCGGGCGTTGCGGTGGGCGAGGCGAGGATCATCGTGGTGCCGTTCGTCGAGACGACTTTGCCCCAGTACACGCCTTGCCCGCCATCGAAGGTGAGCCCGATGCAGCCGTGCGGCGGCTCCTGCTCCTCGCGCGCGCTCTCGTTCTCCGCGTAGTACAGGTCGCGTGCGTTGAAGCCCCACGTGCCGAACCAGTCGCCGGGGTTCGGATTCATCTCGACGGTGTAACCGTTGCCCATGAACGTGCCGGCCATGACGGTGCGATTGGCGCGGAAAATCAGCTGGCTGTTGCTGAAGATGGGACGGAAGGAATCCGACCGCCAGCGGATCGTGTTGTGCTCGAAACGGACGAACTGATTCGGTCCACCTTCCCAACCGTGCAGGGTGATGCCGATTCGCGCGTCGATGTCGCAATGCGTCACGGCCAGGTTGCGCGTTCCGCCCATGAAGAGTCCTTCGGCCGCGTCCTTGAAGTGTGCCGCGGCGTTCCGGGCCTTGATGCGAACGTTGTGGATGCGGCGCGGTTCGGCGCCGTTGTGTGTCTGAATCCCGCGGCACGCATCGCCCGCCGCGTTCTCGAGGGTCAGGTCCTCGACGGAAAAGTTCCGGCCCTTCACCAACGCCCCCTTTTTATCGCCACCGGAAGGCTCCTTCGTCCACCGCAGGAGGGTCGTGTCCCTGCCCGCTCCCTTGAGGACCGTCCGGTCGGGGAGTTCCAGCGTCCGGGTCAGGGTGTAGGTGCCGGCGGGGACGAGGAGCACGCCGCCGCCCGAGCAGCGTTTCACGGCCGAGGCGAACCGCTCGTCGTCGCTGCCGCCTTTCTCCTCGGTCACGTTGACGGCTCGGTCAGGCCAGACCGGCGGCGGCGCGATCGCGATGCCCGCAAGCGCCCGGCCGTTGCTGGTCATGCCTTCGTAGCGAATCCAGGCCATCCGGCCGCCGTAACCGTTGTGAACGTACACCTCGAAAACCCCGGTCATCCGGCCGTCGAGATCGAAGAACTGTCCGTAGTGCGTGCCGTCGGTCGTACGCGCATCGAAGGTCTTCACCGCACGACCGCCGACGCAGAGCGCGATCTTCGGTACCGGGCCGTTGCGCTTGGCGGCGGAGGGCGTTTTTTGCGTGGCCGCCCCCTCCGTGCCGTTCTTGTCCGTCGATGCGTGGCTCCCGGAAAGATCGATGCAGGTTCCGAAGACACCCACCCAGCCCTTCGGGGAAGCCGTCTCGCCCAGATCTCCCTGGACGAACCAGGGCTCGGGCGCGTTGACCAGCCGGGCGGGACCGACGTTGTTTCCGACGCGCACGCGGCAGGCGTAGACGGCCTGCGACCCGCCGGGCAGGACGACGCTGAGCGTGTGCGCGGTGACCTGCAGCGGTTTCAGCCGCATCCAGCTCAGCGCGGAATCGTTGGGCTGGAACGTCGTCGGCGAGGACGGATCGTCGTCGGGCAACCTGGCCAGTTCCACGATGGCGCTCGCATCGAAGTTGGCTCCCGAAAGCATCAGCGTCTGGCCGGGGCGGATCGGTTGCGAATGCCAGAAGATCGTCGGCAACGCGGCGGGATCGGCCTTGGGAACCTCGACGGCCGCAAAAACTTCGCCGGCCTTCTTCTCTTCGACGGGCCGGGCCGTTTCCCGTATTGCCCCCAGGTACGCTTCCCGGTACGCCTCGGGGTTGACCTGCATGGCCTGCTCGAGCAGCTTCTCCGCTTCGCGGGACAACTTCCGTTCGCGGCAAAAGGCCGCCAGTTCCAGGACGCCTTGGGGATCGCCGAAATCGACCAACGACCGGCGGCATTGGTAAAGGTCCTTGGCGCTGAGCAGCCGCGTCGGAATACGATACTCGCGATCCGTCGCCCGCACGACGACCTCCTCGCTGCTAAGTACCGCGCCGCAGAAGTTTTTGACCCAGTGTGCCGCGAATGCGGGTCCGGATCGAGGCGCGAGCGAGGAGCATATCCGGAGGAGATCTGTAACGAGCGAGCAACGAAGAGCCGGACCCGCAGGCGCAAACAATGGGTCAGGAACTTCTGCGGCGCGGTACTAAGGCTGGCAACAGTCCCGGTCAGCGGCTGGCCGCCGTTGTCGAGCGTCACGCGCTCGGCGGCAATGGCCGGAAGGCAGAGGAAGAGCACGCAGACGACAAGCAGCGGCGAACGCATGGCCTGGCCTCCTGCACAGGGTATGCATGCCCGTCAGCAGGGTTACCGCGAAAGTGCAGCTCCTTGTCGGTCGACAAGGTGCAGTAAGATGCGCAGCGAACATCGCTCGTCCTTTAAAGCGGAGACCCGGATCGCTGGAGAACCCATGGGCCACCCTGCGGCGGAGACGCCTTCCAATGTCAGGATAGCTGTAACCCGAACCTCTGGGCTTGGTACCTCCAGTCAGCGTTCGCTACGATTCGTCCTGTTGGGTTACGGCTGGTCTTGGAAATCCGTTATTTTCGAGAACGTTTATGAAATTCAGGTGTAATCGATAATAGGAACGTTCATATCTATTTTCATATGAACGTTAATCATGAATGGAGATAAGATGACCGAGGAGAAAAGGGCATAAGGAGCGAGGATGCAGGAACGGTGGGCATAGAGACACGGATCGCAGGACTCTGGTCCTGCTCCCAGACCACAAAGGTACCACGTTTGCCTGAATCCTCCATGTTGACGCCCGACCCTTAACCCGGGGGAACATCGCATGCCGGCTACACTCAGACAGATCGCCGAAAAGCTGGGCGTCTCCGTCAACACCGTCAGCGCCATCCTCAATAAAGGTCGCGGCAGTCTGTATCGCCCCGACACGCGCCAAGCCGTGCTCAACGCCGCGCGCGAGCTGAACTATCGCCCCAATGCCTCGGCCCGCGCCACGCGCACCGGCAAGTTCGGCTGCGTCGCGATGCTGCAGAGCGTCGATCCGGTGCGCAGCGCGCTGCTGCCCGGCTGTCTCGAAGCCGTCCAGCAGGTCCTCGGCGAACGGCGTCTGCATCTCACTTTTGCGGCGTTCGACGACGAGGAACTCCTGCGCGGCGAGCGTCTGCCGCAGATCCTCAACGAATGGTCCGCCGACGGACTCCTGGTCAACTACAACAAACAGGTCCCTCCGAAACTCGAGGATACGATCCGCGAGGGCGGGCTTCCTGCCGTCTGGATCAACACGCGCATGAAGAGCGACTGCGTCCACCCCGACGACCTCGCCGGCGGACGCTTGGCCGCCGAATACCTGTTGAAACTCGGCCATCGCAACATCGGCTTCGCCAACTACTGGATCGGCTCGAGGGACAATCTGGAAGACCTGCACTACAGCGTTCGCGACCGCTACGCCGGTTATGCCGCCGCGATGCGCGAGGCCGGTTGCGAACCGCGCTGGATCTGGGAGGAGAAGCCGCCGCGCGCCGAAGACCGCGTGACCTTCACGCGCCGCTGGCTCCAGGCCTCGCATCGCCCGACGGCCGTGATCGCCTACCACCCCTTCACCGCGCTGCCGATCCTGCACGCGGCAATGACCGCGGGATTGCACGTGCCACGGGACCTGTCGCTGGTCGTCTTCCACAACGACGTCGTTCCGGAGTTCGATCTGCGCCCGACGACCGTCCTCCTCCCCGAGCGCGAAACGGGCCGACTCGCCGTCGAGATGCTGCTGGCCAAGATCGACGGCCGCGCCGCCATCCAGCCGCCGCGTGCGGTGGCAATGAGACTGGAACGGGGCGACACGTGTGCCGAAACGAGGCCGTAAGCGGATCGGCCATCGGGAGACGGATGAGATTCGCATGCCAGAGGAGAACACGAGAGGAACGGCGCCATGAAAAACTCGATCCGGCCAGCGGAAAACGTGGCGTACGCTGGACCTTCCCGGGGCCCCGGCGTCGGCGGAAACCGGTCGCTTTGGCCTGTCGCCTTGATCCTGCTTTCAAGCCTCGGCCTGCTGCGCGCCGCGGACATCGCCGATGTCTTCGTCCAGCCGTCCGTCCGCGGGAAGAAACTGACGCTCGAGATCGAAATCCTCGGCGCGACCGGCGGCCAGGCGCAGATCGTCGCGAACATCGTCGACGAGCAGGGCAGGGAAGAAAAGACGTTCAAAGGTCCGCTCCGCCTCGACGCCGCGCCCAAGCAGACCGCAACGATTTCCTTCGCCTGGGCCGATCCCCGGCTGTGGGATCTTGGCCAGCCGAATCTTTACACGCTCAAACTGACCGCCACCGGCGCCGGACTGAACCAGGCGGCTTACGAGACGTCCTTCGGCTTCCGCGAAATCTGGATCGAAGGGCGCGACTTCCTGCTCAACGGCACGCGTGTCCGCTTCCGCCCCATCAACAACGGCCACGGAACCGGCGGCGGGCAGCAGGCCGGCGAAAAGTTCATCGTCGAGAAGATGGCGCAGGGCTTCAACCTGATCGAAATCTGGCCGAGCGACGAGGCCAAGCAGCCCGGC
>Ga0101944_10006616_pt1 | contig 12165 bp, 17 predicted proteins | sample DewCreD2012metaG_FD_75245 | JGI IMG/M metagenome (GOLD analysis project Ga0101944, IMG submission 75245) | Hot spring sediment bacterial and archeal communities from British Columbia, Canada, to study Microbial Dark Matter (Phase II) - Dewar... ... | reverse complement strand
TACGCGGCGCGCGAGCCATGTCTCTCTTTTTGAACTTTTTTGTACCCCCGATCAGGGGGCGTCGGAGTTTTTGGCCAGGTTGGCTCCAGCTGTAAGGCTGGACTCGCCACCAGGCGCTTTCCAGTTCATTTTCATAGTCTCCTCCAATCCCCTTTTGGGGGAGGCAAGTGAAGGGGCGCGAGGAAGGCAGATCCCTGCGATGGCAGCGCCTTAGCGTTTAACGCTACATTCTCATTGGCACCAGCCGAGAGCCTCTTTTTAATAAAGGCTCTTATGGGATCGCCCACCTCGCGCTTCTCGCTTCACCCAACCTGATGAAATTATCCCCTATTTTTTGTTCATCAGGGTGATTTGTCAGTAGAGCATCGAAAGGGGTCGCCCTGTCTGACTTTGTAAAAAATGACTTTCAGCGAGCGCAACATCGATACAGATAGTCACGAGTCGCCTCAGCGCTCGGCCGGCAGTAGCCGGTCGCCACAAGGAGGGTAATCCTTTGAAAAACGCCTCACCTCTCTTGCGGCGGTAAAACGCGCTCGCTGTAATGCCGCCGGCTCCCGGTCGAAACTAATCGGCCGAGAAAGCCGAGAAAAAACATTTTCTTCGCCCCTGTCAGGAGAGGCTGGGCGGTGTCCAGGGCCGGGGGTATTTACATTTTGCCCATGCCCGGGACCGCGGCCGCGCTGTCCACGACATACTTTTTGCACCCGCACTGCGGGCCTTCCTTGTTCTTCCTCATTTTTTTCTTCTGTCTCCTTTCTTATCAGCCGTCTGGCTGAAAAGGCAGCTTTGAATTTCCTCATAAAAAAAGAGGAGGCTGCCAAAAGGTCTATTTTGTCAAAGAACGCCGAACACCCATAAAGAGCTTCGGCTTGAAACTAAATCTTCAGACTTTCATCCCGCTATTTAATAACTGTTGTTTTTCGGGTATATATTTTCAAAATCTGAAGGCTTAATTCCAACTTGATTTTTAATTAATTACATTTTATCACAAAAATAAAATAATGTCAAGTACTTTTTGAAATACGAACCTTAATGTAGAAATATAAAGAGTATTTCATCCTGAGCGCCTGCCCACCTAGAATGAAATCTATTTGGCGAAGAGAAATAATAATCTATTTCGCCAAGAGATTGAATGACGGTGGGAGTATCGCCTGACGAAAGAAGGCACGAGCGTAGGATTACATTGATAAAAACTATTAATTTATCACCTTATTGATTCTTTACAAGCAAACTATTGGTCCGAGATATAAGGAGTATTATTTATAATATCTAAATTATAAATTATAATTCCCAATAAGATACAAAATGTAAAAATTAGAAATTAGTTATTTAAATTTTTATTAGAAATTATAATTTAGATATTAGAAATTTTTCTTAATTTATTGTTTTCTTACTCCCTTGGATTCTGCCCGTCTAGTTCCTCAAAAGCCTTATCTATTTCACCAACATATTCCTGTGACTTATCTATTTTAAAAGTAATTCTTGGAACAAATTTCATACTCAATCGGCGATTTAGTTTTCTTTGAATGTCAGCTATATTTTTATTAATATAATTTAAAGTATCGTTTGACTTGTTTTCTGGAAAAACACTAATCCAGATATTAGCTGTTTCTAAATTATCAGAAGCATCAGCAGCCATAACCGTGGCCATAACACCAGGCTCAAATTCAAGATCTTCAAGAAAAATCTTACCAATTTCCTGAGCCAAAAGCTCATTGACTTGTAATATTCTTTCAGACATATAAATATTTTATAAATTATAAACACCTATTATCCTGTTAAATTACTGACTCGCTAAAACATCAAGTACAAAACAAGATAACAAATTAGTAAGACAGCACGAATTTTGTAACATTCGCAACTATTTAACGCTTTGAGAACTGTGGAGCTTTACGAGCTCTGCGCAAACCTGGTTTCTTTCTCTCTTTCTTTCTAGGATCACGAGTCAAAAACCCAGCTTTTCTTAGTGTCGGCTTTAATTCATCCTCCATAGCTACTAAAGCACGAGCTACACCCAAGGTTATTGCATCAGCCTGAGAGCTTATTCCACCGCCATTTGTGATAGCACTAATATCAAATTTGGTTTGATTTCCAGTTATAGTCAAAGGTGATAATATTTTTTTAACCAATCCCTCCAAACCACCAAAATAATCTTCTTTTTGATTAACATAAAGCTTGCCAGAACCTTTATAAAGTCTGACTTTAGCAACGGCAGTTTTTCTACGACCAAGGCCGTAGTGATATTTGCCATCAAATACTATTTCTTTTGTTGTTTCTTTTTTATCCATGGTATTTTTATAATTTTATCTCGTTTCCTTTTTCTTTGTATTCATTTTCTGAAAATACTTCTAATTTTTTTAAAAAAACTTTTTGTAGTTTGTTTTTTGGAAGCATCCCCTTGACTGCATTTTGGATAACCCAACTAGGATCTTTTTCCATAACATCTTTTAATATTTTCTTTTTCATCCCACCCGGATAACCTGAATAATGGTAATAAGCCTTATCTAAAAGTTTGTTTCCAGTAACTTTTATTTTGGAAGCATTAAGAACCACAACATTGTCTCCCCTATCTTCATTTGGTACAAAATCCGCTTTTATCTTACCTCTCAGAATATCAGCCACTCGAGTAGCTAGACGACCAAGTATTTGACCTTCTGCATCTATAATATAAGTTTTTCTTTCGACAGTTTTATTCATTGTATTTTATATAATTATTTTACAAACTCTATAATAGCCATTTTAGCCGCATCCCCAGATCTCATACCTGATTTTATAATTCTTGTGTAGCCACCCTTTCTTTCTTTGTATTGAGGAGCTATTTCTTTTATCAATTTATCAACCACCAATTTATCATTCAATTTACTCATAACTAGTCTATAAGAATGAAGTCCTTCTTTTCTTGCTTGGCTTATTATTTTTTCAATAAAAGGTCTCAATTCCTTGGCCTTTGCTTCTGTAGTTTCTATTTTTTCATGTAAAATCAAAGATTTAGCCAAGTTTTTTAATAAAGCTTTCTTGGGCCCAACTTTTCTACCTAATTGTCTACCTTTTTTCAAATGTTTCATGCGTCCGAGCTTTCTCCTTTTTTTAATTTCTTAATTCCTTATTTTTTTATTTTATTATTCTATAGCAATCCCAATTCAGTCATTTTTTCTTCTATTTCTTCCTGAGCTTTTGCTCCCATACCCCTCAAACTTCCAATATCTTCTTTATTTAATTTTGCCAATTCACCCATGGTTTTTATATTGTTTTTCAATAATGCATTTATAGTGCGAGTTGAAAAATCAACTTCTTCTACGCTAGTATCCTCCATCTTTTCATCTTTCTTTGATCCTATCGCTGATTTCTTCTCTTTTATCTTTGTTGGCTCTCTTTCGCCAGCCAAAAGACTAAATTGTTCAACTAATATACTGGCCGCATCAATCATAGCTTGTTTTGGCGTAATTGAACCGTCAGTAGTTATTTGAATATTAATTTTATCAAAATTTGTAGCTTGACCAACACGAGTGTTCTCAACTAAATAAGATACTTTCTCAATAGGGGCAAAAAGAGAATCAATAGTAATCTCTCCTAATGGTCTTTTTTCTTTTCTTTCTTCTGCTGATAGATATCCTCTACCTATTTCTGCTTCAAATTCTATTTCTACCTCTGATTTTGCTTCATTTGTAGTAAACAAAACTAGGTCTTTATTGATAATCTCAACATCAGCATCTGTTTTTATATCACCAGCCTTTACTTCTTTTGCACCCTTAACTGATAATTTCAAGGTGTGTTTATCTCCTTGATGAATTTTCAATCTAATTTGTTTGATATTCAAAATAATACTTAAAGTGTCTTCTTTCACTCCCGGAATAGTTGAAAACTCATGAGAGACACCTTTGATTTTTATCGAAGTAATAGCTGCCCCAGGCAAAGAAGATAGCATAACTCTTCGAAGGGAGTTACCTACTGTCATACCATACCCTGGATGAAGTGGTTCAATTGAATAAACTCCAATATTGCCCTCTTCTTTGATGGTTTTTATTTCTGGTAAAATTATTTCTTCAATTTGCATAATATTTCCCCCTCCTTATTATTAATGATAAATTTTGGTTTTAAGTTTGAAACTTATAACCAAATGATAAGTTTTATTATCTCGAATAAAACTCAATAATCAATCTCTCATTTACTTCCTCGCCTATGTCTTCGGATTTTGGCATTGAAGTAACCTCGCCAACCAAAGAATCAGGGTTTGTTTTTAACCAAGAAACTGGGTTATTTCTTTTTAAATTATTTTTTATTTCTTTACTTATATCTTTTTCGTCCTTGTTTTTAAAAGTTATAACATCGCCAACTTTTACTTGATAAGAAGGTATATTATTTTTCTTTCCATTAACCAAAAATCTGCTGTGAGATATAGCTTGTCTGGCAGCTCTCCTAGAAGAAGCAAAACCTAATCTAAAAACAACATTGTCCAATCGTCTCTCAATAAGCCCTAACATAGTATTTTCTTTTTTACCCTTTCCAATAAGATCATAATACCCTCTAAATTGTTTTTCTAATATTCCATAAATAGCTTTGGCTTTTTGTTTTTCTCTTAACTGAACACCATACTCTGTTAGTCTGGAATAACCACTAGCTCCTTTGAAACCTGGAGCATAACTCCTGCGAATAAAAGAACATTTGGCACTAGAACATCGCTCTCCTTTCAAAAAGAGTTTTGTTCCTTCCCTTCTACATTTTCTACAAATTGGTGATGTAATTCTAGCCATTGCGTCCAAATTTCACTTCAGCTTATGTGTCCAAAATTTGGAAAATTTTGTTCACTCCAGCTTATATAAAATTTCTCCTCTTAATTTATTAATTTATTATTTTCTTTATCCCCTCCCAATAATCTTAATTATCCCAAAACTCCCAACAATCCATCATCCTACACTCTCCTGGTTCTTGGTCTCCTACAACCGTTGTGTGGCAAAGGAGTAATATCTTTGATTGCAATTATATTTATACCAGCAGATTGCAACCCTCTTACAGCGGATTCTCTACCGGAACCAATACCTTTAACAAAAACATTCACATCAGCTACACCATGAGCCTTTGCCTTTGTAGCTACACTATTTGCAATAAGCCCTGCTACATATGGTGTACTTTTCTTTGACCCAGAATAACCCATACCTCCAGCTGAACCACTCGCAATAACATTACCACTAAGATCAGTAATAGAAATAATTGTATTATTAAAAGTAGCTTTTACATAAGCATTACCAAAAGTAATATTTTTTCCTTGTTTTTTTTTCTTTTTTACCTTTTTGGGAGTTTCTTCTACAATTTCAAGATTATCACCAGTTTTTTCTACGGTTTCTCCTTTTTTATCAATTTCTTTTTTTTCTATTTTTTCTTCTTCTTTTGCCATAATAAAATTTACAATCTTATTATTAATTATTTTAAGTCTTTTGTGCTTTCTTCTTTCCACTTCCCATTGTTACTCTCTTACCTCTTTTTGTTCTGGCGTTTGTTTTTGTTCTCTGCCCTCTTACTGGGAGATTTGCTTTATGACGAGAACCCCTATAACAACCTATATCTTTCAATCTTTTAATATCTTGTGAAACAGTTCTACGAAGGTCGCCCTCAATTGACATTTTTTCTATTCTAGCTCTCAATTCATCAATTTCTTTTTCACTCAAATCTTTTATTTTACGATCTCGATTTATCTTTAATTCATCTAAAACTTTATTCGAAATACTTCTACCAATACCATAAATACAAGTAAGAGCAACCTCTGCTCTTTTGTTATCAGGTAAATTGATACCGGCGATTCTAACTGCCATCGTCCAAACATTTCTTCAGCTTACATGAATAAAATTTAAAAATTTTGCTCATTCCAGCTTTCGCAATGTTTCTCCTGTAAGAAAAAATTATATTAATTAATATATTTTTTAATATATTTTTATGATATAAATTTTTTCTTTAAATTATTAATTATTTAATTTCTTATCTTGCTATTTCTGTCTCTGCTTGTGCTTTGGATTTTCACAAATAACCATAACCCTGCCTTTTCTGCGGATTATTTTACATTTCATACAAATTTTCTTCACTGATACTCTTACTTTCAAAATTAATTACCTCTCAATTATTTTATATAAAAATTAATTTTTATATAAAATAAACAAAACAAAAATAAAAACAAGATAGCAAGCTATCAAGTAACTATTGCTTTGTTTATTTTAATTTTTTACAAATATTAAGCTTCTTTTTCTTCCTTTACTGTCGGGCTATTATACCCCGGCTTATGTCGATAAGTGATTCTTCCTTTTGATAAATCATAAGGAGTCATTTCAACCGTAACTCTATCCCCAGGTAAAATCTTGATAAAATTCATTCTCATTTTACCGGAAAGATGACCTAATATTTCATGTCCATTATCTAATTTTACGCGAAAAAAAGCATTGGGCAGGGTATCTAATACCTCACCGTCTACTTTTATTACATCCTCCTTGTTATCCACCATAAGCTGTTTAAAATTTAATACTTAATCTATTTTAACAGATTTAAAATATCATTGCAATAACTTTTATTTTCAATATTTATTCAGTCAATATCATTGGTCCTTTTGAGGTTACTGCCACTGTATGTTCCCAATGAGAGGCTGGTGAATTATCTGAAGTTTTTACCGTCCAGCCATCAGAATCAACAAAAACACTTGGGCTACCCATAGAAAGCATTGGCTCTATAGCTAAAACCATCCCTTCTTGAAGAACTATGCCCCCACCTTTTGAACCGTAATTTGGTATAGAAGGCTCTTCATGAACACCATAGCCAACTCCATGACCACAATAGTCTTTAATAACACCGAAACCTTCACTTTTTATTTGGTTTTCTATTGCACTTCCAATATCACCTATAGTATTACCCGCTATCGCTTGAGTTATGCCTTTTTCTAGGGCTCTTTTAGCTACCTCCACCAATCTTTGATCTTTTTCTTTTTTTGGCAACCCCACTACAAAACTAATCGCCGCATCAGTATATAATTTTTCATAAACAATCCCCAGATCCAAACTAACAATATCGCCCGAATTTAATTTTTTATTTCCCGGTATTCCATGAACCACTTCTTCATTTACTGAAACACATAATTGAGTAGGATAAGGAGTTGAACCATGATAAGAATAGTTTTTGAAAGAAGATACTACCCCTTTTTGCTTTAAAATTTCTTCACATTTTTTATCAATATCTTTGGTAACAAAATCATCTTTTTGATAGTTTTTTTGAATAAAGTTTTCCAGTTCACGCAAAACAGAGGCAAGAATAGAACCGCCTTTTTTTAATTTAATTATTTCTTCCTCGGTTTTAATAGTCACCATTTTTTAGTTTTAAATTTTAATATTTAAGATTTAAAATTTTAATTAATTCCTCCACTCTTTCTGGTTTTGATATCATACCATCTATCTCATAATACCTATTCTTTGATTCAAAATAGTGTTTTATGATTTCAAATTGCATATAGAAAAGCTCAAATCTATTCTCAATAGCTTCCGGTTTATCATCATCTCTTTGAATTATTTCTCCACCACATTTCAAACATTCATTTGATCCAGCCAATTCTGAAACTTGAAAATTTTCTTTGCATTTTGAGCAAACTCGTCTTGAGGATAATCTGCTAACCGACTCCTCTTTGCTAATTTTAATATAAACCAAAACCGGTAAATCTAGATTTTCATTGGTAAATATTTCATCAACAACATTAACCTGACCCAAGCTTCTAGGATAGCCATCCAAAATCAAGGAATTTGTTTTATCCACCTCTCTTAACCCTTTTTTGAATAACTCAGTAATAAAAAGATCATCAAGTAGGTCCCCTCTCGCCATAGTCTCGCGAACTTTTTGGCCAAGCTCTGATTCCTCTTTTGCAATATCACGAAGTATTTGCCCCATACTAATTAAAGAAAATGGGATATTTCTTTCTTTTAATAATTCTACTAGGGTACTTTTACCTGAACCCGGAGGCCCAAAAAGAATAATATTTTTCATAATAAATATTCTATTTATTTATATTGATTTTATTATAACAAACTAAAAAAAATAGTAAACAAAAAGAGGATTACAATTAAAATCCTCTTTTTGTATTTTAAATTAAATCAATGTTTTTTAATAATCCTCGTAACTTCGCATTATCATCTGTGCTTCAAGTTGTCGAAGAGTTTCAAGTATTACACTTACTATAATTAATATTCCAGTACCACCAATCAATGAATCAAATGAACTATAAGCTCCCTGCGCTATCAATGGCAAAACTGAAATTATACCCAAGAAAAGCGCTCCAAACAAGGTGATGCGAATAATAATGAAGCCTAGGTGTTTAGCTGTTTCATTACCAGGGCGAATACCAGGTATAAAACCACCTTGTTTTTGGATATTTTCAGATATTTCTTTTGGATTAAAAACTACTGAGGTATAAAAGAATGTAAACGCTACCACTAAAACAAAATAAAGAATACCATACGCAATGGTAGGAGGACTAACATTAAAAGCTTTACCTACCCATTTTGCACCTTCGGCTATCCATGGTGTTCGAGCATTTGAGAAAAACTGACTAATAAGATTTGGAAATATCATAAATGACATTGCAAAGATAATTGGGATAACACCAGATGTATTTAATTTTAAAGGAAGCTTTGTATCACTACCTCCATAAAGTCTACCCCCAGTAACTCTTCTAGCATAAGAAACCGGTATAAATCTATTTCCTTCATTTACATAAATAATAGCAATAATTACAACCAAAGAAAGAACGATCAAGCCAATTATTGGGAATAAAGAAGAAACCCCTACATAGCTTGCTCCTACACTAGCTACTATCGAAGGAAGACCAGCTATAATACCCAAAGCGATAATCAAAGATATTCCATTACCAATACCTTTTTCAGTAATTAACTCACCAAGCCACATAAGTAAAATAGTACCAGTTGCAGTAATTAAAATTATAGATAAAAGATCAAAACTAGTTATTTCCCCTATCAAACCTTGGCCTTGAGAACGAAGCAACATAATCATTCCATAAGATTGAAGAAAAGCTAAAGGAACGGAAAGCCATCTAGTCCATTGATTGATTTTCTTTCTACCATCTTCACCTTCTTTTTGTAAAGCCTCTAAAGAAGGAATCACATGGGTCAAAAGCTGAATGATAATTGAAGCATTAATATATGGTCCAACCCCCATCATAGCAACTGAAAAGCGTTTTATTGTACCACCAGAAAAAACATCAAGCAAACCAAAAAGTCGGCTTCTTTCAAAAAATTCTTTCATTGAATCCAGGTCAACACCTGGTATAGGTATATGAGACAAAACGCGAATCAAAAACAATATAAAAACAGTAAATAAGATTCTATTTCTTAGGTCTTTTACTTTCCAAAGTTTTGAAAGTTTTGCAAACATAGATTTATTTATTTATTTTTTTAATTTTTTCCTTAACAACTAGCAACATTTCTCCGCCAGTTTTTTCTATCTTTTCACGAGCAGACTGGCTAAAATGATCGGCTTCTATTTTTATAGCGGATTTTATTTCACCTTTTCCTAAAACTTTTATTTTCTCACCTTTTTTCAAAAATCCCTTCTTGATTAAGATTTTTTTATTTAAAACACCATTTTCAGACATATTTTCAATATCACCAATATTTATGGGTTTAAATACAGCTTTAATTAATGGTTTAAAACCTCTCAGCTTTGGGATACGAGCAATAATAGGGTTTTGTCCTCCCTCATACCTAAGTCGGCTATTTGAACCTGTTCTAGCCTTGTAACCTTTATGACCCCTACCTGAGGTTTTACCTTTTTTGCTTCCGCCACCCCTGCCAAGCCTTCTTTGAGGTTTTGAGGATTTTGGTGATTGTAATTTTGATAAACTATTCATTTTATTGTTTTTTAGCTTTTAATTTCTTTCTTTTCTTTATCAGAAGAATCTTTTTGTGATTTTTTTTCTTCTTTTATATTGTCTATTTTTGATTTTCTTTTTAACAAAGATTTCAAACCATCAATAGTTGCTATAACATTATTGGTTTTATTATTGGAACCAAATGATTTTGCTACAATATTATTATAACCAGCCAATTCCAAAACTATACGAACAGCACCTCCGGCAATAATACCTGTTCCTTTTTTAGCTGATTTTAACAAAACTCTTGTAGTTCTAGATTTTCCAATAATATCATGGGATACCGTACCTGTACGAACATCAACTTTAACTAAATCTTTTTTTGCTTTATTTACAGCCTTGCCAACCGCTGCTGCTACTTCGTTTCCTTTTCCACTAGCATACCCCACTCTACCCTTTCTATCACCAATAACAACCAAAGCTCTAAATCTCATTCTTCTACCACCCTTTACTACACGAGTAACTCTATCCACCACCACTACTCTTTCTTCAAATTCTTTCTTTTCTTCATCTCTATCTCTTCGACGAGGACCACGACCTTCTCTTCTACCAAAAGTCTTACCTCCTGGTGCTTGTGGTGATTTTTTTTCAACAGCAATATTTGTAACTTCAGCAATATCTGCGGTTATTTCTGCTTCTTTTTCCATTTCTATTTTATTGTCTTTGACGTCTTTGGTCGCTTTATTTTCTGACATAATTATTATTTTTTAAATTCTATTGTTGATGCTATATTATAAAATATATTTTTTTCTTCATTATTTGTTGAAGTTGAAAGAATTATGTAATTTTGTTTACCAAAAGGTATTGATACCTGAATAGCATAAACCGGTTCAGGAATATTTATTGATCTTAATTCTGAAATTGTTAATCCGGTTAGTGTTTTTTCTTTGTTGTCTTTTTTGTATATTTCGTAATACATAGCACTTCCATTTTTAAATGTATCAGCCATTTCAATCTCCCAATCTTGAGGGTATTTAAATGAGATTAAACCGGACTCATCATATCTCTTCCAATCATCTGTTATATTTTTAAAAACCTGAGTTTCCTTTATAGTTTCTATTCTTTGTTTAAAAAAAAGTAGTGAAAAAACAATAGCCACCATAACCAAAAACAATACTGCTATATCAGACCAAAATTTCTTGTTTTTTAACATTCTTCTTCTTTCTAACCCTCCTTAATGCTTTTAAATCTATAAAATCAATTTAAAATTCCAAACCACCCTCTCTTGCTCCATCTGCTATCATTTTTACAATACCATGGTAATTATATCTATTTCTATCAAAAACTACTTTTTTAACTTTTTTATCTTGGGCTTTTTTAGCTATCATCAAACCCATTTCTTTAGCTATTTCCATTCTTGTTTTGCTTTTTGCTTCTTTATCATAAACACTAGCCAGAGTAACACCTTTTATATCATCAATTACCTGTAAAAATATATGTTTGTTGGTTTTTGAAACACAAAGCCTAGGACGAGTTACACCACCTCTCTGTATTTTACTCTTTACTCTGTTTTTTCTCAACTGATTTCTTTGATCAGTTTTATTTACTTTCTTCATATTTTTTACTTTCTTATTTTATTATTTACCCGCTTTTCCTGCCTTACCGGCCTTTCTTCTAATATTTTCCCCAACATATTTCAATCCCTTGCCTTTATAAGGTTCTGGTTTTTTGAGTTTGCGAATATTTGCTGCTACCTCGCCAACCAATTGTTTATCTATACCGCTAATATGAATTATGTTTTTTTCTACATCACATTGCACACCTTCTGGAACTTTAAATAACACTGGATGAGAAAAACCAATAACTAACTCTATATCATTACCTTTTTTTGCTACTCTATAACCAACACCATTTAGTTCTAGGCTTTTTTTGAAACCATTCGTAACACCATCAACCATATTGAATATAATAGCCCTAACCGTACCCTGCATGACATCCTGTTCTTTACTATCATCTCTTTTTTCTACATAAACTTCTTTATCTTTCAAAACAATATCTATTTTATTCTGAAAATTTTGACTCAATTCACCTTTTGGACCTTTAACTAAAACAGTACCATTATCTATTGTAACGGTTATATTATCAGCTAATTTTATTGGCAATTTACCTATTCTTGACATGCGTCTAAACTTTCTCTGTGCTCTCCGTAAAATTTTTTGACAAAAATTTTTCTATTGAGCACTTCGCAAGCTTCTCCTTTAAGAAAAAATTCTATTGATATAATCTGATATAAATTTTTTCTTTTTTTAATTTCTTAT
>Ga0101944_10006615_pt1 | contig 12166 bp, 10 predicted proteins | sample DewCreD2012metaG_FD_75245 | JGI IMG/M metagenome (GOLD analysis project Ga0101944, IMG submission 75245) | Hot spring sediment bacterial and archeal communities from British Columbia, Canada, to study Microbial Dark Matter (Phase II) - Dewar... ... | reverse complement strand
CGGCGCCGCTAGCAAGTTGGTCGGCGGAGGAGCGAATGCCGGTGGCTGCGTCGAACACTCGGGACGACGCCCCCCGGAGGTGTTGGATTAAGGCGCCGACGTTTTCGAACATCAAATTGAGTGCGTCGGCCAAGTTTCCGAGGGTTCCGCTTCCCACGACGGCACGCTGGGTAAAATCGCCATCGGCAGCAGCCGCCACGACCATGAGCAAATCGCGGATTTCCTTTTGCAGCCGGCGGTGCTCTTCTTCCGCTTGCACGAGAGCGTCGACGCGCTCGTCGAGAGCTTGGTTCAAGCCTTGCGCCAGTAACCCCAGCTCGTTGCGGGCGCGCACGCGGGCGCGAGCGCGGTAGTTGCCTTTCTGGATCTCAGCCACCACGTTCGCGAGCGCGCGTACGGGGCGGGAGAAGGTAGCCGACACCAGGATGGCTGTGAGCAGGAACCCACCAATGAGGGCACCCGCAAGGCTCGAGGTCATTTTGCGGAGCTGGACAACAGGTTCGAGAGCCTCGTCTTCGGTGATTTCCGCGACCACAAGCCAGTCGAGTCCGTGGAGGTTTTCCAGCGGTGCGGAGGTGCCGAGAACCGGGATTCCCCGGTAACCGATGTAGCGACCGGCGAACTCTTCCTGTCCGGGCGGGATGTGCGTTGCCTCCGTGTCGACCTTCTGCCGCAGCACGGCAGTGCGCGCTTGCGCCAGTGCGGGGTTGTTCTGGCTGAGTTCTCCGAAGAACCGAGATTCGCTTCGCAGCAAGAGGTCATTGGGCGCAGCTCCTACGAGGTACGCCTCACCAGTTTTGCCAAGGCCGGACCGCGCCCACTGGTTGTCTGCGGTCATGATGGCATTGATTTCGTCGATGTTCAGTTGAACGATGAGTGCCCCGATTTTTTGCCCTGCTTCGTAAATCGGGCTTCCAGCAAAGGCGGATGCCCGGCCGTGTTGCGCGAAGTAGGGAGCAAAGTCGAGTAGGATGTAATCCCCTTCGCGAGCCTCGGCCTGCAAGCGTTGGAAGAGCTGTCCAATGGAGCTTTGTGCAAAGCGGCCCTCGCTCAGGCTCGCTTGATAGTCCGGTCCCTTGTTCACCGAGTACACAACGCGGCCCGTGGCAGCGTCGACGAGGTACACATCTTCGTAGCGAAAGCGAACTGCGGTGTTCACGAAGACCGGGTGCCACACAGCATGGTAACTGCTGTACCGAGTGTTGTCTTTGGCGTTTTCCAGCAAGAGCTTGCGTGTCGGCGGATTGGGGTTGTTGGCGACGTACTGCGATTGCAGGTACACGCCAGAACGATGGGGAGAAATGACCTCGCTCAAATTGATGGTCTTGTTGGCCAGCTCGGTACCGAAGAAGCTGCTGAAGTACTGTTTGACGGCTTCCTGGTGGGGGCGGAGTTTTTCGCCTTCGGTCATTGGGTCCGTTTCGAGCTCCTTCACCGCGGTAATGAACTGCCGTACGGCCAAGGCGGTGGACGGGTTGCGCGCGAGGCTCAGCACTTGGTCTTCGAGGCCGTTGAGGTAGCGCTCGATCTCACGCTGCTTGTTGTCGCGCACGGTTGCGAGCTGCCGCAACGCCTGCTCCCGCAGCGAATCGGAGGCGACCCGATAGCCGATGTATCCTACCGTAGCGATGGCCGCGACCGCGAGGGGAACGAACGCCAGAATGAGCTGCCACAGAATGGGAAAACGGACGGCGCGTTGCCGCTTTCCGGTTGCCTTTTCATCGGGCTTTGTTGCCATCGTGAACACCCTCCCTTCGGGCCAGATTCACTCGGCCGTGCGCAAACTGAATCCCTGCGCACGGCGCTGCTGAAATCCTTCTTGCGTCATGGCCACTGCTTGCCGGGCCAGGCTTTGAGGATCCAAGATGTACACCACCCCAGTGGGCCCCTCCCAAAACCCTTTCACGTGAGGACGCCCGACCTCCGCCGCAGAAGCCGGCCGGATGTCTTTCGGACTGATGGGGCGCACCTCGCGCACCCGGTCGACCACGAGGCCCATGTGGACGTTTTCCACGGAAAGAACGAGGACGTGGTCCTCGGGCGTGAACGGTCGCGGCTCGAAACCGAGGAGCAAGTCGAACCGGACGAGCGGCAGTACTTCGCCACGCAAATTGATCACGCCGAGCAAGATCTCGGGTGCACGCGGAACTGGCGCGGGCACTTCGTCGAACAAGACCTCCCGCGCAGCGCTGACCGGCACCGCGAACAGTTCCCCGTTCCGAGCGAACACGCAGTGTTCTTGCCCGAGTTGCGCTAGGCGCTCGGTCAGTTGATCGGCGACATCCACTCTCGGTGGCGTCAGCGGAACTTCGGTGTTTGGGGAAGTCGCTGGGGGTTTGTCGGTCATACGTATTTTCTCACAATCGCTAGCAAGTCGTTGGGCGAGAACGGTTTCGTGAGGTAATCGGAGGCGCCTTGGCGCTGGCCCCAGAACCGGTCGCTCTCTCCGTTCTTGGAACTCACGATCACCACGGGGATGTGCTTGGTGGCTGCGTCGCGCTTGAGCTGCCGGCAGGTCGCGAAGCCGTCCTGTCCGGGCATGACGATGTCGAGCAAAATTAGATCGGGCTGCTCGGTTCGCGCTCGCTCGATAGCTTCCATCCCATTGCTTGCCCTAATGCATTCGTACCCGGCTGGGCGCAAAGTGTCGGCCATGAGTTGTACGTCGCTACGCATATCGTCCACGATGAGAATTTTCGGCATGGTCGTTGATTCCCCTCCAAATAGGACAATTCGTTCCGTTTGATGGATTGTGTGCGGCTGCGTTCATGAAGCGCTGAGAGATTCCCCGCCCAGCGACGGGCTGGGCTCGGCTGTCTCGAATTCGTTCGACGGACCCGCGATCGGCTCTGCCATTGCTTCCTGCTGGCTGGGCGAGCGGTCTTCCGCGAGGATGTGCTCGGCCTCGAAAAGGGATTGGGCAACGACGCGAATCGCGCGAACACCGAGCGCCTCTTCCCGGGCCCGCGGATCTTCCAAAGCCGCGGGTGGGGTACGTTCTGCGGTTGCGACCCCAATGACGCGAGCGTTCTGCAGCTCTGGCAGCCGTGCGGCGACGGCAAGTTGCTCCCAGAGAGCACCGGACCATGTCACCTCGGCCAAAACCACCGTTGGTCCGAACAGTCGCACCACCATGGGGAGTTGACGAAAGCCCTCGGTGACTTGGAACACTTGCCAGTCGGGGTGCGCGGCCACGAGTGCCGGGAGCTGGCGATGCACAGTTCCTCCCTTGGAGCAAACTACGAGGACGCGTGGTCGCTGCACAGTAGAGTCGTGCCCCAGAGCACCAGCCGACGTAGCCCGGAAGACCAAGCGACAAGCTCGCCGGAAAATCTCGTGCAGGGATTCGTCGAACGACCGCACAGAGCCGTCGCCATACAAGCGGTACCGGGCTCCGGAACGCGCGTGCTCGAGCCCTTCTCCCAGTTCCCGTACCAGCGCTTCGAGAATTTCGATGTAGGATTTCGCCTGATCTGCAGCGGCCCCGAGCGGTGTGTCGACTTCTTCGACATACACCCCTTCGGTGCTCGAACGCAGCGTCTCGAACATGAGATCGAGCGCCTCGCGCCGTGCGGCTTCGGAGGAGAACGGCGAGTGCGCTTCCACTCGCATGCCCTCGGCCAAAGGAAGAGAAGGCAAAGGCCGTCGCGGAGCCGGCCGTGGCCGTGGTGCCACCCGAGCAGGTGGGGCCAAGGGTTCCGCTGCCAGCGGCGGCGCCACGGGTTCCGGCGGCGTCGCCACTGGAGGTGGAGTCGGGGTAGGGGGTGGAGCTTGTTCACTGGTCCAGCTTGGTTGCGGAGGCGTCGGGGCAACTGGCGCAACTGGCGCAACTGGCGGGATGGAGAGACCTTCGGCTTCGTGCACCGGCACTGCTGCCTTGACTTGCTCTCCCGCCGCCGTTTTGGCCAAGACCTCAGCGACGATGCCGGTAACCACCTGTGGCTTGAAGGGCTTGGCAATGTAGCTGACGACGTTGTGGGCGTCGCGATACGCTTGCCGGATCTCCGCTCCCTTCGCGGAGACGAGAATCACAGGAATGTGAGCCGTTTCAGGATCCAAGGCCAACTGTTGGCACACTTCACTCCCGCGCATGTCGGGGAGAATGAAGTCGAGAAGGATCACGTCCGGCTTGAACGACTTGGCTTTCGCTAGCGCATCTGCGCCGTCTACTGCCAACTCGAGCTCATAGCCGGCAGGCTTGAGGACAATTTCCAGCGCCTTCCGAATCGTCAGGCTGTCATCCACTCCGAGAACTCGGGGTTTTCTTTCCGACATCATGAATTCGCTCCCGTTGCTTCGTTCTCAGCGGGTCTCGCGGAGGTGCTTCACCCGCCGCTCGTCCGTCAGTTGCTGCACAATCTCCGTAAGAACCCACGCGGGAGAGTCGGCGATCCGGCGAAGGTGGCCCGCAGTGTCGCCCGGCTGAAAGGAGTACGTGCCTTCGCGAAGGGCGAGAATTTCTTTCAAGGCCTCAGCACCCCGCTGGTCGGCGCACTCTGCGTCGATGAGCGCACCGCTACGGAAAATGACCGAAGCCTTGCCTTTGGGGCTTTCTACTTGCACGGTGCCAGATTGGCCGGCTGCGGCGAGTTCGAGCAAATCCCGCAAAAATTGCTCGCTGCCGAGCGAGCCTTGAACCCCTCCGTTCAGGCCGTGCACTTCTTCGAGCGCTTTCAAAACCGTCCTGGCCGCGGCAGCGGCACGCGTGAGCCCGTTGCGCTTGGCAAGGCGCGCGTAGGTTCTCAATCCGGCCGCCGTGCATTGCTTGCGTAGCTCCGGCACCAGCCGATCGAGCCGAGCTTGCCGGTCGCGGAACGCGAGGGCCTCCTCCAGCAAGGGATCCAACGCGTCGCGCAGCGTATTGCTGAGGATTCGGTTGGGATCGAGCAGCACGTGCACCGCACCATCGATCTCCACGAGGTGCCCCACCGGATGGCCGCCATCGCGCAGCAGAGCTGCGGCCACCGGAGAACGCTCTGCAAGGTCTAGTTCGCGAACGCCGGTGAATTCGTCTACCCGCAGCGCGAGCAACGCGGAACCGGAGCGTACCACAGCAAACGCAGGCCGTTCCGCCACTCCGAGCACATCGTCCAGCCCGAACGCCTGGCGCAAGTCGACGACCCACGCGGGTTGGCCACGATGTATGAGGAATTGCTGCGCCGAGCCGTCGGCTGCCTTGAGCGTGTGGAGAACCACTTCTCTGCGTGGGTAGATGGCTTCCACCCAGTCCGCGTGCAGGCAAAACTTGCCGTCGTCGACATGGAACACGAGAACGCGACTCATCGTCGCTGGCGTTGTTTGCTTCACTTCCACCTTGAGCCCTCCAGGAACGCACGGCATTCAGCAGAAGCTGTGCCAGTTGTTAGGTGTGGTAGTTGGGCGAAACTCAGCACCCGTCCGCCTGCGCGACCTGGTACTCTGTTGGCGCTGCGTTCGTTTGATGCCGCAAAAACTGATAGGGGGCGCACAATTTTGTGAGCTTTTTGCGCGATCCCTGCCATTTTTCGCGTCAGCACAGTGTTTGCACGTTTTGAACGCTCATGAGACTTCCACTGATTACGGGGATGTTTGCGTTTCTGGTGTTGCTGTGGAGTGACCTCAGTGTGGGCCAGGGGGTGGATTGGACTGAGTACTTTCCAGACGACCCGCTCGCTCGACCGGAACACCGAGCGAAAAAAGAGAGAAAAGAAGAGGCGAGTGCCGCTCATCAAGGTTCGAGTCCTGCCGCGCCCGACAAAACTCAAAAACAAGAGTCAGCTTCTCGCTCCGAGAATTCCTCTGCGTCTGGATCGACGGCTCGCGCGAAGAGAGGGAAAGCCAGTCGCACTTCGGAGGAGAGCTCCCGCGCTAGGCCGGGAAACGCCGGCTCGAAGCGCAGGCAGGCGAATTAAGCCCTGCAACGCGAGTTGGTTGCCTTGCGCTGGTGGGAACTGCCCGCGGAGCGCACGAGCGCTGTTCTCAAGATCTGCCCCGGGTGGCAACGCGGCTCGAGCAGAGCAACGAGGGATTCCACGCTTCGATTCACACTCCCGGCGGTTTTTGCCTGATGCGGCCGGCGGCTGTGCGGGCGCGGATTCTTACCGCACGTTCTGTACGTAGCGAACGTCGGAGCCCAAGTGGGTTGTTTAACAAATTCGTGGGAGTTGCTCGCCGCTGAGCATGTGGAGGAAGCGGCTGGTACCGAGTCGGCTTCTTAAAGTCACATGACCACGAGGGGTTGCTTCAACTTCCCCAATGATGGCTGGCACCGTTTCCGTGGATCGCGACCGCAGGATTTCCAAGGCACGTTCCGCTTCATGAGCGGGTACAAAAGCGACAAAGCGGCCCTCGTTGGCAACGTAAAGCGGATCCAGTCCGAGGATCTCGCAAGCTCCGCGGACATCGTCGCGAACAGCGATGTGGTCTTCGTGGATGACAATGTGCGTGCCCGAGGTTTCTGCCAGTTCCAGAAGCGCTGTAGCCAAACCACCGCGCGTAAGGTCCCCCAAACAGTGCACGGCAATCCCGTGCTCGAACAGCGCGCTCGTAAGTTGGTGTAGGGGAGCACAGTCGCTCTCAATCTCGGTTTCGAACTGTAACGACTCGCGGGCTGCCATGATGGCGATGCCGTGACGACCAATATCTCCGCTCAGAATGACGGCGTCTCCTACCTGAATTGCGCTGGGCGACACGGGCAGGTCGTGCTCGATGATGCCAACTCCGCTCGTATTGATGAACAAACCGTCGCCCTTGCCTTTTTTGTCGACCACTTCGTGGAAGCTGCGGCCACGCAAGAAGGCTTCGAAAAATCGCGGGGGCTCGAAGATATCCAAGCGCAGGTCGACCACTTGGCTGTCTTTGACCGTAATCTTCAGTGCCCCTTCGCCCTCCACCCGGGCAAGGTAATCGACGCGAATGTGTTGCTCGCTCACAAGCTTACTCCTCCGAGAACTCCTCGCTTGCCCGATGGAAAGCCGGCGCCCCTGCGGTGAAAAGCCGAAACGCTCGGCTCACCGCGGGGCGTGGGAGCCCGAGTTCAAGGAACTTTTGTCAGAGAGCGCTCGCGTTCGGCTGTTCCATCGGGCCGAAGCAGCCGTAGCATCCGCGGTTGTACGCAGGGCAATCGCTCCGCAGCCCGCTTGGGTGACCGGACCCAGACAAGGCGTGCCGCGGGCGACCATGACGCACACGATTCCCCGAAGTTTGCATTCCAGACACACACTGTGGGTGGGTACACGCGGTTTCCGGCCAACGAGCAGCGCCGTAACCAACTCGAGGAGCTGTGCTTTGTGAATCGGGCAGCCCCGGAGTTCGAAGTCGACCCTGACGAAATCGCTGATCGGGCGCGCGTGCGCCAGCGTTTGGATGTACTCGGGGCTCGGGTAAACGGTTGCTGCAAACTCGCGCACATCGGCCCAGTTGCGGAGGGCTTGGATGCCACCTGCGGTGGCACACGCGCCAATTGTCACCAAGACCTTGGCTTGTTTACGCACCTCCCGGATGCGGGCTTCTTCTTCGGGCGTGGTGACCCAGCCTTCTACCAGAACGAGATCGTACGGCCCGTCCAGGACTTGGCGGCGAGCTTCTGGCAAGTAAGCAATCTCGATCTCGCGAGCGAGGGGAAGGAGTTCGTCCTCGCAGTCGAGAATCGTGAGTTGGCAGCCGTCGCAGGAAGCAAATTTGTAAACGGCGAGGCGGGGCTTTGGCCGAGTGACGTTGCCCATCATAGTTCTTCCACGAAGAAAAAGGGTTCGAGCTGTCCGAAGTCCAACGCCGGCCCATCTTTGCACAAAAAGCAGGGCCCGAATTGGCAGTGTCCGCAAAGACCAATCCCGCACTTCATGTTGCGCTCCAGCGAGAGATAAACGCGCTCCTTCGGAAATCCGCTGGCGAGTGCTTAGTAAACCACGAACCGCATCATGACTTCGGGCCCGCAAGTGAACAGGCACGTTCTAAAGGGGCTTGCGCGAACAGAACGGAGCAGCAGGGGAACGACTCCGACTTTCCCTTTCCGCTGCGCATCGGCACGGTGCTCGGCTTTCGGCGTGGAACGCAGGGGAGCGGTGGGGTAACGTGTGCGTTCGTGTCGCGACGATTGCAGAGTCCCAAGGGCGAATTCGAGTTTCTAAGACGGCTGCTACCGCAGCTTCCGCGAGGGCGGGAGATGGTCGTCGGGCCAGGACACGATGCGGCGCGGGTTCGCGTTTGGGGCGGCGAGTGGCTGTTGACGGTCGACGCCCAAACCGAAGGAGTGCACTTTCGTTTGCCTTGGTTGTCGCTACCGACGCTCGGGCGCCGGAGCTTCCGTGTGGCAGCAAGTGACATCTCGGCCATGGGTGGAACGCCGCGATTCGCCCTGGTCGATTGCGGTGTGCCGCGGGATGTGAGTTTGGATGCGGTTTACAAGATGGAACTGAGCTTGATGCGCGAAGCGGCTGCGTGGGGTGCGACCATCGTGGGTGGAAACCTTCACCGCGCCCAGGAGCTGTCGATTTCGATCACCGTCGTGGGCGATGCCCCAAAACGTCGGCTCGATCGTGGTGGAGCGCGGCCTGGAGATCTGGTTTTGGTGAGCGGGCCGCTTGGCGACTCTGCCTTGGCAGTGCACTTGCTTTCCCGTGGAAAGGAATGTCCTCCAGCATTGCTGAGGCGCTGGCAGTTACCGCCACGGCGCGACGAGCTGGGGCGGCGGCTGGCACAACGTGGGTTTGCCACAGCCATGATCGATTTGAGTGACGGACTCGCCCAAGACTTGTCGCACATCTGCGTGGAAAGCTCGGTCGGAGCGGAGGTGTTTGCGTCGAAGATTCCCTTGAGCCGTCCGTACCGCCGTTACAGTGGCGGGGATCTTTCGTTCGCACTTGCGGGAGGCGAGGATTACGAGTTGTTGTTCACCGCGCCACCGAAGCGACTGGAAGCCATTTGCAAAGCCGCATCGGCTGTTGGATGCGAAGTGCACGTTGTAGGCCATGTGGTGCGCGGGCGAGGCGTGGTGGTTCGCGATGCCGCCGGGAAGGAGATCGATTTGCGCACCGCCGGATTCGATCATTTCGCGCGGCGGTAACGGTTTTCGTGGTGGAAGGAAGTTTCATGGACCCGAACAAGATCGAACAACTCTTGGCAGATGTTCGGCGCGGTCGAGTGACCGTCAAACAGGCGTACGAGCGGCTCAAGCACCTTCCGTTCGAAGACTTGGGATTCGCTAAGGTCGACCATCATCGGTCGCTGCGAACGGGGTTTCCCGAGGTCGTGTTCGCGCCGGGAAAGACGGCGGAGCAAATCATCGACATCGTACGCTCGCTGAACGAAAAAGGGCACGACGTGTTGGTTACGCGCCTCGGTGCAGCAACGGCCGCTGAACTGGAAGCGGCGGTGCCAGGCGTGAAGTATCATCCCGTGGCACGCGCAGCGACGCTCTCGGTCAAGCGGCCGAGGATTCGCGGCAAGGGGCGGGTTGCAGTGGTTGCTGCTGGTACGGCCGACCTACCGGTGGCAGAAGAGGCTGCCGTGACCGCCGAGTTCTTCGGCAACAAAGTGGACCGTGTTCACGATGTCGGAGTGGCTGGGTTGCATCGTTTGCTGGCGCACGTGGAAACATTGCGGCGAGCCCGCGTTTTGGTGGTCGTGGCCGGCATGGAAGGCGCTCTGCCGAGCGTCGTTGCCGGATTGGTCGACCGCCCCGTGATCGCTGTACCGACCAGTGTCGGATATGGGGCGAGTTTCGGAGGGTTGGCAGCGCTCCTGGCCATGCTCAACTCGTGCGCCGCTGGGGTGACCGTGGTGAACATCGACAACGGATTCGGCGCCGCGGTGGCGGCGACGCTCATCAATCGCGGATAACGGGCGGGCTTCGATTCTTTGTCTCAATTCGCCCCGTGACCACGACCTGTGACGCCTGACGGATCCCAGCGAACCGAGGAGATACTCCGACGTCGGCTCACTGAAGACTCCGAGCCGTTACGCTTCTCGCCGTGCATCGGATTCTCGGTGCGGGGGCTCCGCGTCGGTATCGCAGCGCCGATGCTGCGTGCCGATTCCGCGGGACGCCGACGACCGCTGCTCGTAAATCCTGAGCGCGTGGCACGCCAGCGGTCCCCGGGTCGATCCAACATCGTCGCCACACTTCATTCCCCGCGCGCCGCACCAAGGCATCGCATCGCCCTTCATTCGCACGTCACGTTGTACGTGCTCGGATTCGTATGCGCCGCGGGTGGGGTATGTGGTGGCGCGGCTGTGCGCGGAACGCCGAAACATCCAAGTGCGCTACGGTATCGCGCGATGCTCACGCTTGCTTGAAGAGTTCTGTGTGGATCGCCGGTGCCGAGGGAGTCCTCTCAGATTCGGGAATTGGCTCCGGGGTGAGGATGAACGGTGCAGCGGATGCGCTCCGGTACGGGACTTGCTGACCTTTTGAGTCGTCGTTCGTGGGTAGCGAGTCTACTCGCGGCAACGTAGAAACGGAGGCCGAATCATGCGCTGGATGTGCGTAATCCTGGTGGCTGCTGCGATTGGTATCGGTGGCTGTTCTCGCTCGGAAGAGCCCCAAGCGAAGTCGCCGTCTGGTGTTGACGGCGGAGCGCCTGCGGGGCACGCAGGTAAAGGGATTGGCCCGGTCCAACAGGTGGAGTTGGGCCCGATCGACGATGCGATGGCAGAGAAAGGAAAAGCGGCATTCGAGCAAAAGTGCGCGGCCTGTCATCGCTTCGACGAGAGGTTCGTCGGGCCCCCGTTGAAGGGCGTGACGGAACGGCGCAAACCTGAATGGATCATGAACATGATCCTCAATCCCGTCGAAATGACGCAAAAAGACCCGCAGGCCAAAGAGCTGCTCGGAACGTATTTGACACAGATGACCTTCCAAAACGTTTCCCAAGAAGAAGCCCGCGCGATCTTGGAGTACTTTCGCAAGCTCGACGGAGCTTCGTGAGCTGCTGTGCGGGCGCTGTTCGCTCGCCGCGGGCCTCGTTCCGCAAAGCCAGCAACGGCGTGTGCCTGGTACGAGGGTGCGCGTACGTCGGTCTGTGTATGACTTCGCCGCCGGGCAGTAGTGTGCGGAGAGTTGCGGTAAACGCCATCACGAACGTCCGTTGCGGCCGGGTCGGTCGAATCTGCACAGCTGGCGCTTAGCGTTCACGTAGGGACGACCAGCTCTCGTCTGTTTCACGGTAGATTCGTTCTTCGAAGCTGGCTCTACGCGGCCCGAGGGGCCTAACAGCCTGTCCAAGAAGTGGCTGCCAGGTACACCTGGGGTTGCGCGCGCTAGGGGCGAAACATTTTTCGCCCCTACGCTGTCTGCTCGCACGGTTTGCACGTTTGCCATCCGCGAGCGAATCGCGCTGCTGAAGAAGGGAACTTTGCTCCCTTTGTCCTTGCGCGGGCGCCTAAGAGCCGCGCGACAACCCTAAAGCAACGCTGCGGCACTGGAATTGCGACAAATCGCCGCAGGGACCCGAACGAAAGGAGGGCACCATGGAGAGAGGAGCAAAGCGGAAACGGTACTTGCTCGGAGCCAGTGCGGTCATTGCGTTAGCGCTGGCGAGCGGCTCGTGCCGCAAGGAAGTGTCGACGCAAGGTTTCCTGGCCGAGGATGCGGCTCAGCGTGTGTACGTACCGCCCGGAAAGTACGACGAGTTTTACGGGTTTCTTTCCGGAGGGTTTTCCGGTCAAGTGGCCGTGTACGGGTTACCGTCAGGGCGCTTGCTGCGGGTAGTACCGGTATTCGCGGTGAACCCGGAAAATGGATACGGTTTTTCCGAGGAGACGAAAGCGCTGCTCATGACCTCCCACGGCTTTATCCCGTGGGACGACTACCACCACCCGGAACTCTCGCAGACCAACGGTGTTCCGGACGGTCGTTGGCTGTTCGGAAACTCCAATAACACGCCACGGATTGCGCGGACCGACCTGACTACGTTTCAAACTGTGGAGATCCTGGAAATTCCGAACTCCGGCGGCAACCACGCCTCGCCGTTTGTCACGCCGGATACAAAGTACGTGGTGTCAGCCACGCGATTTTCCGTACCTGTTCCGCAGCGTGACGTGCCGATTCAAAGCTACAAGGAAAACTTCAAGGGTACGCTGAACTTCATTGCGGTCGACCCGCAAACCGGGCGCATGAAGATCGCCTTCCAGCTCCTGGTCCCCGGTTTCGACTACGACTTGGCACACTGCGGGAAGGGGCCATCCT
>Ga0101944_10006614_pt1 | contig 12168 bp, 7 predicted proteins | sample DewCreD2012metaG_FD_75245 | JGI IMG/M metagenome (GOLD analysis project Ga0101944, IMG submission 75245) | Hot spring sediment bacterial and archeal communities from British Columbia, Canada, to study Microbial Dark Matter (Phase II) - Dewar... ... | reverse complement strand
CCTCGCGCTCCGCGGCCAGCCGATTGCCGATGCTGTCGTAGGCATAGCCGAAGAGCCCGCCGCGCACCGGCCCGCCGTCGGCCGCCAGCCTGCGCCCGGCCACCACCTGGCCCAGCGCGTCGTATTCATACACCCAGCGCCCGCCATCGGCCAGCGCGTTCGTCACCCGCTGCCCCGCCGCGTTGTATGCGTAACGGAAAGCGATCGGCGCCCCGCCCGCCGGCGTCGAACAGACCTCCGCCAGCCGCCCGAACCCGTCGAAGCGCCGCGTCACCGTCAGCGCCGCGCCCACCGTCAGGCCCGTCACCGTGACCCCGTCCGCGCCATAGGCATAAGCCGCCGCGCAGCCGGGCGAGGACACGGCGCAGAGCCGTCCGGCGCCGTCGTAGGCGTAGGAAACCGCAAACTCGCAACCGGAACCCGGCGACCGTAGCGATATGTTGGTCAGCCGGCCGAAGGCGTCGCGCTCGTACTGCACCCGCTCGCCCGCGGACCACGCCACCTCCGCCAGCTCGCCGCCCTCCGCGTAGCGGTTCGTCCACACCCCCGCGCCGTCGCGCAGTTCCACCACCCGCCACTCGCGATCGAGCGCATAGCTCACCGCCGAGGTGCCGTCCGAGTAGCTGCGATTCGTCAGTGCGCCGCCCGGATCGTACGCATAGCGCGTCACCACCCCCCGCGCCCAGGTCCGGCTCCTCGGCATATTCCTTGCCGCTGAGCCAACCGCTGGCGTGTTTTCCTCGGCAAATAGCCTGCCTCGCGGATCGCGTTGAGCCCCCTCAAACCCGAGGCGTTCCAACCCGTGACGCAGCAGGCGCTCCCGAAACTTCACCAGCGTACCGCCGGCGCTGGCCGCCGCCATCGGTCTGCAACCGGGCGAAGATGTCCAGTGGGTGTTGCGCAGCGGGGATGAACTCAACCTGCTCCGCCAGCGCCCGTCACGCCAACACCCAACCAACCCTTGAGCAAGGGGATTTTTCGCGCAATCAATAAATCAAGGGCCGATTGACAACCGATGGGCAACTGCTCCCTTGGAAGATGCGCTTCCACTCGACACCGTCGCCTTCACCGCAACGGCCGACCGGTGGCGCTCGGCATCAAGATAGCCGCTGCCACCAAAAGTGCGTCGCGCTTTTCGTTTGCGGCGGAGAGTAGGGACCGGACGTATTCACCAACTAAACGAGTTGTCTACTCGGTCAGGTTCGCCGAATATCCGGAGTAACCGTTCTTCCGCCAATGGCAATGGAAAGAACTCCCCCATCGTCTTATCCCCGATCTCCGGTGCCAATGTCTTGCCGGACAATCTCACATAACTCGCATCGAATAGAACCAAGCGGTGCTCATGAAAAAGGAACAGGAAGCCACTAAATGCATAGGATGTTGAATTGCTCGGCCAAGCGGAACTCGACACCTTTGACGTTATTCCACCAGCAACCGCAGCCATCTGTGCTATCGTGTCTTCGGAGAACTCGTCAGAAGCGAGTTGACTAACATTCTCTGCCTTGATGGAAAAGGCAAACCGTCCGTCATAGGGGTCGTCCGGCGTCCCAATTCGAACGTGGTGATAGAAAGCCGTACCCGAGGAAGCAATTGCTCCAACCGCTTCAAGATTGCCCTTCGTCCACGTCCGCACATTCGGACTAGGCACAGCACACCCTCCGCACAGCACACCAAGAGTAAGGCTCAAAACTGCAATTGGTTTTGCGACCATCCGTAAACGCGAGCGAGAAACGGCTGAAGGTCTCATTTGGAGCGGCAGTTACCCCATGCGTGACAGTTATTCCATGGCGAAGGCAAGAAATAGGGCCAGTCAGTCGGCCCTTCCTTACACATGCGCTTTTTGTCAACCGGACAGACATTCCGTTCCCGGCAGTCCCGAAAATCGCTCCAAGGCTCTCTCTCGATATATCCTGGGCCCCATATGGGACTTCGAGTGTTCTTGGGCCTAGGCTGCTTCCCGTACTTCTCCTGAGTATTTGGGTTCTCCTGGGGATCCTCACAAACAACGAACGTGTGAGAGAGCGGGCCAATCTTAGGCCACACGCTGTCAGGACCACCGAGTTTCCGACGACAGACCCAGATGGACACCTTCGCCACAACAGCATTGTTCTCACAGCATTCAGTGGACTTATCATACTGCTTGCCACCGCAACAGATCTTTCCCGCAGAACCTTGGAACAACGGCTCGAGGTCCTCCGGGGGTTCATCCCAGGTTTGAAGGCCGAACGGATCAAAGTTAGCTACGGGGTCGTTCTGCAGGAACCGATACAGGTTGTCGAGCTCCTCGTCGTCCTCTGCATATTGAGCAGCTAACGCGATATCCCCGATCGGATCTCGCGAGAGCCACCTTCCCAACTCCGACGAATAGAATCGGTAGCCGTAGTAGACGAGGCCGATTCCCTCATCCGCGTACTTAGTGCTAAGTATTGCCTTGCCCGTGGGGACCCCTTTACGGGTTTTCGCTCCCAGACGGGACGGCCGGAGAGGACGGAACCGGCGGGCGGCGGTTCTTGTTTCAGCCGCCGTCTCGGTCGCTTGCTCTGTGAGGTAGTAGCCCATGATGGCGCGTGTTTGCGATGGGCTGATACTACGGCGGACCCGCCTTCGATGCAAGCATCTACGGCGCGGCAAGGGCGGCTGAAAGGAAAGGCTTTTTCAGCCCTTCGGCAGGCTCAGGGCTGGCCCTCGTCGCGCTCGCGCGGGTGGCACTTCTCGTGAGTCTTCTTCAGGTCGGCGATGGTGAGTTTCGCGTAGTGCTTGAGGGTGTTCAGGGTCTCGTGACCGAGCAGGTCTTTGACGTGGTACATGTTCGCGCCGCCGCGCAGAAGCTCGGTCGCGCACGAGCGCCGGAAGGTGTGCGCGGTGACGTGGACGTCGTCCACGGCGGCGCGCGCGGCGCACGCGCGCACGATCTGCGCGAAGGCATTGTAGCGCAGCCGCTGGCCGTGCCGGTCCAGGAATACGGCCCGCTCGGCCGGGTCTCTCGCCATGAACGGCCGCACGGCCTTCAAGTAGCTTTCCAGACAGCGCAGCGCGGTCCGGCCGATCGGGACCACGCGTTGCTTGTTGCCCTTGCCGGTCACGGTGGCCGTGGCGTGGGCGAAGTCCACGTCGCCCACGTCCAGGCCGAGCAACTCCGCGGCCCGTAGGCCGCTGGAGTAGAGCAGTTCGAGCATGGCGCGGTTGCGGTAGCCCTCCGGCGTGCCGGTGGGCACCTTGGCGAGGAGCTTGCGGGCCTGGGCGTGCGTGAGCGCGCCCTGGGGCAAGAGGTTCGGCGTCTTGACGCACTGCAACGCGGTCGGCAGTCCGACCGGCACGAAGCCGCGCGCGGCCAGGTAGTCGAGGAACGTCCGGGCGGCGATGATGTGCAGATTGAGCGACTGCGCCTTGAACGGCAGGCCCTTCGGCGTGCGGTGGCCGTTCAGGTGCTTGAGCCAGGCGTCCAGATGCGCCTTGCGTAACTGGTCGGCGGTCGTCGTGTGCTCCTGGGCGTCGAGCCAGTCGAGGAACGCCGTCAACTGGTAGCGGTGATTGCGCAGCGTGCACCGGCTGAAGTTGCGGTCCCGCTCGTGATCGAGGAACGCGGTCAACAGGTCTTTGAGCGTGGTCATGGGGTTTACCGTCCCGGCTTGCTCGCGGCGTGTCCGCCTTCGCCCCTGTCGCCCCAAGCTACGGCGGGATCTCCGCGGACTCCGACATCTTCCGGCGTCATCGTCCCACCTTGCTTTTCGCGTGCATGGCCCGGATATCGCGTATGGTGAGCCGGAGATATTGGCTGAGCGTGGTCAAGTCGGCGTGTCCAAGCAGGAGTTGGATTTGTACGGGGTGCGCGCCGTTGCGCAGCATGTGCGTGGCGCACGCGCGCCGCAAGGCGTGCGGCGAGATCGGCGGCAGGCCCGCGGCGCGGGCGTGCTGCCGCAGCATCATGCGGATGCCCGGTCCGGAGATCGGCCGGCCGTCGGTGCCAAGCCAGAGTTTTTCCTCGTTCAACTTGCCCTTGGTAAGTTTCGGACGGGCGTCGCGGATGTATTGCCGCAGCCAGTGCACGGCTTGCTTGCCGAGCGGCAGCATGCGTTCCTTCTTGCCCTTGCCCATCACGCGCAGCATGCCGCGGTCGAAGTCAGGATCGAAGATCGTCATGCGGCAAAGCTCCTCCAGCCGCGCGCCGGTCGAGTAGGCCGTCTCGATCAAGGCGCGGTCCCGGATGCCCCTGGCCCGCGTGATGTCCGGCTGCGCCAGAAGTCGGGCGACTTGCTTCTCGGTCGGCACGTCCATCATGGGCCGGTCGGGCTTCGGCAGCGACCACAGCGCCGCCGGATCGAGGAAGATTCGGCCGGTCTGCGCGAGCCAGCGAAAGAGCCGCCGCACCAGGCGCAAGACCAGGTCGGCGGTCATGAGGGCAAGGCCCCGGTCCGTGAGCGAGCGCCGGAAGCGGTCCAGGTCGTCGGCCGTCACGTCGGGCAAGTCTTTGCCCTGGGCCTTCAAGAATGCGTCCAGGTGCGCGAAGGCGAAGCAGGCGCTTCGCAAGGTGTTCTCGCTCTGCCGGCGTTGCCGCAGCGCGTCCAGGAAGGCCCGGTAGGGTTCCGCCTTGGCGACCTCGTCCCGACTTTGCTGAAGCTTCGTCGGGCAAGCGCTTCGGTTATGACTGCACGATTTTTCCATACTCTTCCGCTCCCCCGATTCTGAAAAGGTTCCGTCGCAAGTCTCTTTCGTTCAGCCGGTTCATTGCGATTCCGGCGACTGAAAAGGTAGTGAAAAGGTGGTGAGAAGGTCTGAAAAGGTGCGGAAAGGTCATCGGAGTTCCTTCACGTCCTTGAGGCCCAGCATGAACCGCTTGCCGTCCTTGCCCTGGCCGTCCCAGGCCAGCCGGTAGCGGTAGGACAGGCCGTTGCGGCCGGAGTCCACCAGCACATATTCGAAGTCGGCCAGTTCCTTGAGGTAGCGGTGAACACGGGCATTGGCCCAGCCGGTGAACTCCCGGACCTCGCGCCGCGTGAAGCTCACGCACGAGCGCGGCGCGACGTCCTCGTCCTCCGGCTTGGGCTTCCTCTCCTTCAGCCGCGCCTCGACCATGGCTTCGATCTGCAACAGCAGTTCCCGGCCCGGCGCGCTGAGTTCGTCCAGGCTCTTGCCCAGGATTTCGTTGGCCAGGTCGTTGGCAAGCCGGATGTCGTCCAGATCGGCTTCGATGTACTCGGCCCCGCGCGGAGACGTTTTCACCGGCTTGCGCATCTGCCGCAAGAACGCCACGGCCTTGATGAGGTTCAGATACTTCGGCTGATCCCGGCGGCCCTGCAGCCGGTCGTCGCCGTAGCTCAGGCGCTCGGCGTACGGGTTCACGACTTTCAGCGGCCGTAAGAGCCGCTGAAAGTTCCGGTGCTTGCGCAGGATCCCGTCCGTCGCGGTCTGGTCGGCGAGTCCGCCGAGCGTGTGCCGCCGCCGCTGAAAGGAAAGAATGGCCCGGGTCTGCTCGCGGCTCTCGTCGATCGAGGTGACGAAGAACCGGCTGCGCGTCTCCGGGTCCGTGTCGGGATCGGTGGTCGTGACGAAGACCGCCGTCGGTCCCTCGACCTTGTTGGTCATGGTCGTGATCTTGCCGCTGGCCGGGTCTTTGACGGCGGACTCGATGACGAGCTGGCGGGCCGTGATGAGGTTGCGAATGGCGTAGGTCGCTTCCTCGGCTCCGGCTCCTTCCTCCAGGGCCAGGGTCTTGTGCCGCAAGCTCAACTGCTCCTTGTAGAACAGGGCCTTGCCGGAAAGGCTCGTGAGCTTCACCAGGTCTTCCGGCGGGCAGAACGTCAAGGCCGTGTCCTGCAAGGCCGTCTTGCCCGCGCCGCTCGACGAGAGGATCAACACGGACAGCGGGTCTTCCATCTTGCGGCTGGTCATGGCGAGATAGCACAGCAGCTTGTTGGCCTTCTCCCCCACCAGGCCGCACGCCTCGTAGTCGGCCAGGATTTCCGCGAAGAGTTTTTCCCGGCGGCCGAAGGCTTCGGCTTCGGTCCGCTCTTTCGGCGAGAGCGTCGCCTCGGCCGGGCGGCCTTCCGGGCTCGCCTCGGCCGTGGCGCGGTCCGGCAGGCTCTCGCAGTGGCGCAAGAGCTTGTCGATGTCGGCCTCGATGGTCTCCGGCGTCTCGTCGAACACGCGGCAAAGGTCCTGGGCCAGGATGCGCCGGGACCGCGCGGAGTAGAAGTCGAGCGTGTCCACGTGGAGCTTGCCGGCATGCTCCACGCGCAGCGTGGCCTTGAGCCGCCGCGGTCCCTTCTCCAGGCCCCGGACCTCGTAGCGGCGCAAGCCGTAGGTCACGGCCAGGCCGTCGCGGTGAACAGAGGGCGGAGTCGGCACACCGGCGCCGGTGGCCCGCTTCGCCGTCGAGCCGGGGCCGACGTCCGCCGTGTTCAAAGGGGTTGGCGAGTCCTTCATTTCAGCCGGAGTCCAGGCGGCTGACCTGCCTGCCGCGACGTCCGCGGCGCAGGCAGGAGCAAGGAACTCCGCGAGCTTCGCCGCGCCGTGGGCGACCAGGTAGCTGTTGGGATCATGCTCGGCCGGCAGCGCCTTGACCGTCACGGTCAGGCCGTGCGCTTCGAGCCGGGGCCGGAGTTTGGCGGCGGCCTTGCCGCCGGCGTCGTCGCCGTCGAGTAAGAGCGTCACGGCCCGTACGCCGTGCGACGTGAGGAGCGCGGCGTCGGCCTCGTTCATGCCGTTCGTGCCCTGGATCGCGATGACGTTGGCGTGTCCGGCCACCATGACGGACAGAGCGTCGATGACCGATTCGACCAGGATGATTTCCGGGTACGTCTTGAGCGCCGCTGCGTTCCATAGTCCGGTTGAACGCTGCGGCAGGAATAGGTGCCGCTTCGGTTCCGGTCCCGTGAAGCGGCCGTAGAGCGTGGTGAGATTGCCGTCGGCGTCGTACACCGGGAAGACTACGCAACCGGCAAAGCGTTCCTGGCCGTTGTCCAGCAAGACGCCCAGCGCCTTGAGTTCTTCTTTCAGTTGCCCGTCTTTGGGCAACAGGTCTTTCAGTCTGCCGGCGGCGTAGCCGACCCGGTACCGGCTGAGCAAGCCGGCGTCGGCGATGCCGCGCCGCTCCAGGTAGGCGCGGCCGTCGGGGTGTTCCGCGAAGCCCTGGGCGTAGAGTTCGACAACCCGCTCAAGCAGTTGGTTCGCCTTCTCCGGCGCGACCGTCGCCGCCTTCTTCTCCGGCGTGCGGCGCGCCGGGGGCGCGTCGCCGCCGCCTCTCAGGCCTGGCAGGAGTTTGTCGACCGCTTCCCTGAACGGAAGGCCGTCGGCTTTCATCACGAAGTCAATGACGCTGCCGGCGGCGTCGCAGCCCATGCAGTGGAACAGGTTCTTGTCCGGCGAGACCACGAAGGACGGGTTCTCGTCCTCGTGGAACGGACATTTGCCGATAAGGTCCTTGCGGCCGTGCGGCTTCAACTCGATGCCGCGTGAGCGGCAGAGCTCCGCCAGGGAGATGTTTCGTTTCAGCCGGTTCAGGTCGTCGTCGGTGTAGCGGGCCATGGACGTTCCTCCTCGTTTGCGCCAAGGCTCGCCAGGTGGTACATTCTCCACCGGCAAGAGCCTCGGCTCTTGTTCACGCGGCCAGTCGTTCTGCATCCGCCAAGATCGGACGGCTGGCCGTCTTTTCTGAACACCCGTCAAGTCCAAAGATCGAAAAACATTTTTCTGGTTGAACTGTCGGCATATTGCTAGTTTACTAGTCGTCATGCAAGAGGAAAGTTTCGTCTTTTTCCAGACCGTCGAAACCGCCCCGTATGATGGGGCCATGAAACGGTGCACTGCGCCAAGACAAGGAGTCGGGGCCAGGCTGACCGACCTGCGCCGGCAAGCCGGGCTTTCGCAGCAGCAGCTTGCCGAACGCGTCGGTGTGCCTCTGGCGAACATCGGATTTTGGGAGCGGACCAGTACCCCGCCATCTTCCAAGGTGTTGCCCGCGTTGGCGGAAGCCCTGGGCGCGACGGTTGAGGAAATCCTCACGGGCAAGGCGAAGCCGGCCGCCCGCAAAGGCGGGCCGGCCGGCCGCATGCGGCAACTCTTCGACGCCGCGTCGAAGTTGCCGCGCAGTCAGCAGGAGAAGGTTGCCGCCGTGTTGGAGCCTTTCGTTCTGCAACACACTCAGTCGAGGGAAGCATGAGCAACCTGCCCGCCCGGATTAGCCCGCAGGATGCGATTACGCGCGTCCGCGGCCATGCCGTCATTCTCGACGCCGATCTCGCCGCGCTCTACGGCGTAGCCGTCAAGCGACTGAACGAGCAAGTCCGCCGCAACCCGGACCGCTTCCCGGAACCCTTCATGTTCCGGCTCACGGCCGCGGAGTGGGAACGTTTGAGGTCGCAAATTGCGACCTCAAAGGGCCGGGGCGGTCGTCGCTACCTGCCCTACGCCTTCACGGAGCACGGCGCGATTATGGCCGCGACGGTGTTGAACAGCCCGCAAGCCGTTCAGATGAGCCTCGCCGTGGTCCGGGCTTTCGTGAAGCTGCGCCGCATGGCCCTTTCCGTCGAGGGCCTCGCCCGCAAGGTGGACGCTCTCGAACAGAAGTACGACAAGCAGTTCAAAGTCGTCTTCGACGCCGTCCGCCGTCTCATGAGTCCGCCGCCGGAGCCGCCGCGCAAGCGCATCGGCTTCGGCGGCGAATGACCGGATTCCCCCCATCTCAGGACAAGGACCGCCGCCGGATCGCGCTTCCTGCGCGATCCTGGCGCGTCGTTTTCGCGCCGGATCGGCCGCAAGGCCGACTTCCGGCGCTTTGGCGCTGACCGCGTCCACGTTGGCGCAAGTCCTGCGGGCGTGTAGCGCCTCGCTCTCATGAACTTTGCTTCCGAAAGCCCCACCTTCTCCTGGCTTTCGGAAGCGAAGTTCAGCCCGCTCCGTCCGGCGGCGAGTGACCTCGCAAGCAGCGTGCCGGGTCCACCCGGCGCGATGCTTGCCGGAGCGAGCCGCATCAAAACAGCGCGGCACCAAGCCGGCTTGGCGCGGGCTCCGTCTTCGGAGTCCGCGCCGATCCGGCGACTGCCGCGACCGCGGAGCGCCGTAGGCGCGACCAACGCGGCCGGCCCCTGGGGGCCGAGCCGCAACGGGGGACACATCCCCCGCGTGACGCCGCGTCCGCGCGGCGGCATCCGGGGGCTTGGGGGCAGCAACAAGAATGCGCCGGTGGGCGTGCGCGCGAGACGCGAAGGGCCGCCCTGCAAGCGATAGCGTCGCGGCCCTTCGCGGCTTGCGCGCACGTGAGCGGCGGCCGGCGGCCTCCTGAGCGGCGGCGGGGCCGCCGCCGCGTGCCGCCGGTGGAACAGAAGGCGGCGTTATGCGACGCGCCGGGCGGCGCGTGTGAGCCGTCTGCGGCGAACGAACGCATAACGACACCTTCTGTTTCAGCCGCGAACCGGCCGCCGGAGTCAGTGCGGCCTGCAAGGCCGCCTGCGTAGGCGGACGGCCCACCGGCGCATTCACGCGGGAGCGTTCCTTATGGGGCACGCCGCGTAAGGGGCGGCGTGCGGGGTCTGGTACTGGGGCGCGCGCCGTCTCCGCAAAAGACGTGACACGCGGCGGGTGCGTAGTCACCGGCCGCGTGGCGCGGCCTTTGAGGCGCGCGGGGGTAAGTCGAGGTGAGCGGCGTAGCCGCGAACACCGCTCGCGAAGCGGAGCGCATGGGCGGGAGGGGTGAATGCGCCGGGCTTGAAGACGGGCCGCTCGCAGCGTAGCAGCCAGCCCGCCTTTGGCGGGAGAACGGCACGGCTTGAAGCACGGCGCAGAGGGCCGGGGCGTGGGCGGCCCTGCTGGTAAGAGCGAAGGCGATCAGGCACAGGACGGCGGACCGGCGTCCGCGCCGGGCCGTCGGCCTGGGACTGATGGCCGTAGCGTCGAGGTGAGCGGAGCAACGCGGAGCGAACACCGCCCCGGAGGCCCTGGTGCGGCGTGTGCGTACGTGTCGCGGCGTAGCTCGTCAGAGCGAAGACGGAAGCAGACGCCGTGCAAGGGCCGGAGGGTAGAGCCGCAGCCGTTGGCGGCCGACGTGCGGCCGTAGGCAAGCACGGCGGATGACAACGGCGGAGGCGATAGCGGGGGGACAGCGGAACGGCTAAAAGGGAAGAGCATCGTCGCCGTCACCGCCGGACGGCGTAGCCGGCCGGGGTGGCGCGTCGGATCGCGGCGGACGTGACGCGCCGAAGTCGGCCCTGGCTGACGTAGGCGGATGCGGCGTCGAGCCGGGGAAGTCCTTGCGCTGGATGCGGCCGAGTTTCTCCAGCCGCGCCCAGATCGCGCCGGTCGTGCGCTCGTGCTGCTTGGCGATCTCCTCCACGTCGAGCTTGTCGTCGAACTGGCGGAGCAGTTCCTTCTCCTCGTCCTCGGTCCATGGACGGCCCGGGCCGGTCTTGCGCTCGGTCGCGCGACGCAGCTTCGTCAGGCCCTCAAGCGCCAGGTGCAGCGCGCGCACCGTGTCGGCCTGCTGGTAGGGAGAGTCGGGCGGGAACCGCTCGCCGGTGTATGGGTCCACCCCGTCGGCAAGGCTCTGCACGATCTCGATGGCACGGTCGGTGTCCATGCCTTGGACTGTAACAGACGCTTCCGCAGATCAAAAGTCCGAAGGCAAGCGGGGCAGAAGGGGCAGAAGGGGAACAGAGCACAAGCGGGGTGGCAGTTCGGCTTTCACCGAGAAGAAGACCGCAACGGGCGCGGGCGATCACTCTCGGCTGGGTCTTGGTGTGCCGGTGCCGTAGGGGTTTCTCTAGGTCCCCAAAGGTCGACAGGCAGAAGGAGCGTGTCGAACACAAGCGAAAACGGCATATCGACCAGTCCAAAAGCGACAGTGAGAGGGCACCAAACCACATAGTGAAGGACGGTGTAGTCCTCCGGGAACCCCATGGCGACATCACCAGTAAGGCCGGATGCGATGATGCAGGCGTCCATCTGGGTTGCTGGGTAGACCTTCGCTGGGAAGTCGCGTTTCACGTCGTTGCGCATGATTGTAGCGCAACCCGTGAAGAACAGACTGGCACAAGCCAGACCTGTCAAGGGCAGAAGCCGCCTTCTCACGGTTCCCACGCCCCCGGACCGTAGCAGAAGTAGCAGATGATCTTGCGACGCGCGCTTCTCTCTCCATCACTGGCAGGTGTAACGCCTCTCGCGCATGTGCAGAGCGCATCATTGCAGGATTGTGCGCACCCACCGCGCCAGAGTGAGGCAACGAGTTCCGAATAGTCGTAAGGATCGCTGATGCCTGCACAACACGCGTCGTGATAGAAACAGCATTCATCAAGATCGTCATCGACAACGTAGTTACCGTCGTCCATGAGATCGTTCAGCCAGTCGTAGTCGTAGCTGGCCTGATTCTGTCCCGCCGTCCATCCGGGACCGCACCAACGGCCATGAATGGCGACCAAGCCCAGTTGATCAACCTTCGCGATTGGATCATTTTCCGCAAAGAGATAGAGCGGCTTTAGTGCTTCCTGCTCCAACTGCTGACGAAGACGGTACAGGCGGGCAGTCAGAAGCGCGTCACGCGCACGGGTATCGGCCGTGAGAGAGTGCTTCGCGGCGTCGGCAAGTTCCCGATGCTTCGTTTCGAGGAAACGCACCATGAAAGCGTGTTCTCCGATCGGATCGCGGGAAAGGAAGCGGCCGAGAGGCGGGCCATACCAACGATGCCCATAATAAACGAGACCGGTCTCGTCATCGGTGTACTTCGTGGAGAACCGCCAGGGGTTGGAGGTGGCGGCGGGGCCGGTGGCGCGGAGCGGTTCTCCGAAGGGGCCGTAGTCGTATTCGGCTACCACCGCGCCGGTGGTCGAGACCAGGGCCATCACGTTGCCATTGGCATCGTAACAGAAGAAAACGGACGACACCGAGGCCGTCCCCCCAGAACCGGCGCAGAGCAGACCGCCAATCCCGCCGGCGCCGTCCAGCGTGCCCGAGACGTCGAGGCCCCAGCAGTAAGTGTGGCAGTTTGTGAGTGTGGGAGTACGGGAGACTTCGCAGATCGGATTCCAGCCGTCGTAGACGAACGCGCGCGTCACGATCGAGCCATCCGCCCCCCGGCAACTGCTCAAGACGCGCCGGCCCAGATGATCGTAGGCGTTGGAAACGCTCGTCAGCCCGTCGCTGACCCCCACCAGCCGGTTCTCCGCATCCCAAGTATAAGTC
>Ga0101944_10006612_pt1 | contig 12169 bp, 9 predicted proteins | sample DewCreD2012metaG_FD_75245 | JGI IMG/M metagenome (GOLD analysis project Ga0101944, IMG submission 75245) | Hot spring sediment bacterial and archeal communities from British Columbia, Canada, to study Microbial Dark Matter (Phase II) - Dewar... ... | reverse complement strand
GTCCACCTTGTCCACGAACTTGGGCGTGCCCGGCTGTGTTATGTTGAGCTTGCCGTCCTTGATTTCCATCTTGGCGTGCGCCATCCAGGTGCCCACGAACACGACCATTTTTGCGGCGGTGGTGAGATCAATGAACCCGCCCGGCCCCACATAGTTGATGGCGCCCTCGCCGCGTTTTGACACATTCACATTGCCCTGGCTGTCGGCCTGGAGCACGCCCAGGCATGTGACATCGAGTTTCTCGTAGCACATTTTGAAAATCTGGGGCGAGGTGATGATGCGCTTGGGATTTACGCCCGCGCCGAAGAACACGCCGGGCGCTGGCAGCCCGCCCATGACGCCGCTCTCGGTGAGCAGCGTGATGTCCTCGAAAAGGCCGCCCTCGAACATGAGGCGGCACACTTCTTCGGGCAGGCCCACGCCGATGTTTACGAACATGCCCTTTCGCCCGTTTTCCGCGAATGTGGCCGCGGCCAGCCGCGCCAGGCAGTTTTCCACTTCATAGCGCCGCGGAGTGATGCCCAGGGTCTGGTTGGCGAACTTGAGCATGGCGATGCCCTTCTCGATGGGAAGGTCGCTGTTGGTGGTGAACAGGGGCCAGTGCTTGCGGTGGCTGATGCTGCCCGTCTGCTCGGTGCCGGGATACACCACCACGGCGTCCACCATGTCCGCGGGCATGAAGATGTCGTCGTAGCCCTCGTCCACCAGCAGGCCCACATTGGCGATGACCTTGCCGCCGTTCTTCTTGGCAGCCACGGACATCTCGTAGCTCTCGCCCACCATGGAGCAGTTCTTGACATAGATGTTGCCCTTGCGGTCCGCGGCCGGGGCGTTGAAGAACGACACATTGGGCTTGGGGCAGGTGAAGCAGAGCATGTCGTCCTTGACCGTGACGAGTTGCCCGTGCGCCGGGTCCATGAGCGGCGTGCCGCGGCCGGTGCGCGGGTCCACGAATGTGCCCGTGCCCGTGGTGGTGCAATATTCACTCTCGCCGCGCGCCAGCGCGTCCCACAGCAGCGCCATGGTGCCCTGGGGGATAATCTGCACCTCGCACTTGCCCGCGTCAGCCAGCTTGAGCACGGCTTTGAAGGTTTCCATGTGCCCGGAAATGAAGCGCGTGACCAGGCCCTCGACACCGAGTTCGTCAAGGGTTCCCGGCGCCTTGCCGCGGCCGCCGTGCCCGCCGATGCTCATGAGCGTCAGCCCGCGCGGGTGCCCGGTCTCCAGGAAGACTTCCTTTATGGCCCAGTACATGATGGACGCCCGCTGGTTGCCGCCCAGCCCCGAATTCACTACCACATCGCCGTCCTTGATGAGCCTGACCGCGTCGCGCGGACCCATGAATTTCGGGTTGTCCGGCAGGGTGAACCGGTAATGCGTGTTGCGGCGGTTCCATGTCAGACGCCATTTTATCAAATGTGCGAGTACGCGCGCTTTTTCTGCAAATGTCAGACTCATGGTCTCGGCTCCGTTTCAGATGTACAAACCCAGCAAATTATATTTATTTGATGAATTCGTTTAAAGAAAATGTGCGCGGGCGCGGACAGGGCGTGCGATGAAAAACTGATTTTTGTCCACGAAGAGCACGAAGGAAAGACCACGAATAGACAAAGAGCGCGGCCTCTGGCCGCGCTCTTTGTGCCCTCCGTGGTAGTGATTGACTTTCGCTTTTCCGCCGGACTGCGCCCTGCGGCGGCGCGGTTCGGCGACCGCGCCCTACAGGCTTGCGAATTCACAGTTACAACGGATTTTTCTGTGCGGCCTCTGCGCTCACCTGCGCGCTCTTCGTTAATCTTTTCAAGGACACAGATGCGACACGGAGTAAAAATTCCGGGGTTTCTGGGTTCCGGTTGTCCGGGAATCCGGGCTGAATCCCTGAACCCCTGGATCCCTGAATCCACGCCCTTCCCTGCGCCCTACTCCGCGGCGGGCAATGCAATGATATTCGAATACACCGGGCCGGATTTATAATTTGCGCGCAGGCGCACGAGCGCCCGGCCCTTGGGCGCGGACGGCAGCGCGGCATACTCCCCCGCGCCGGGTATCCCCTGCGACCCGGTCCACTTTGCGCCGTTGTCCGTGGAAAACTGCACGGTGTAATTGAGCGGCGGGTCCGCGGGCGGAATCAACGCAACCAGCGCGCCCGGCGCGTTGCTCACGCACGGATCCGCGCTCGCGCCGCGCGCCACGGACAGCAGCACGGGGGCGCGCCCGCCGCCGTAATGCGGCATGACCACGCTCACCGGCTCGGACCACCCGGTCTCCGAATCGTCCCAGAATACGATCTTCACGCGAAACTGCACGGACTGCCCCGGCGGGATGGCCGGGAACGGCAGCGTGGGCATGCCCTCGGGCAGCCAGTCGTAGTAATGCGCATCGTCGAACAGCGTGGCGATGTTGTCCCACCGGTTTCCGTCGAGGCTGTACTGCAGGACCGCGAAGCTGCTGTTTTGGTTGCGGAACGGAGTCCATTGCAGACGGAATCCGTAGCCCTGCCCCTTGACGGACAACGGCGCGGCCGCGATGATGCGCGGCTCTTTAGCCGGGTTCAGCAGGCGGTTGACCGCCACCTGATCCCAGTAAATGGTCTGCGCCCCGTTGAGATCGCAATCGCTCAATGTGAGGCGCACCTTTGTGGTGTCGTGCGGCAGTGTGAACGCGAAGCGCACGGGCAGCCACCTGTCGTCGGGGATACCGGTCACCGGCAGCAGGGACTGAAACTGCGCCTTTCCATGTTCTGTGTCGTAAATCCACACGCTGGCTCGCTCGCCGCCGCGCAGCCCGGCCAGCACGGCCTCGAACGCATAGGTGACGCCCGGTTCGAGCACAAGATCCTGTGTGGCGGCGCTGCAACCCTGCGCGCCGCCCTGCATGCGCAGGGCGCGCGCGCCGTGGGGAACCTCCGCATGCGGCGCGGGATCTCCGGACCACCCGTGCCCGCCGCGCAGTTCCGGCGGCAGGTCCGAGTCCGCGTAGCGCGCAATGCCCGCGCCCTGTCCCTGAAACTCCCATGCGCCGTCCTGCTCGAACCCGCCCTCGCGCACGCTTCCGTTCCACGATCCGCCGCCCAGGGCGAAGTCCGCCTTGTTTTCGATGAAATAATGGGCGATGAGCGTGTTGACGAACCGCACCGTATCGGGTCTCGCGCGTCCGCGGCCGAACACCGCGGCGCCGCGCCCGAGTTCCGGGTGCCGGCGCACGGCGCGCATCATGGCGTCCAGGAACCTGTAGAAATCCACATCCGCGCGGTTGTCGCACACGAACGCGTCCCCGTCCGCATCCCCGTCGTTGAAGTCGTCGGCTGCGCACAGGGTGAGCAGGGATTTTGCGGGAACGGCCGGCCCGGCTTTGCGTAATGCAATGGCGATGTCATCGAAGCGCTGCGCGGCCGAGCGCGCATGGCTCTCGCGCAGGTGCGCGGACCCGCCGCGGCCGTCCGTGACTTCCACGAGGAGCAAATCCGCGTGCGCGGCGATTTTCTCCACGGGCGCGCCGGGCTGCGCCCACGCGGCGATGGCCGCATCCGGATACCGCCGCCGCACGCGCCCGAGCGCCGCCAGCGCCGCCGCGCTGTCCGCGCCCTCGATGAACTCGTCCAGGGCGATGGCGTCCCACCCGGCGTCGAGCGGCGCGGCCATGAGATCGAACAGGGTCTTTTCGGACGCGCCTGACGGCAGTTCCACGGACGCCACGGGCACGATGCCGCGCGCGCGCAGCATGCCGCGTGCGGCGGGGCCGAACCCGCGCGCCTCGATGAGCGTGGCGGCGTCGAGCGTGCCGTCCGCTTCGAGTTCCGCAAAATCCGCATCCCGCGCTTCGGTGTGCCAGTACAGCGCACGGTTGTTGCGCAACAGATACTGCACGAAGCTCGCCGCGGGCAGTTCCAGCCCCTCGCGCGTGCGGTATGGCGCACAGTCCGCGGCCAGCGCAAGGGTGTTCGTGAGCATTACGCACATGAAAATTCCAAGTAGCGCTGCGAGGCTTCGCCGTGCCAATCCGGTGTCAGTCATCATCACGGTCCATTCACGCATCTTCCCAGTTTTTGGCGCGGTCCACGGCTTTGTGCCAGCCTTTGAGGAGCCTGTCGCGCTGCGCGGGTTTCATGGCGGGTTTGAAAAGGGTCTGGGTTTCGCGCACGGCCGTGAGTTCTTTCATGCCGCTCCAGTACCCCGCGCCCAGGCCCGCGAGAAAGGCCGCGCCCAGGGCCGTGGTCTCGATGATTTTCGGCCGGTTCACGGGCACGCCCAGCACATCGGCCTGGAACTGCATGAGGAAATTGTTGGCCACGGCGCCGCCGTCCACATTCAGGAATTTTGGCTTGATGCCGGAGTCGGCCTGCATGGCGCGCACCAGGTCCGTGACCTGGAAGGCCATGGATTCGAGCGCGGCGCGGGTCACATGCGCGCGGGTTGTGCCGCGGGTGACGCCGAGCATGGCGCCGCGCGCGTACATGTCCCAGTGCGGCGCGCCCAGGCCCACGAACGCGGGCACCAGGTACACGCCGCCGCTGTCCGGCACGCTCGCGGCCAGGGCTTCGCTCTGCTTCGCGTCCTTGAAAAATTCCAGGCCGTCGCGCAGCCACTGGATGACCGCGCCGCAGATGAACACCGCGCCCTCGAGCGCGTAGGTGGTTTTGCCGCCGATTTGCCAGCCCACGGTGGTGAGCAGCCCGCTCTTTGACGCGACCGGTTTGTCTCCTGTGTTCATGAGCAGGAACGCGCCTGTGCCGTAGGTGCACTTGCCCGCGCCCTGGGCGTAGCAGGCCTGGCCGAAGAGCGCGGCCTGCTGGTCGCCCGCGATGCCGGCCACGGGGATGCCGTCGGGCAGGCCGCGCACGCCGCGGGTGAGCGCGATGGGGCCGCTGGATTCGCACACCTCGGGCAGAACCGCGGACGGAATTGTCAGCGCTTCGAGCAGGTCCTTGTCCCATTTCAGTTTTTTGATGTTGAAAATCATGGTGCGCGATGCGTTGGACACTTCAATCTTGTGCGTGTGCCCGCCGGAGAGCTTGTACACCAGCCACGAGTCAATGGCGCCGAAGCACAGCTTGCCCGCGGCGGCCTGTTTGCGCAGGCCCTTGTGGTTGTCGAGCATCCATTTGAGCTTTGTGCCCGAGAAATAGGCGTCTATGACCAGTCCGGTTTTGCTGCGCACGGACATTTCGAGACCCTGCTTTTTGAGCGCGTCGCAGATGGGGGCCGTGCGGCGGCACTGCCACACGATGGCCGGGCACACGGGCTGGCCCGTGGCGCGGTCCCAAAGCACGGTGGTCTCGCGCTGGTTGGTGATGCCGATGGCGGCGATCTGGCCGCCTTTGATTTTGCCGCGCGCCAGCGCCTGTCCGATGGTCTTTTCCTGCGCGGCCCAGATTTCCGCGGCGTCGTGTTCGACCCACCCGGGTTTGGGGAAATGCTGGGTGAATTCCTGCTGCGCGCTGCTCACGATGCGGCCGGCGTGGTCGAAGATGATGGTGCGGCTGCTGGTGGTGCCCTGGTCAATGGCCATGATGTACTGCTTGGGCATGGTGTGCGCCTCCTTGAGAGCGGGAATGCGCGGCGCGCGGGCCGCGGGGATCAGTTGTTTTTCATGTACTCTTCGAGCCGCTCGGTGAATTCGCGCAACAGCATGAGCAGCTCGCGCTCCTCGGCGGTGAGGTCGCCGCCGCCGGATGCTGGCGGCCCATTCTGTATCACGCGCGCGGCCTTGAGAACCGTGTCCTCGACTTCTTCAATCACCGGGTCCGGCGCGGTCTTCTGCGCGGAACTTGCCGGAGAGGAATTCGCGACTTCGCGCGCGCCGTCCACATTCAGCGCGCCTTCGTATATTTCGATCTCCTGGAACCCGGTCAGGAACGGGAACCGTGCGTCTCCATAAGTGGACAGGACATCTATCTTGACCACGCTTGTGCGCACGGGGTCAATGGCCAGGCGCTGGGGCACGCGCTCGCGGTCTTCGAGGGTCACGGTGCGCGGCTCCACGCCATCCATTTCCAGGCGCAACTGCTTTGGCCGCGCGAACCGGTTCTCCCCGGCTTCGGTGAGTCCGGCCTGATAAAACACGATGGTTTCCACAAGCGCCGGCTCGGGAAATTCGAGGGCGATCCACGGCTCGGCCCCGCTGTCCGAGGACGCGATCCAGCCATGATTCACATCGAGCAGCCCATCCACGGCCTGGGCCGGCGTCCACGCGGGGTTCGGCGCCGAGGACACATACACCTGCACGCCCTGTGCGGCGGCGCGGTTGGGCCGGGTCTGTGCCGCGGCGCGCCACGGGACGCATAAGCACGCAACAGCCACACACAACAAAGCGGCGCGGCGCAATGGATTGAGAAAATGCGGGGCTGTGTGTCTTGATGCGCGCATGGCTCATATTATAGCATCTGCGCGCGCGTGGGGAACCGGGAGCGCGGACCTGCACGCGGAAATTTCACGCGCGCGAATTCTCAAACACCCGCGGCCGCGTTTCGCCCGCATTTTTCGCCAATGCGGGCAGAAATCGCAAGAATGTCTGGAATGCAAGGCAGAACAAGAGAGTGGGAAGGGAGCATACTGGAGGTATGTGACCGACCCCGAACGCAGTGATAACGAAGCAGTACGGTCGTTATTGCGATTTCACGGATTTCTTCGTGAGAAATCCGGGTTATACTTAACGAAGACCCATGGCCGTGACCGTGATCGTCGTCAACTACAACGCCGGACCCGCGCTCCTGCGCATGATGGATTCGCTCGCGCCCGCGCTGGGGCCGGACGACGAGGTCATTGTGGTGGACAACGCGTCCGCGGACAACAGCCTGGACCCCATGGCCGGGCACGCGGCGCGGCCCGTGCTGATCCGCAACGCTGACAACCGCGGTTTCTCCGCGGCGGTGAACCAGGGCATGGACGCGGCGCACGGCGATTATTTTCTGCTGCTTAACCCGGATGTCATCGTGCAGCCCGATACCCTGCGCGAGATGGAGCGATTCATGGCCGCGCGCCCGGACGCGGGCGTGGCCGGAGGCCGCGTGTGCGAGACCGACGGCCGCCTCCAGCTCGCCTGCCGCCGCGGGTTCCCCACCCCCTGGGTTGCCTTCTGCCGCTTGAGCGGGTTAAGCCTCCTGTTTCCCAAAAGCAAACTCTTCGCTCGTTACAACCTCACCTTCCTGGACCCTGACAACGAGGCAGAGGTGGACGCGGTGTCCGGCTCGTTCATGATGATCCGCCGCGCGGTCACGGAACAAATCGGCCGCTTCGACGAGGATTATTTTCTGTACGCCGAGGACATTGATTTCTGCCTGCGCGCCAAACAGGCGGGATGGAAGGCGCTGTACAACCCGGCCGCGCGCATCGTCCACGCCAAGGGGGTGTGCGCGGACACCAGCCCCGGCCCGGCCGCGTACCAGTTCTACCACACCATGTGGACATTCCACAAAAAGCACTTTTACGCCAGAACGCCCGCGCCGGTGAATGCGCTGATCTGGCTGGGCGTGCAGGCCATGAAATTCGTGAAACCGCGCCTCGCCGAACTCAAGGCCGCACGGCGAAGGAAATAGATTTCCGTGATAGACGAAAAGGATTGACGCAGAGGACGCAAAAGGCACGCAATGGACGCAGAGGAAAGACAAAGGCTGTATCACAGAGACGCGGAGGGGAAACCGGCGGACGGTGTTTTGCGCGGCCGGAGGCCGCGTTTTTAAAAACTTCTCCGCGACTCCGCGTCTCCGCGGTGTCCTTTGCCGCAACAGCTATGACTCACTCCATGCACACAGGGAGCCGCCATGAAAATCATTGTTTTCAACTCCAGCCCCAAACTCGCGAAATCCAACACCCAGGTGATTGTGGACGCGTTTCTCGAAGGCGCGCGCGGCGCGGGCGCGGACACCGAATCCGTGATGCTCGCAAAGTTCAAGATCAAACCCTGCACCGGGTGCCTGTCCTGCTGGGTCAAGACCCCGGGCCGGTGCGCCATCAAGGACGACATGGCGGAACTGCGCGAGAAATACCTGGGCGCCGATGTGGCCGCCTTCGCCACTCCGCTCTATGTGGACAATGTTTCGGGCATTATGAAAAATTTCATGGACCGGCTCATCTCTCTTGTGGATCCGCATTTCGAGATGAAGCCGGACGGAGAAACCGGACACCGCGCTGTGCCCGAACCGCGCCCCGCCCTGGGCGTGATCTCCAACAGCGGTTTCCCCGAGCAGAGCCAGTTCGCGGTTCTGCGCGTGCTGGCCAAGCGCATGGCGCGCAACATGAATGTGAATATGGCGTTTGAGATCTACCGCGGCGGCGGCGGCATCCTCACCATGCAGAACGCCATGCTCGCGCCCATCGTGGACGGATACAAGACGCTGGTGGCGCAGGCAGGCCGCGAATTCGTGCAGCTCGGCGCCATCTCCGAACCCACGAGGCAGAAACTCGAACAGCCCCTGGCCCCGCCTCAAATCTACATTGACAATGTGAACCGCATGTGGGACAAACTGCTGGCCAAGCGGGAGAACGCGTAGTCCACCCGCGACTGGCATTGAGACAACCGCTGAACAGCGTGCTCAAGCCTGGCTTGCGGCCTTCTTCGCCAGCTTGTTCTTGACCACCATAATCACCACGAGACTCAACAGGAACAGGATGATGATGCCCATGACCTTGTCAATCTGCTGCAGCACGGCGTTGGCCGCGTCCTTGAAGATCCAGCCCAGCAGCGCCCAGATAAAATAGCGGATGCCGCGGCCGAAAATGCTGACCACGATGAATTTCCAGAAATGGATGCGGAACACGCCGCCGGTGATGGTGAAAACCTTGTAGGGAATGGGCGTGAACGCGGCGATGAACACGGCCATGGCGTCGTATTTGTTGTACAGGTCCTCGACTTTTTTAACTTTTTCGGGGTCGAAGAATTTCTGCACCAGCGGCCGGCCGCCCTTGATGCCGACCCAGTACCCGAACGCCGCGCCGATGACCGACGCCGCGGTGGTCACCAACCAGATCAGCATCAGGCCCGTGAATGTGCGATTGGCGCACAGCAGCGGCAGAAACGGGTCCGGCGGGATGATGAAGCAGCACGATTCCGTGAAACTGATCACGAACAGCATGGCGTACAGCTCGAACCCGGAGTTGTTGGTGAAAAAATCAATCCAGTAGTGCTTGGACCAGAACTGCGCCATGGCCGGGGAATACAGCATGGGCATCCATTTCATGAGCAAGAAAATCCTTTCGGCTGATGCGCGGCGCGCGCCGCGAGGCGGCTCACGAGTAGCGCGTGGGCACGGTCTGGAAACAGCCCACGAGCTTGGCCGTGGGGATCGCGTTCTTGAGCATGCGCAGCATGCTGCCCTTCATCTTGATCTTGCCCGCGGTCACGGCCTTGATCACATCCAATTCCCCCTCGAGAACGGCTTTCCAGTTGTCGTAGGAGCCGGTGAGGAAGAAATCGGCCTTGGTGCGCTTCTCGCGCGCGGCTTCCACGCACTTGCCGTTTTTGATCTCCAGATAAAAGTGCGTTTCGTCGCCGTCCGCGGCCGGGTGTTTGCCCTTGACGATGAACGCCATACGGTCACTGATGCTTCTGGCGGCTTTCTGGTATGACGCGTTGGTGTTGATGGCTTCGGGAATCTGCTGCACCCATTCTTCGGTCAGAAACAGGTAGTCGGACATAGCTGGCCTCCGGTTTCACTGGCTTGCGAACACCGCTTTATTTTAACGATCCTGCTGATATTTGGGAACGATCCTCTTACAATTAACAGAGTTGTGCGCACGGGCGGGCGTTGACAGGCCCGCGCGCCATGCCTAAAATAATGCTCTTGACGACACGCCCCCGGCCGCGCCGGGGTCCAAGGGAGTGAAACAGATGCCTATCATCGAAGACGATGACATTATCATTTTGACCGAAGAAGGCCATAAGCGCATGATGGAGACCCTGGAGCACCTCAAGACCGAGCACAGGGCCGAAATCCGCGAGCGCATGGCCAATGTGGAAAAGGGCAGCGAGATGTCCGAAGACCCCGAGTACGAGGAAATCAAGAAGGACCAGAGCATCCTCGAGGGCCGCATCGCGCACCTGGAAAACATCCTGGCCCGCGCCAAAGTCCTGTCCAAGGGCGAAATCAGCACCGAGCGCGTGGGCATCGGCTCCAAGGTCATTGTGGAAAACCTCAAGAACAAGAAAACGGAAACCTACGAAATTCTGTCCACCATGGAGTCCGACCCGGCCAATGGCCGCATCTCGGACATCTGCCCGGTGGGCCGCGCGCTCATGCGCGCCAAGAAAGGCGATGTGGTCTTCTCCCAGACCCCCTCGGGCCGCATCCGCTACCTCGTCAAAGACATCAAACGCTGACACCCCCGCCAGGAAACCCCGCTCTCATGGAAAAAGACGAAATCTACGAACAGCGGCTGGAAAAAGCCGCGGCCCTGCGCCGCGGCGGCGTTCAGCCCTACAGAAACAAATACACCCGCACGCACACCTCGGCCGAGGTGGCCGCGCAATTCGACGCACTGGCCGAAACCCAAACCGTGGCCGTGGCCGGGCGCATCACCGCCATGCGCCGCATGGGCAAGGCCTCGTTCTTCGACATCACCGACGCGCACGGCCGCATCCAGTGCTACGCCAAAAAGAACCAGGTCGGCGACAAAGCCTACGAAGCCTTCAAGACCTGGGATCTCGGCGACATCGCCGGCGTGTCCGGCAAGGTCTTCAAAACCAACACCGGCGAAATCACCGTGCTGGCCGAAAACCTCGACCTGCTCACCAAGAGCCTGCGCGCCCTGCCCGAGAAATACCACGGCCTCAAGGACACCGAGCAGCGCTACCGCCGCCGCTACCTGGACCTCATCGCCAACCCCGAGGTGCGCGACGGATTCCGCAAGCGCATCATGATGATCCGCGCCATCCGCGAGCGCCTTCAGGACAAGGGCTTCCTCGAAGTCGAGACCCCCATGATGCAGGCCCTGCCCGGCGGCGCGCTCGCAAGGCCCTTCATCACACACCACAACGCGCTCGACATTGACCTGTATCTGCGCGTGGCCCCGGAACTGTACCTCAAGCGCCTGGCCGTGGGCGGCTTCGAGAAAATCTTCGAAATCAACCGCAACTTCCGAAACGAGGGCATCTCCACAAAGCACAACCCCGAGTTCACCATGATGGAGATCTACCAGGCCTACGCCGATTACCACGACATGATGGACCTCACCGAGGAGATCGTCACCCACGCCATTGAGGTCTCCTGCGGCGCAACGAAAATCATGTATCAGGGAACCGAGCTGGACTTCACCCGGCCCTGGCGCAGGCTCACCTGGCTGGGCGCGGTCAAGGAATTCGGCGGCCCGGAACTGGACCTGTCCGCGGACCGCGACTCGCTCTTCGCCCTGGCCCGCGAGCTGAAAATTGATGTCGAGACCAAAGCCACCAAAACCGCAATCCTGGAAAAATTCTTCGACCATTTCGTGGAGCCGAACCTGACGAAGCCCACATTCGTGTACGACTACCCCACGGAGATCTCGCCGCTTGCGCGGCAGCGGGATGACGATCCGCAACTCACCGAGCGCTTCGAATTCTATGCCGCCGCGTTCGAGCTGGCCAACGCTTTCAGCGAGCTGACCGACCCGGTCGAACAGCTCCGCCGCTTCGAGTACCAGCAGGCCAACCGCGACGCGGGCGACGAGGAAGCTCACGCCGTGGACACCGATTTCGTGCGCGCCCTGGAGCACGGCCTGGCCCCCACCGGCGGCCTCGGCATCGGCATTGACCGCCTCGCCATGCTCATCACCGATTCCGCCTCCATCCGCGATGTCATTCTGTTCCCGCTCATGAAACCCAAAGCCAAAAAGGAACAGGACGCGCAGGAGTAAGCGCCGCGGCATTCATTTATTTTCCGGGATATGGATCCACTTCCAGGCAGCCGTTGGCCGAGGTCACGAGCAGGCGGCGGGCGCGCGCGTCCCAGTGAATGTGACGCACCTTGCGGCCCACGAAAATCTTGTCCACGACTTTGTATGTGTCCGCGCTGATCACGAACACATGGCCGGTGAGGTATCCGGCGGCGAACAGTGCGCGCCGCTCCGGGTCGAAAGCCAGGTCGCGCACGCCGATCTCCAGGTTGATGCGCCGCTTGTAGCGGTTTCCCCGCGCGTCGAACACATACACCGCGCCGTGCATGGGCATGCCGGTGAAGAACTGCGCGCCTTCGGCGTCCGCG
>Ga0101944_10006611_pt1 | contig 12170 bp, 11 predicted proteins | sample DewCreD2012metaG_FD_75245 | JGI IMG/M metagenome (GOLD analysis project Ga0101944, IMG submission 75245) | Hot spring sediment bacterial and archeal communities from British Columbia, Canada, to study Microbial Dark Matter (Phase II) - Dewar... ... | reverse complement strand
CAAAGCGCAGAAGCAGCAAAAACGGGGACTGGGAACGCGGCGCTTTTCCGCGTGCCTGTCCCCTGCTTTTGCGGCCGCCGGACTTTTTCAACAGCCCGCAGGCGCCGCCAATAGTGTCGCTCCAGCACCCGTTTTTCGCCTGCATCACCTCGTTACTCGTGTGCCCCGCGAATTTATCGCAGGCCCAGCAAGCGCGCTAAACCGCCCGCTTCATGTCCATGCCGAAGCTCGCGTAGCTTTCGAGCGCTTCGCGCTGCGCGGTGCCCCGCACATCGTTGATTTCGTCCATGTGGGATGCGAGCACGCGGACAATGTCACCGTCCAGCGTCATGCTGTCCGCCATGTTGCCGATTGTCCACATGGCCTCGGTGAGGCGCATGGCCTTGCGGAAGGGGCGGTCTTCGGTCATGGCGGTGAACACATCGGCCACGGCCATGACGCGCGCGCCCAGGGGAATCTTTTCGAATGTGTAGTGGAACGGGTAGCCTTTGCCGTTGAGGCGCTCGTGATGCAGGGCGGCCCAATCGCGGACCGTGTGCAGCATGGGAATGCGGTCCAGGAGGTAATAGGTATAAAAGGCGTGGCTCTTGACGATGTTGAATTCGTCCTTGTTGAGCGCGGCAGGTTTTTCGATGATCTCGAGGGGCACGGCGAGCTTGCCGATGTCGTGAAAATAACCCGCGACCTCCATCAGGCGCGCGTCGTCGTCGCTCATGCCCGTGTAATGCGAGAGCAGCGAAGCCACGGCGGCCACGCCGCTTGAGTGCGTGGAGGTGAACCGGGAGCGGAAATCAATGAGCCGGCAGAACAGGCGCGCCAATCCGCCCAGGGCGTCAATGTCCATACTGACCTCGCCCATGAGTCGTCCCCGCCGCTTTAGGCTCGCGCCCAGCAGCGGACGCGTGAGGCTGAACCAGAAGGATTCGCGCGCGGCGAGAAACTCGAACGCGCCCACGATGTGCGGCGCGAACAGCGCGCCCGCGTAACGCCGGATTTTCGCGCGAATGCCGTCAACCTGCCCGAGAATTTCCCTGCGTGGATCTATCAGAACCGACACGCGATCCGCGAGATGCACAATGTGCGCTTCCTCGGGCGTGTCCGGCGTGCAGTCGCCGTGGTTCCATGGCTCGTGATGATGACGCACGACGCGCGCGGCGTCGCTGAATGGGTCGGCCAGCTCAAGAAACATGGCGCCCAGTTCGGCGTGACGGTTGGGATTTTCCAGTTCAAACTTGAGCGAGTCCATGCGCTCGCGCAGGGACAGAGCGCCGATGTCGTGCGCCAGCCCGGCAAGCATCGCGCGCTTGCGCGCCTCCTCGGGCATTCCAAGCTCACCGGCCAGACAATCGGCGATGTACGCCACGATTTTATGATGATCCACCAGTTCACTGCTGATGAAATCCAGGACTTCCGAGAGCAGAACCCCTATATCGAAAAGCCTCACTGTCTGCTGCATTTGCATGTTGAAAAATTCCTCCGGCGCATCAAGCCGTAAACGGCCCGATGCGCTCTTCTGCGCATGTTTCACTGCATGCGCGCCACGCGGGACACCACTTCAGCGACCCGCTCCGGCACGAACGGCTTGATGATGAAATCGCGCGCGCCCGCGAGAATGCTGTCCTTGACCTTTTCCTTCTGCCCAATGGCGGAAATCATGACCACTCGCGCGCCGGGCCGCACCTGGCGGATGGCTTTCAGTGAAGTGATGCCGTCCGCCTCGGGCATGGTGATGTCCATGGTAATGACATCGGGATCGCACGCATCGAGCATCTCGATGGCGCCCCGGCCCGTCTCGGCTTCGCCCACCACTTCCATGTCCGACTGTTCCAGAATTGTGCGCAGTTTTCTGCGCATGAACGCAGCGTCGTCCACTATAAGCACTTTAATCTTTTCGCTCACAATCTGGTTCGCTCCCTGTTGATGGAATCATTTGCGTCATGGCGCGGGCCGCTTTTGGCGGCGGCCACGCGGTCCGGCAGGATTACGCTTGCGTGCTGCACGAGTTCGATGATGCGCGGGGCGATGCGCTCCAGGGGCAGCACATAGTGGACCGCGCCGCATTCCACGGCCGCGCGCGGCATGCCGTAAACCACACATGATTTTTCGTCCTGCGCAACGGCGGGCGCGCCTGCATCGGCCATGGCCAGGAGGCCGCGCGCTCCGTCCGCGCCCATGCCCGTAAGGATCACGCCCACAGCGTTGGACCCGGCGTAGCGCGCCACGGAATTGAACAGCACATCCACGCTGGGCCGCTGGTGATGCACGAGCGGCCCGTGCTTTACCGTGACGAAATAACGCGCGCCGCTTCGCCGCAGCGCCATGTGCCTGTTGCCCGGCGCGATGAGAACTACGCCGCTCTGCACCGTGTCCCCGTCCTGGGCTTCGCGCACTTCGGGCGCGCACAGACCGTTGAGCCGCTCGGCGAAACTGCGGGTGAACTTCTCGGGCATGTGCTGCACGATGACTGTTCCGGGACAGTTGGCCGGAAAACTCTGGAGCAAATGTTTGATGGCTTCGGTTCCGCCCGTGGACGCTCCCACGGCCACGACCTTCTCCGTGGTGCGCGCCAGCGCCAGACGCGCCGGAGGCGCGGCCTGCGCGCCCCGCGCCTGCACCACGCGTTGGATGTTCACGGCTGCAGCCGCACGAATTTTATCAATGAGCTGCAGCGAAATGCCGCCCACGGTGTATGCCGCGCCGGGTTTGCCAATGACATCCACGGCGCCAATCTCCAGCGCATCAAGCGCCGCGCGGCTTCCCTCGGGCGCAACCGAACTCACCACCACAACGGGCAGCGGATAATATTTCATGAGCTTGCGCAGGAAGGTGATGCCGTCCATGCGCGGCATTTCAATATCCAGGGTGACCACATCCGGCCGCAGGGCAACAATCTTGTCTCGCGCAACATAAGGATCCGGCGCGGTGCCCACGACCTCGATATCCGGGGCCGCGCGCAACTGTTCGCGCAGGATTTTTCGCACGATGGCGGAGTCATCCACGACAAGAACTTTAATCACGGGAGCGTGGCGGCCTCCGTAGGGAAATCATCGAGGAGCAGAGCGGCCTCCACCGGCTCATCCTCGACGAGAAGCGCGACGACTGCTCGTAAATCTTCGGGATGCGAGCCAGCCATGGCGCGCGCCGCGGCGCAGTCCACGGTGGCGGGCGCGCCGATGGAGAACTCCGGCGCACTTCCTGCAATCAATGGCAGCAGGTTGCCGCAGATCATGTTCAGCAATTCGCCCACCGCGTCGCCGCGCCGCAGCGCGGCTTCGGGATCAACCAGTTCCAGACCCAGCATGTTGGCTGCCAGCTCGTGCGCCAGGGTCACGGGCGCGGCCAGAAACATGCTGCCCGTAAACGGACCTTGAAACTGAAGGCGCGCGGCGATCATGTCTTTGGCCGGGAGCAATTGCGGCGGCTCGTCCCAATCCGACGGGCCGTCCACCATGGCGAAAGCGGCTTCCCCCAGAACGGATGAAGCCGTGGCTTCCAGAGTGTGCGCCAGATTTTCAATTTTCATTTGCTGCCTCATATACCACCTCGTTGACTGCCTTGAGAATCTCTTCGGGCGAAAAAGGCTTGTGCACAATCCCGGTGACGCCCATGCCTCGCAGTTTTCCAATTTTTGTGCCGCTGCCCTCGGTGGACACCACAATGACCGGAATGTTGCGCAACACCTCGTCCCCACGCATTCTTGATATCATTTCGAATCCATCCATGACCGGCATGTTCAGGTCCGCGACCACAAGGTCCACCCAGTGCGCGTTCATGACAGCCAGCCCCTCGTCACCGTTGCCCGCGAAGCGCATTTCGCCGATGTCCAGGCCCGATAGATTCAAAATGCGCTTAATCATGGAGCGCATGATTGGGGAATCGTCCACGATCAGAATGTTGAGTCCCATGCGGGATCACCTGCCCTTACAACTCGAATTCGCCGTTATGATCCTTGATCCAGACGCGGCCGGAAGCGATCTCCAGGCGCATGTTGCGCCACATGCCGCCGCCCACATCCTCGGATACGATGAAGATGCCGTTTTTCCAGAGAAACTTTTTGACAACCGTAATGTTGCGCTGCCCGATGTTGAACACGCCGTCGCGGTCCGCCATGGTTGCTCCGCCGGCCACGCGCACGGCCACGCGCTTGCGCGACGCGCCCAGGGCGTACATCTGTTCGAGAAGCTCCGTCAGCCCGGTGTCGCCGAACATCGCGGGATTCCGCGCCGCGCGCTCCGGATTCTTCTTTGACAAGGGGAGCTGGAAGTGCAACAGGCCGCCCACGCCCGCTTCCGCGTCGTGCGCCGCCACGCCCAGGCATGACCCCAGCGAATGCGTCTCGAGCACGATCTGCGGATCGTTCGACACCTTCAAGTCGCTGATGCCGACCTGAACGCGGGACACATAATTTCTCGGCGCTGTGGCGCTCATTGCGCGCGCCCTCCCCTGCGGTACACCGACGACTGCACAAACTCGAAATCGTGCTTCACGCCGATGAGACTTTCCGAATGGCCGATGAACAGATAGCCGCCGGGATTGAGCTTTTCGTGGAACCGGCGCACCAGCGCCTCCTGCGTGGGTTTGTCGAAATAAATCATCACATTGCGGCAGAAGATCACATCGAAGTTCCGCTTCATGGGCCAGGGTTCCATAAGATTCAGATAACGGAACTTGATGAGTTGACGAAGAAGCGGCCCGGCGACGCGCACGGATTCGCCGCGGTCATCGGCCCTGTCGAAGTATTTGTTCTTGAGCAGCGGATCCATATTCTGGAACCGGGTTTCCGGATATGCGCCCGAGCGGGCTATGTCGAGCATTCGGGTCGAGATGTCCGTGGCCAGAATCTTTATGTCGCGGCCGCCCGCGCCGTCCAGATGCTCGTTGAGCAGCATGGCCAGAGAGTACGGCTCCTCGCCCGAGGAACAGCCCGCGCACCAGAAGCGGCAGCGCGCCGCGGGGTTATCTTTCATGGCCGGAAACATGTTCTCGACAAGGAAATCGAAGTGGCGCGGCTCACGGAAGAATGTTGTGAGGTTCGTGGACAGAGCGTCTATCATGCGGGTGAGCTCCGCGCCGTCGGACTCCACGCGCTCGATGTACTCTCCGAAAGACGCAATGCGCAGGGCGCGCATGCGCTTGGCCAGACGCGAGCGCACCAGTTCTTTTTTGCCCTGGTGCAGATTGATGCGGCACACGCTGTAGGCGAGTTCGCTGATTCGCCTGAAATCCCTGTCTTTGAGTTCGAAGTGTACGGCGTGGTTCATGGTCCTGCCTCGGGTGGAGAGAAGCGGGTGGGGCGGTTTGCGGCGGCGGGCGCCGCCGCAAACCATTCCCTGTCCCCCAGGAAAATCACATTGAATCAAAAGTCGTCGAAGTCTTCTTCGTCGAGCGGAATGACCTGCTCTGGAGCTTTGCTCTGTTTGGAGTCCGCGGCCGCGGACTTGATTGCGGCCTTCACAGGCTGGATTGCGGGTTTCGCCTTACCGTTGCCATTGCCTGCATGGGCGGTCATGGATACCGGGGAATGTGAGGCGGGCTTTGAAGCAATGGAGTTGCGTGTGCGGGCAGCGGAGCCGCCGCCGTGGATTTTGAACCGGGAGACCATGTCCGCGAGCTGCGAGGACTGCGAGGACAGTTCCTCGGCCGCGCTTGCGGATTCCTCGGCGTTGGTTGCGTTCTGCTGGGTCACGCGGTCGCTCTGGCTCATGGCGATGTTGATCTGCTCGATGCCCTGCGCCTGCTCGCGGCTTGCGGCGGCGATTTCGCTGACCAGGTTGTTGACCTTTTCCGCGCCGTCGGCGATCTGGGCCAGGGAATCGGCCACATCGCGGGCGATAGTCACGCCGTTCGTAGCGTTCTTCACGGATTCTTCAATCATGTTGGCGGTCGTGCGCGCAACCACGGCGAAGCCCTTGCCTGCTTCTCCCGCGCGCGCGGCCTCGACCGCGGCGTTCAGCGCCAGCAGGTTGGTCTGGAACGCGATCTCGTCAATGGTCTTCACAATCTTGGCGGTCTGGTCGCTGGAGCGTTTGATTTCCTCGATGGCGTCGTTCATGCGCTGCATGGCTTTTGCGCCGTTGGTGGTGTTGTCGCGGGACTCTCTGGACAGCATCTGCGCCTGATTGGCGTTTTCCGCGTTCTGGCGGGTCATGCTGCTCAATTCCTCGAGGCTGCTGCTCACCTCTTCCATGGTGCTGGCCTGTTCGCTCGCGCCCTCGGCCACGCCCTGCGCGCTGGAGCTGATCTGCGTGCTGGCCGTGTAGATCTGCTCCACGGCGTCCGTGACCTGCGCCACCAGATCGTGCAGGCTGTGAATGGCGCCGTTGAGGTTCGTGACGATCACGCCGTAGTCGCCGTCGTAGTTGTTGTCCGCGGTGGCGGTAAGGTTTCCGTCCCGCAGGTTCTCGCACACCCTGGTGATTTCGTTGATGACGCTCTGCAGGTTGCTCATGGCCTGGTTGAGGTTGTCGGAGATATCCTTGAAATCGCCGGTGTAATTGCCTTCAAGTCTCTTGGACAGGTCGCCGCACGCCATGCCTTTGGCGATATCAATGATTCCGTTCAGCATCTGCTTGCGTTCGGTAATGTCGAGAACAAACTCCATGCCGCCGATGATGTTGCCGCTCTGGTCGCGCACGGGCGCGCCGGTGTATTCGATGATAATGTCGCGGCCGCCCTGGCGCGTGACGGTCTCGCCGGTGTACACGCTGCCGGACTCTATGGCGCGGCGCACCCGGCATTCAGAGGTGTTGCAATGCGGTGTCTTGAACTGATCGAAGCACTTGCAGCCCTGGAGCTGCGCCTGATCCTTGCCCAGCACCGCACTTGCGGCGAGATTGGCGTACTTGATGTTCATGTCCTTGTCCACGGCGATGATGGGCGTGGGCAGGTTCTGGAGATACTCGAGCTTTTCCGCGGCGTCGGACAGCGCAGCCTCGATGGGGGCCATAACCGATTTGATGACCACGCGGCTGAACAGAAGGCCCAGACCGATGGCTGCGATGATTCCAACGGCAACGCCTCCGATGATCATATTGAACGCTGCGGCCATCCTGCCCTCGGCGCGCTTCCTGGCGTCCGCGATTTCTTTGGATGCAATGTCCTCGATGCGCGTCAGTTTCCCTATCATGTTCGTGCCGATGGCATCGGCTTTGTTATCCAGATCCGACAGTTCCCTGGTCAGCTCCTGCACGCGCGCGCCGTCTTTGCCCATGGCTTCAAGCTGCTCTTTTTTCAGTTCGTATAGCTGTTTTATCACAGGCTGGAATTCATCGTTGTGGTAGCGATCACCCTGTTGCGCCACTTCGCGAAGTTCTTTGTCCGTGGCTGCCGCAATGTAGCCGTCGTGCGTCTGTCCGCCGTTGAGTATGGCATCCGCGTATGTATCGAAATCCTTTACGAAACCCTGGTGTTCCTCCCACAGTCCGTCGAGTTCGCGGCGGCTCTGCGCGGCGAGAATTTCCATGATCATCTGCATGTCGCGCGCCACGCTATATTTCATTTCCATAGACGCGATCTCGAGGGGTTCTTCTTGCGCCACGAATTTCTCTTCCTTTTGCACGCCCCGCATGGACAAAAAGCTGATCAGTCCCACGATCAGCACAAGCCCGGCCATGGACAGAAAACCGGCTATGAGTTTCTTCCCGATGGCTTTCTTTTGCGCTTCAGAGTTCTGTGCGTTCATTTTTTCCTCCCTGTGGAAAACTGGTTTTTGTTTATTTGATCCGGCGCCGCCGGAAAATCGTCTTGATTTCACGAAGCATGTACAGCATTGGCCGCGCGCACCAGGCCCGCGGTGTCGAGGATGAGGGCCACGCGCCCGTCTCCGAGAATGGCGCCGCCGGACACGCCGTCCACGGCGTCGAACACGCGGCCCAGGGACTTGATGACCACCTGCTGCTGGCCGAGAAGGTCGTCCACGAGCAGGGCGCAGCGTTTCGCCCCGTCGCCGATGATGAGCGTGAGCGCCTGCATTGGGTCCTGTTGCGCGCCGTCCAGCGAAAACAGCTTGTGCAGCCGGAACAGGGGCACCAGGTCTCCGCGCACATTCAGCATCTCGCCGCGGCCCAGGGCCGTGCTGTACTGCTCGGGCGCGGGCCGCAGGGATTCCTGGATGGCCGTTGTGGGAATGATGTAGCGCTCGCCGGCTACGGACACGAGCATGCCGTCAATGATGGCCAGCGTGAGGGGCAGGCGCACGATGAATGTGGTCCCCTGCCCCGGCTCGCTCTCGATGTCAATGCGGCCGCGCAGTTTCTCGATATTTTTTTTAACCACATCCATGCCCACGCCCCGGCCCGAGATGTCCGTGACCTTTTTGGCCGTGGAAAAGCCAGGATGGAAGATGAGGGCGTGAATGTCGTGCGCATTCAAATCCGCGGACGCATCCGCGAGGCCGAGCCTGCGCGCCTTGGCAAGGATGGCGACACGGTCCAGGCCGCGGCCGTCGTCGGATATGCGGATGATCACGCTGCCGCCCGCGTGGCAGGCGTCGAGGTGAACGCGGCCTGCCTCGGGCTTGCCCGCCAGGCGCCGCTCCGCAGGCGGCTCGATGCCATGGTCCACGGCATTTCGCACCATGTGAACCAGCGGGCTGGTGATCTCCTCGACCACATTTCGATCCAGTTCGGTGTCCTCGCCCGAGTAAGTGAACTCCACGGGGCAGCCGGATTTGACGCTGATGTCGCGCGCCACGCGCTGCATTTTCTGGAATGTTCCGCGCAGCGACACCATGCGCATGCTCATGGCCAGTTCCTGAAGCTCGCGCGTGATCTTGCCCAGGTGCGCCGCGTTCTGGTGCAGTTTCGTATGCGCCAGGTCGCCGTTCTGCTGGGATATCTCGCGCGAAACCATGGCGTTGGCGATCACGAGTTCGCCCACTGCGTCAATGAGCGCGTCCAGGCGTTCTGTTGCAACCTTTACCGAGCCGTTGGAAGCCCCGCGCACCCGCGAAGTCTCGACAGGCTGTTCCGTTTTATCTATTGAAATGGACGCCTCGGGCGCGGGCCGGGCAACCGGCGCTGCTGCCGGAACGACAAATGTTTCGGGGTTCTTCAGTTTGCCGACAAGCGCTGCATATCCGGCCGGGGTTTCATAGGGCTGCCCTGCGATGGCCGCGGCCACGCGGGCCAGCATATCCTTGAACATGTCCAGAACCTCGTACGCGGCCTGGGCAACAGCGCCCTGAAACGCGAGTTTGCCGGTGCGCGCTTTGTCCATCATGGATTCGGCGTGGTGCGCCAGTTCATTGATGTCGGTGAGCTGCAAAAAGCCCGTGATGCCCTTGATGTTGTGAAAACAGCGGAAGATTTCGTTCAAGCGCTCGCTGTTCGCGGGGTCTTTTTCGAGTTGCATGATGCACAACTCTGCGGACTCGATGTATTCGCCGCCCTCGGACACAAATTCCTGCATTTCGGGATTGGAGAAATCCGCAGCACAGGCCGGAGCCGCGGGTTCCGCCGTTTGAGTCACGGGCGCTCGCTTTTGCTCCCGCATGGTTAATTGATTCAACAAGCGGTTCAATTCAACCTCGTCCAGTTCGCATGTCTCGCCCGCAGCCAATGCCGTGAAAAACGCAAGCAGCGCATCCTTTGCCGATAGCAGCGCGTTTGCGATTTTCGTTGGACCACAGTCCGGCCCCATATCCAGGGCGCGAGCGGCGGATTCCAGAAAGTCCGCGGCCGCCTCCAGCCCAGCCTTGCGGCACGCTTGGCCCAGCGCGCGCGCCGCACGAGCTGGCTCTCCGATTTCTCCACCGGTTTCATAAGCCAGAATTGCGGACTCGAAATCATCCAATGCCGCCGCGCCATGATCGAGAAAATCCGCAAGCGCCGGCGACATCGCGGTGTCCGGTTCGGAGAATGCAATCGCCGCATTGTCATCGCTCTGCGCCGGAGCGCCGGAGTCCGTGGCCGTGGCGAACGCTTCGCCAAGGTCTTCGTATGCTTGAGACAAAGCAAGCGCGCCGGTTTCAAAATCCACGGCGCCGGACGCCAGGTCCGCCGCGGCCGCGCGCATGCGCTCGCAGGGCGCAGTGAATGACTCGGTGAGGCCCGGCATATTGATAATCTTGCTGCTTATGTTTCCGATGACATCAAGCGCATGCGCGCTGTCCGCGTCCAGATCGCCGATGATGCCGCCCAGCACATCAAGCTGCAATTCGAGGTCCACAATATCCGCGGGCGAAAGCGTGGGCGCGAGCGGTTCGGACTCACTGTGCTGCTGTCCGGCGGGTTCTTCATCACCATTCGCATCAATGGAAAATACAGGTGAAACAAGATTATCTTCTTGGTCGATCTCGAAGGCGCCCTGTTCCGTTTCATAGCTCGACGGCATTTCAATGAACGGCTCTCCAGGAAGGTCCATGCCGCTGGCGGATTCCATGGCGCGCTGCAGGGTTTCCATGGCGTGGCACAAACGGCCGTAATGGATTTCGAAAGATGCCGGATCCTCTTGAAGCGCCTTCACGCGCGAGAGCACGGCCTGAAGATTTTCCCGCGCGCCCCCGGGAAACCCTTTGTCACGGCCCGCGCGCTCCAGCATGTCCCGCACGGCGTCGAGCGCGGAAAGGGTTTCCGAATCCAGATCCGCGACCACTCCGGCCGCGATTTCAAGGTTCAGCAGAATGTCTTCAAGCGCGGCGTCCGGCACAGTTATTGAATGCCTCCGGAGGTGAGGATGCCCTCGAGCAGGGTCCGGGGTTCGCGAAACAAATCGTCTATGGTTTCCTGAATGCGTAGCACATCGGTGAGCATGCACGCGCCCAGGCGGCGCGCCTGATCCTGGTATTCCTTGCCGTTCTCACTGGTGTAGAGAACGATGCGCACGCCGCCGGAGGTGAGCCGGATTTCGTTGAAAATCTGTTCGTTGGCCCTGGCGAAAGCAACATCCGCAAAGATGATGTCCGGTTTGAGCGCGTCCACGGCGTTCTTGATGCGTTTGCGCGAGGATATCTGCGCGACCAGGCCCACATTGGGCCGCCGCGATATCAATCCCGCGATTTTTTCCCTCAAAATATCGTTTTCTTCCATGACCAGCGCGGAATAGCCTCGGTCCATGGTGTCCACCCCCGGGTATCTGACGACTGTTGTGTCCATCGGCGCAAGATTCATGTTTACAGAATACGCGCGGCTTCGGGGGCATGGTATCGCGCGAACGGCCTTTGGCGCGTCGCATGCGCGCTATTGTGCTGTGGCGATTTGCGGGAAGCGTTTGTCGAAAATTTTCTACATGCCGGACTCGCGCCTGATGCGGCTCCATGCAACCCGGGGGCGGATTCTCCGGTTATACCTTTATATAGACCATGAAAGGCAGGTGTTTGTGATGATGCATACACTGTTCAAATATCTTGATGGAAAGTTCGGATTCGAGAAGGCGAGCGCGCACTGCGATGTCCCGTGCGGCATTTACGACCCGCGTTCCGCGCAGATGGCGGCGCTCACCGTTGTCCGCATGATGGACCTCATGAAAGCGCTCAACGAAAAATCCGGCGCCACGGATCTGGCGTATGTCAACACAATGAGCCGTTACATAGCCTCCAAGGAAGAGCACGCGGAGATGGTCAAACGCGAAATTCGCGTAATCTGGGGCGACTTCATGAAGAAAGAGCACTTCGAGAAATACCCGGAACTGCACGGCCTTGTGCATGAGATCATGCAACTGGGTTCGCAGGCGCGCCAGGGCGTGGACATCGCCATCGCCGAAGCGCTTCTGCAGAAGGTGAACCGGTTCGCGGAAATCTTCTGGGAAATCAAGGGCGTGAAAACGCACCGCGTGGTCAGCCCGTATCTGCCCGAGCGGCTCGTGATCATGCCCGTTCTCGAAGGCGTGGAAGAAGAACGAGTGAAGAAGGCGTCGTGAACCGCACACGGGCGCGGGCGGCGGCGCCCGCGCCCGTCCGCTTTGCGCCGGAGACACGCTCATGCTCAAGATCATCCGCATTACCGGCAAAAGCATGGAACCCCTGTACCGCGACGGGGATTACGCCCTGCTGTGGACCGCGCGGCCGCACCGCGTGCGCCCGCGCGACATCGTCGCCATCAGGCATCCAACCCTCGGGCTGATTTTCAAACGCGTCGAGCGCATCACGGACTCGGGACATATAGAGGTGCGTGGCCTTCACCCCCACAGCACGGACTCGCGCTCCTTCGGCGCCCTGCCCCCGGATCTCATCC
>Ga0101944_10006610_pt1 | contig 12171 bp, 25 predicted proteins | sample DewCreD2012metaG_FD_75245 | JGI IMG/M metagenome (GOLD analysis project Ga0101944, IMG submission 75245) | Hot spring sediment bacterial and archeal communities from British Columbia, Canada, to study Microbial Dark Matter (Phase II) - Dewar... ... | reverse complement strand
AGGGGAACCTAAAACGGAATCTCCGCATCTTTCCCGACCTCATTGTACCGCGGCCGGTACCTCCCTACCAGCCGGTACTGCAGTTCTTCGGCACGGTCACGCCGCGTCCGGATGACAGCGACCTCGACCCGGTGCCGGTCTGCTGTATAGCCGGCCGTCGGACCTTTCCACCGCTGGAAGTGACGGAGCAGTGTTTTCTTCAGCCGGCCGGTATGGGATTCCCCGATATAGAGGATCCGCCGACTGGACCGTGACCGGATCAGATAGACTCCACTTGATCCGTCCAGCCGGCGGATCCATTCCGCCGGACGCCCATTCTCGTATGGAATGCGCCACTCGAGTTTCACGGATCGACGTAATCAGAATCTTCGCCGACGCCGACGTGACCGGCGACGCACAAACCGGCCCTTGCTGTCGCGACGCAACCGCCGTTTTCGAGCCATTACACTGTCTCCCTCATTGCAACCGCGTGTGGATCTGTGACCCACTGCGGGATGTCATGACGTGCCATTGTCCAGTCGGGATTGCCTGTCAGTGGGCCCGGGACTTCGCCAGTCTGCTGGGAGGGATCCGGTTCGGTTTGCGGTATGGTCAGGGCCCCCTGTTGGCGGTCAGCCGGTGTCTGGGGAGCAATCACGAATTCCGACTGGCCTCCAAGCGGAAACACTTCGCCGTCCAGAAGCAGCAGAACCCGGTGACGACCCAGCCCGAACCGGGCCGGAATCGCAGTACGGTCATCCAGACGGATGATCCCGTCAGGCGGAACAGTCAGTCCCGATGCTTCGGTAACGGTCCGCCCCGTAGCTGCTTCGATGTTGCGCAAGCCCCATGTATGGGCATTGCGCACTTCAGCAGTCAGATGCAGCCCGGACGGATCGCCTGCCGCCCGGCGGGCCCGTCCCTCACCATCGACAGGAGGATCCCAGCGGACCGATGACCGTACCAGCTCAGGAGCCGGACCGGTTCCGGTTCCGCTGGTACCGGTCCCGGTCCCGCCGTTGCCACCGCCGGTACCACTCGTCCCACTCTGCCGGGACATCTGCCAGAGAGCGAACCCGGCGACTGCCGCGATGATCAGACGGTCCATCATCTACCTCACCAGACGGGCGACGATAACGCCCGCCAGAAACGCGATCACCAGACATTTCCAGCAATATCTCCGTTCATCCACCGGTACCGGCATGGTACCGGCCGGACATGAAAATGGACTGTCGACGATCATGACCGCCTCCACAGCAGCAGCAGCAGGACAGCCGCAATGACCAGCGGCACTCCCGCCTGCAGCACCGGTGCCGGACCACTGGCAGGCGGAGTCCCCACCGGTGTTCCGCCGCCACCGCCGAGTCCCGGGATCCAGTCAAGCAGCCCGCCGGTATTGTGACCGTCGAAACTGGCCACTGCCGCGAGAGTCTGGAGATCATTGAAATCGGTCCCGGCCGGAACCCTGATGACCCAGAATCTTCGCCCGGACGCATCCCACTGGTTCCATATCGTGAATGCCGCATCGATGTTGCCGGGACTGGCAACAACCCCGAATCCGCCATCCGGCCGGACCTCGACGATGTCGCCGAACCAGAATGCATGCACCGGAATCTGGGTCTGGCGTGCCTGTGCCGCCATCAACGGGTAGACCGTGCGCTGAAATTTCTGGAAGTCGCCCCGCGGAGCGATCCCAAACAAACGGTGCAGGATGCTTCCCCCGAGATCCCGGAGAATCTCGGTGGCAACTGCAGCAGTACCCGGATCTACAGCCATGATCATTTACCTCCGCATCAGCAGCAGCCCCGCCACTGCCGCCAGTGCCACGATGATCCAGTCTGGCATGCCGCCCGCGGATGGAGCCGGCGGATTCTGTTCTACCGGTGCCGGTGCAATCGGATTCAAAACGCCGCCCAGAAACAGGTCCAGTTCGGTCGGCGCCGATCCTTCAGGCGCCGGAAACGACCCGCCGCCGCCACCACCGCCGCCGCCGCCCGCAGGAGGCGGAATCCCGGCATCCGGAGGCAGAGTCCCTCCACCGTCCGGAGGCGGAGGATTCTGACCGCCCACATGGATCGGCGGCAGATCCCCGGTGGCATCGGAGACCACCTCGAAACGCCCGATGACCTGCTCATAGCCGCCTGACACGATGACCATGTCATAGATGCCGGGCAGATACGTGGCGGGAACCGGAGTCCGGTCATCGACAGCCCATACCCCGGAGGACGGTATGGTGACGGGAGCCTCGATCGTGACCGGACCCCGGTTACGGACCGTAACCACGGTCCCGGCAGGACCCGAGATGCGGATATGGGCCCCGGACGGATCACCGACCCGGCGCCGCGCAACTCCGTTGATGACCGGCTCATCCCACGTGACCGACCCCGTGACCGGTGCCGGTGACGGAGGCGGAGGCGCCGGTGCCGGTGACGGAGGCGGAGGCGCCGGTGCCGTAGCACCTTTCTGTTTCACATGGATCGTCCGGATGATTTCCGCCGATCCGGAGGCCGACTTGACGAGCAGGCGGATGTCAATCTCCGCCTGCTGGATGCCCGGCCGCAGATCCGGCATCACGTTCACCGACGCCGGTGACCCGTGGGATCCCGTGATCACCAGCGGAGCCACAAACGCGCCCGACGGTCGGATTGCCGCGATCGACCAGTTTGGCGACAATGGCAGGCCGTCCGGATGATAGCTGTCGTCGAAGAGATTGATCCCCGTACCGGTAAATGTGGGATTGTCCGGTGTCAGACCGGACCCCGCCGGTGTCGTATAGATCAGCATCCGTGGTACCGGTAACGCCATCATAACCTCCGCCGCAGAACGAAAAGTCCTGCAATGACTGCGATTGCCAGCAGCCCGAGCCCAAGCGAAGCCCGGACCACGCCACCCGCCACGCCGCCGGCATCGCCGGCCGGACCGGTCACCGCCGTGGTGATATCGCTCACCTCATCGACGATGAGCCATGCGGCGATCCATGGTCCCAGTCTCATGAGCAGATGGATCAGGAGCATCATGACGTCCGCTCCACGATGATGTCGCATACCCGCCGGCCTGAGACCACCGGGAAACTGATGCCGACCAGACGCCAGCCCGGAGCACCCGCCAGTGCCAGCTCGACTGCATAGGCAATGGCCCGCTCCACACCTTCATCCAGCAACTGCCACCCGGTGCTGACCAGCCGGCACCGGATGCGGACTTTCTGTCCGGTCCGGGCCCGGGCATCCAGCTCACGCGCCTGATCAATCGCCCTCTGACTGATCATATGATCGTCTGCCTCCCGACAGCATGATCCTGTCCCAGATCCTGCGATGGTCGGACATGAGAGTCTCGATTTTCGTCTCGACCCGGACGAGCCGCCCGTAAAGAACCCCGAATCCGGTCAGAATCGCCAGTACTGTGCCCATTTCCATTGACCTGATGATATCCCATACATCGCGCATCTGTCACGGATCGAATGGAGCCGTACCGGATAACGCCACATCCGGCAGATAAAGCAGGATCGACAGGAGACCGATCTGGAATTGACTCGTCGTCGTCCCGCTCAACGTCACCCGGACTACGTCCCCGGATCCATAATACCGCCATGGCGCCGCCGCGTCGACGTGCAATGAATCATAACCGAGAGTTGCGGCATCATGACCGCTGCCATACCTGCTGGTAGCCGACGGTACGCCGATGGAATAGGTCAGCCCGGCGCTGGACGCGTCCTTGACCTTGGAGTATAGGGCCAGAACGAATGACGACGTCGGGATCAGGAACCCGACTGATTCCTCCACCTGTGCCGATCCTGATGGGATCGTCATGAGACGTTCATGGACGCGCAATTTCGGCTTGACGCTCGCTCCGTAGTTGTAGTTTTTCCAAGACCATGAACTGTTAAACACCGGCAGATCCAGACCCTCGAGCGGCAGCCTGAGCTGTGGGACATGCAGATCGATCCCTGCGTTGGCGACGTCATAGCTCGCCGACGATTCTGACGATCCGCCGATCTTGAGTCCATGCGTCGACCCGCCGAACCCGTCCGAGACCGGCAGCAGATAGATCGGATTGCTTGGGCCCGGTCGCCATTCCATTCCGCCGGTCTCGCGGATGCCGAATTTCTGTGTAGCCGATCCTTCGTTTCCTTCCCAGACTGAGAGAATGTATCGCCTGCCGACCGTCTGCGAATTTCCCGTCCCATCCCGCCGGTAGGCTATTCCCTCTCCAGTGGTAGTTCCTGACTTCGAGAATGCCGTCCCCGGCACTTCCCGAATCAGGAGCGGTGCCAGATCGATTCCGGTCATGCGCCGGCTGACACCTCCTGCAGAATCGACGGTCACAAACTGCGGCATCTCAGGCGATCCTCCATGTCCATCCCTGCAGACGGCCGAAACAGATATAGGTCGCGCTGCCACTGGTGTTTTCCACGGTCATCTGAATGCGCACTGATCCACGCAGTTTAACCCAGACCGGACCGGGCAGGTAGGACTGCCCAATCTGATCCTCGACCAAACCATAGTCCCGATGCGGGACGCCGTTGAGGAGCAGTCGCCACTTGCAGTCCTTAAATCCGGCAGCAGCCGTCCCCGGAGGATCATCGGCAATCTCATGCCCCCAGCCGACAATCACGCCCGCTTCCTCAGCCGAAAGACTGATATCCACGAGTGTCACCGTCACCCCCGGACCCACCGACCGGGAGGAAAACCGGTCATAGGGATCGGCATTCAGCGGAGGCGTCACGTACGGATCGGCCGGCACTGCCGGAGACGGACCGGCCGGGCCCGCCGGCACTACTGGTCCTGCCGGTGGAGCCGGTGCGAGAGGTATGCAGGCATATCGCGTCATCGGTCAGTCCCTGCCATGATCAGGATGAGCAGAATCAGGACCAGCCATGCCTCCCGCAGTTCGCGCGTCGATACAGCCGAAAACGACGCCACATGCGGACGCCATCCCGGAGGACACTCCGGCAGGTCGACATGGCTGACCCCGTCCGTGCACAGCATTTCATCCCACGAGCAGCCAGACACCGGCCGCCAGCGGCAGATATCCGCGCCAGAGATTGTCAATGGTGAAATCCGTCTGGCCGTCGAGGAATACCCGCTTGATCCCGATTGCCGCCAGACCCGCTCCGGCAACCGTCCGCGACTGCGGAATCGTCCCCGGCATCAGCGCCGCCACCGCCGTCACCGCCGGCACCCAGACCCCCCAGATGTCCTGATCGGTGAATCCCGGCACCCGGAACGTGCCGCCGGACATGAGATTAGACGCCGCGATAACGCCGGCCGCAGCACCACCCGCGAGTCGCACATTGCGCACACTGATTGCAGCCATCACTTAGCCCCCTTCCGGACCTCCGGTTTAGGGTCCGGCGATCCTAACACTTCGTTGTACACGGCGACTACCACATCGATCGATTCGTCGATGATCCGCAGAATCCCCGGAGATGCGGATATTCCCGCCACCTCCAGCAGACGCTGGACCAGCGACATTGCCGCCTGTTTCTTTTCCGCCCCCCGTCCCGCGCCGAAGACCCGCTCAATCAGCGGTACCACAGCACCGACGAGCTGGATCACCACTGCCAGTTTTCCAATCATGAATACCTCCCCATCGCATCCAGTACCAGTGCGCGGTACCGGATATTGCGCCGCCCCGTTTTCCACGCCCCGGGACCGATGTTGTAGGCGTCGATCCCGTCCGGCATCGGTATGCGGTAATGATCCCGCAGACGCGCGATATAGGCGGTTCCAACCATGATTCCGACAGCTGGATCCAGCAGTTCCGACTGGGTTGTACCCGGACGGACCTCACGTGCTGTCGGTATCATCACTTGCATGATCCCATAGGACGGATCCGATGGATTGACCGCCGATGGATCCCAGTTGCTTTCAGTTTCGCAGACGGCCGCCACCAGTGCCGGATCCACGCCGTAACGCCGGGCCGCCTCCCGGACCATCCCCTCATATGGACGGGCCCGCAGTGGCCAATGCGACGGAGTTGGAGCGGCCCGAGCCGAAACTGCCAGAAACAGACCGACAATGACCACTGCGACGATGACCGTCACGATGACCGCCAGAGCTTCCACGTGAGAATTACTCCCGGAGCTGCAGAGCCATCACGTCGATCTGTGCCGCCGCCGACAGGTCGAGGACCAGATCGTAGGACTGCCACGCCTGAGGACGGACCCGGTCGACGATTCCACGTTCCAGCAGGTCGATGTAGTAATAGGCCTCGATCCGGTCATTGTAGGTTGAACTGGGAGTCTCGAAATCCTCACTTGGACCCAGATCCCAGTCCATGATGGACCGCATAACGCCGGAGGTAAGATCCAGAACGGTAATCGTTTTGCGCTCGACCAGCTTCAGCCGGTTTACCAGATCGCTCAGCAGCTTCGGCGATGCTGCAGCCGCCGACCGGATCAGCAGACCCCATACCGACTGTTCCCGCGGGAGCTGGACCGTGTAGCCGGTGACGGATCCCGAAGTGGTATGCGTCTGAAGATTCGTCAAAACGTCCCAGAACCGGCCGGCGGACGAGAGTTGAGCCGCCGTCGCCATGAGTTCCCGCGTCGTCACCGTCAGTGTCGCCGAGAATGCCGACGTGGTCCCGGCCGAGTAGATGTCCGCTTCGGTGCCCCATGTCACGCGCAACTGGACCGAACGGTATCGCGAGGGATCGAAATATGCCACCCCGGGAGTCAGCGACCGCTCCAGCCTGAGCGGCAAGAACCACGACTGCCGGAACGGATGCGTCGCCACCGACGTCCCCGGCACAACCCGTGGAGGATACCGCCGGTGGAACATGAAATTCCATGCCGCGAGAAACTCCCCGGGCCACGACTGGAGCACCTCGCCGTCTGCAACCAGCTCGAACCGGCGCACCAGCCGCGCCGGCACCTCATCCACCAGTGTCAGCGCGCCGGTGACCGTGACCGAGCCGGCGAGATCCAGATGCAGTCCCGTGTAGATGAATTCTTTCGGCAGGTCGACAAACTGCGTTGCGCCTGCCACATAGGAGAGAGAGTCAAGAGACCGGTGAATCCGCTTCATCCGATGATCCTCCGCCCGTATCATCGGATGAATACGGCAGCGGTGTCAAGCCCATAACGCCGCCAGCCGCCGAAACCCGCACCAGATGCCGCTTCCGGACATCCAGATAATGCCAGTCCGGCATCAGAAGCAGCCGGTCAACATCATCCCGGTCGAGCAGACCGAGATCCCGCAGATAGCGCCGGTCATTTGGCTCGGCAAACCGGCCGAGCCAGACCTCCGATTCCGCCACCAGCAGCTTGTCGACATCAGCCGGACGCTGGCTGGTCGCCACCAGACGGACATTCCGGTGTCGCGCCAGCCGCACAAACCGGCGGAATTCCCTCCGGACGTCCCCCGGCGCATCCACACCGCAGAGCTGGCTCACTTCCTCTACCAGCACGGTCACGTCACCCACGGCGAGACATGCCGCCAGCACATAGGCGACCTCGACCGCATCCATCGGCCGGTAACGCAGGCGGAAACGCCGGGACCGGCGCATCCGCTCCAGCAGCCGGCCGATCCGCGGGACTCCGACCGACATCCGTGCATGCAGCGGCTCATGGAACGTGTCCACGATGACCAGCCGCCGCTCAGTCGCGGTTGCCGCCGCCGCCGCCGTCGACTTTCCGGCCCCCCGTGGAGCCAGTATCAGCAGCGACAGCGGGAGCGACGAGATTGACATAGAGGACAGGCGCCCACGCGAGGACAACTGCCACCTCCAGACTGTACTCCGCAAGCGACGGCCCGAGCCACTTGTCCAGCAGCCGCCGGTGCAGGTCCGAAACCCTGCCGATCCAGTCTTCCGGCGCCTGCCACTCGGCCGACGGATCCTTGAGCAGCTTCCGCTTCGCCGCCGTTGCCAAAGATACCAGTAATAGGGTCACCGCCTGACCGGCGAGCTCATCGAATACCGGTTCGACCTCCACAGGCGCCTGACTCTCCGTCACACCATGAGCACGCCGGCGATGAGCCGCCAGTCCCCGGACCGTGTAAAGCCGTCCACAATCCGGACATGGAACCCGTTCCGGTTCGCTCGATGCTTCCCGCTCTTCAATCTTGGCCGCCACGTCATCAGCCGTGTCGGCCGGATGGATGATCGCCTCACCTGCTCCAGACATCATCATCCTCCCCCGTCTTCGCACTGTTCTCCGCCTCTGCCGGCGGCATCAGAGCCGCCCGCAGACGCTCCGCCACCCGGTCGGCGATCCGGTCCAGTACCGCATCATCCAGCACAGGTCCAGACTCACCCGGCGGAACCGACCATCCGGTACCGCACTCGATGCAGTAGCCGGATGTACGGCCGTCAGGTATTACCAGTTCACTTCCGCAGCTTTTGCATTTCATTACTGAGATCCTCCGCTATTTCGGATGCCGGCCGGCCCGTCAGCCGGTGACGGATATTCACCAGCTCCACGACAAGCCTCATAAACTGCCCGTCATCGAGCGCCGCCACCGCCTGCTCGATCCAGCCGGACGGAACGACTCTGCCCAAAGCTTTCAGATCCATATAATACACCTCCAGTCTAGTACAGATCCCCTCCACGCACTACCCATGGTCGGGTACCATCCTCCCCCTGCCACGGCCGTTTCGGCATGTCGAGTGGCGACCGTCTGGCCACCACCCGGATCCGCCGGCAGGACCGGCCGCACCGGAGACTCTCCACCAGTCCCGCATTGCGCTCATATTCGACGGTGCCATAGCCGGCATAACGCCCCGCCAGTTCGGGATCATCATCCGGCAGTCCCTTTGCCGTCCACCGGTCACCGAACCGGTAGAGCTTCGGCGCGCAGAACTCCGCTTCATCCGCGGCTTTTTCGAGCTTGAGTCCTCCGAGCTCAGCCGAAACTGGCAGATCCAGATGCGTCATCACGCTGTCGGTATCACAGTAGGCCGGTGACGATGCCACCAGCAGCTCATGCAGCCGAACCCGGGCCCGCGCAGTCACCGCCGCCGCAATCTGCGGCAGCAGATGCCCCGCCCGCGATTCCACCAGCCGGTAGGCGGCGCCCGTCGGCCGACCGCCGGACGTGTAGACCGGATAGAGACCCTCCGAGCCGTCATCGACCTGATAGACCTTGCGGACGGGTTCCTGCCCGAATTTGCCATAGAGAGAATTCAACAACAATTTCCAGACCAGCCGTTCCGCATCTGACGACGCCGACTGCCGGCGCCGCCAGAGATCATCCACATACGATGCCAGAACGGCATCCGTGTCCCACTCATGACCCTCAATCACCCTGACGATCGATCCGCATTCCTCCGCCCGGTCCAGCTCATCCGACGTGAACCAGCCGCGCCAGACACCGACCGGAAAGACCAGCTTGCGGGCCCGCATCGGCAGCGGAGGATATTCCATGTCCGGTACCCCAACCTCCGCATCGTAGACCCCCCAGACGCCGGACCGCCGGACCCGCCGCCGGACCCGTCCCCGGTACGACACCGGCACGGGACCGGTCATCGCCCACGGATACATCGAATTCACGTCATAACACTTGGCTGGACTCAATGTCCGGCGGAATACCTCGACCCGCCCGCCCACATAGGCTTCACGGACCGCATCTTCCACCTCCGCGGGAACCCGCCAGATCCCGCGCCCGAGATGATGCCGGCGGAAATACCGCATCGCCGTGGATGCCACTGTCTCCGCCTGCTCACCCACCAGCTCGAACCAGCGCTGGAGCACCTCATACAGCGCCAGACAGTCATCCCGGTTGTACTCGGCCGATTCCCAGTCCGGTGCATCCCATTTCCGGTGCTTCGTCTGGAATGTCTCCGTCAGCCGCCGCAGACCCGCCGGCAACAGGCGATAACTGTCACAGAGATCGACCGTGTTCCGTCCGGCCTGCAGCCGCAGGCGGATCACGCTCGACCCCGAGCAGATGAATGACCAGCGGATGCCCCGGTCCCGCTCCACCAGCCAGTCCCAGATGAAATTGCAGTCGTACCGGCCGCCATAGTGCGCAAACCACTTCCAGCCAGAGTAACGCCGCTGGAGAATATGCTGGACGAACTCGCCGACCGACCGGAAAACGTGATACTCCCGCCCGTCATAGACCCCGATCATGATCAGGTCCCACCAGTCTCTGGCTTCGATGTCCCAGACTCCCCAGCCACGCCAGCCGTGACGGGAACGCAGAGGATTGAGTACTGGCGCTGCTGGCGCAACTACATCTTTTCTGGACTTGTCCACAGTTCAAATTCTTGCTCGAAATCGAAAGGTATCTCAAAAAACCACTCGTCGAAAAATTCAAGCCCGGACTCATCGATCAGTCCGGACAGATCCAGTTCCGGAAATTCATATTCGATTTCGGCAAATTCCGGAGGTACCAGCTCCGGAGGAGGGATTTCCGGAACAGCGAACTCAAGTGGAGGGAGAGCGGCAGCCGCCGGTTCAATCACCGCAAGACCCCGCCGGGCAGCTTCCCTGGCCGAGAGAAACCGTCCCGTGTCCGGATCACGGTAACGCCCGGGACGAAGCCGCATGCCGGCAACCGGCTCCGGCACGAGACCCAGCCGGCGGGCCCGCCGCTCCGATACGAACCGCCCCGTGTCCGGATCGCGGTACCGGATCCGGTGGGCAACCGCCAGATAGGGATCGGGAGATGCCGGACGGAACTCGATCCGGTCAATCGGCCGGCCGACCCGGCCGGACGGACCGGCCTCGAAACGCTCAATGATGGAGGGAATCCGGCCGGCGACATCTGCCGGGATCCACCGGCCGGTAGCAGGATCGCGGAACCTCAGGACCGCCATGGGCATGAAAAGCCGGCCGGTGAAACTACCAGCCGGCCCAGAATGCTATCAGAACGGAATGTCGTCGTCTACCACCTCAACTTTCCGGCACCAGACCGAGAACGTCTGGTAAACCCGTCCAGTTTTGGGATTCGTCCGGTCCGGTCCCCGCTGGATCCGGACCTCAAAACCCTCCGGCACGGCCGCCATCAGCCGGTCAAGTTGGGCCCGGCTGTTGATGCCGAGCCGGGTTCCGTCCGGCTGACGCAGAACCCAGACCGTGGACTCGCCGAAACTGCCAGTGATGACCAGTTTCTGCTCATGGATGCCGGTTATCGTCTGTCCGACCTCCAGAGAGATGAAACGGTCGACCAACCCGGTGTTTACCTCTTTCCAATCACTCATTGGAAACCTCCGCTTTAGCCGGACGGATCATGACCGTCACGGCATCACCCTGTTTGTAGACCAGCACCTGAGTACCGTCTTCAAGGCGCCGGTCCGCCCTGACAATTTCCCCAGCCAGTACCTGACGTACCAGCGAAAGAATCCGAACCCATTGCCTGTTATCCATCTTTTCCTCACTTGTCCGGATAATACGCGACTCCCCCACGGGCAGACCGGTGACGGATGACCCCGTTCATGTTTTCGAGCCGTTCAGTCATCCGCCACCAGTAGGACTGCTGGAAATCTTTGGCTTTGCCTCCAAGCGTTCTGGTCAGAAACGTGCCGACCGTCCAGCCTTTTCCCAGACCCAGAGCCTTATTCTGGGCCAGATACTTTTTGATCAAATGGGTCGTAACTGGCGCTTCACGCATAAAACCTCCCATCATGTCCGGATGACCGTCCGGCGAACCACAGTCCGGGTTTCCGTGGTGCCGTCTTCCAGCCGCCACGTGACGGCGGCATGAATCGCAACATCACGGGAAAGCCGCGCGACAATGTCTCGCGCCGCTTTCCCGACTTGGGAACGGATCACGTTATTGAGACCGGCCGTTCCCCACGGCAGACCGAGATTGACCTCGACAACGCCATGGTCATCGGCCGACCTCCAGTAAACCCGCAGAACCTCTATCTGGACAGTCATCGCTGGACCTCCAGCTCCGGCCGGATCCGGAGCCGGAAATCGATCAGGCACCGGCGCAGTTCCTCCGGAGTTGCCGGTGCCGGATACGCCCGCTCCAGCCGGCCGGCTTGCAAGGTCAGGACTCCCGGTCCCCACAGAAGGCGGACCGGAACATCCCGGAACGTAACTCGGGATTCCCAGTAGCAGTCCATCATCTTAAATCCTCCAAAAACCAATTGAGAGGGCAACTGTCCGCCCCGCCACAAACCTCACAACGATGATTCATGCCATAGACCTCCGGTTACCGACCGGGACCCATTCCCGACCGGCTAACGCCAGTATACCATAGTACGGAGGACCCAGTCAACCCCCTCCCCCGCCATCCC
>Ga0101944_10006609_pt1 | contig 12171 bp, 10 predicted proteins | sample DewCreD2012metaG_FD_75245 | JGI IMG/M metagenome (GOLD analysis project Ga0101944, IMG submission 75245) | Hot spring sediment bacterial and archeal communities from British Columbia, Canada, to study Microbial Dark Matter (Phase II) - Dewar... ... | reverse complement strand
CAAAAACAAAACAGGCAATTTACTTAACAGAATTTCAAGAAATTGCACATTAGTAGTACAGAGAAAGATCCCCTAACCTTCCCCGGGCAGGTAGATCCTGTCTGAGGAAGCCCGCCCTTCCTGCGTGTTCGCTCATGATCCTACGCGAAGCGGAGCACACGATGCTGAGGCATCGGGGGCGGCGGGGAGGCCAGCGATTTCAAAAGACAAGCTGACTTGGCTTGTGAAATCCTTGCCTCCCCCGCCTATCTTGAGCGAATGCTTTGTTATCCTGTTGATCCTGTTGATCCTGTCTAATTCTTCTCCGTGTTCTCTGTGGCTCCGTGGTGAATCTTGGTTTATTATTCGGCTCTATGCTCTCTGCTCTATGCCCTGCGCTGTTTTCACGTGGCTAGCGCCCGGGAGATGGCCTGGCTCAGGTCGCCCATGCCGCAGGGCTTGGTGATGTAGCCTTTGATCAGGCGCTTGGCGCTCTCATCAATGCCGTTGGCCCCGCTTTCCTCGTAACCGGACACGATGATGATCTTCGCCCCAGGATCTTTTTCCACGATTTTCCTGGCACACGTCATCCCGTCCATCTTGGGCATGCCCCGGTCCATGAGCACCACGTCCGGGTTCCACCCGTCATAGTTCTCCAGGGCGTCCAAAGGCTTCTCCACGGCAATCGGCTCGTACCCGAGTTTCCTGCAAATGGCCGCCAAAGCCTCCAGAGCGGGCTTTTCGTCATCAACGATCAAGATCTTTTCGCCCTTCCCGGGAATGATCTCTCTTGAGGACTCCACCGGTTCGGCCGCTCCCGGCTCCTCATAGGGGAAGAAGATTTTAAAAGTGGCCCCCTTGCCCGGTTTCGAGAACACCGAGATCGTCCCTTTGTGCTCCTCAACGATCCCATGCACGCTTGAAAGGCCCAGGCCGGTGCCCTTGCCCACTTCTTTCAGGGTGAAGAAGGGGTCAAAGATCTTCTCCATGGTGGGCTCATCCATGCCCACCCCTGTGTCGGTCACCACGGCCATGACCCTGTTCCCCTTCTTTTTCGCCTCAACCGTCAGTTTGCCTCCATTCGGCATCGCATCGTTCGCATTGCTGTAAAGATTCATGAAGACCTGGCTCAGAAGCGACCGGTTGCCCCTCACGAAGAGATCCTTGTCCAGATTGAGCACGATTTCGATGTTCCTGTTCAGGACCCTCGCGATGATTTCATGGGTTTGCTTGATCACGTCGGCCAGGTCGACCACCGCCATCTTGTACTCCCCGCCCTTTCTGGAGAAATGGAGGAGGTTGTTGATGAGGTCCACGCCCTTTTCCACGGAGTCGTAGATGTTGGTCGTGAGGTCTGCAATGTCCGGTTTTTCTCCGCACACCAGTTCGAGGTACTCCGTGTTGCCTGAGATCGCCTGGAGAATGTTCCTGAAATTGTGGGCAATGCCGCCTGCAAAGGCGCCGATGGACTCCATCTTCTGGGACACCAGGAGCTGCTCCTGCAAGGCCCTCTGCTCCCTTTCTCCCCGCTTCTTTTCCGTCACATCATCAAAGATCGCCACAATCTCCATGGAAGGGAGCCGGTAGATATAGTAATCCCTCCAGCCTGTAATCTCCTCCCCGTCCTGGAAGGTGACGGCTCCGCTCTCCGGTTTTCCGCTTTTCCAGACCCTTTGGAACTTCTCGAGGATATCTGAATTCCGGTAGAAGGGCAGCACTTCAAAAAGCGTCTTGTCCTTGACCTTTTCTTTTTCGTGAATTTTCTCAATTCTCAGAAGAGCCCGGTTCGCATCGAGAAACACGAAATCGTCACCGTCCTTCACGGGCCGGAACACGGCCACGCCGCTGCTCATGTGATCAAAAACGGCCTTGAAGCGAGCCTCGCTCTCGCGCAGTTTTTCCTGGGTTTCCATGAGGACCCTGGTCCGCTCCTCCACCAAACTTTCGAGATTCGAATAAAGGGTCGCGTTCTCCATGGCAATGGCCGCCGGGCTGCTCAGCGCCGAGAGCAGGGACAGATCCTCTTTTCGAAAGCCGTAGGGCTTGCTGACGGAGTCCACATAGATCGCCCCTCGAATTTTGGACTTGCTCATGAGAGGCACGCACATGACAGACTTGATTTTCATGATCTCCATGCTCTCGGAACGCTCTTCTTTGTCCTCTCTCATGGTGTTGGACATCATGACCGCTTTGCCTTCTTTGAGCACCTTGTTGACGATCGTGCGGCTGTAAGGCCGCGCCGCATGCTTGGCGTCGTCTTTCGACCTCGAAATCACCCGGGTGATCTTGCCTGATTGCGAATCCACCAGCAGGATGGCTCCCCGGTCGATTCGCTTGAGCAGTTCGAAAATGTGATCCAGGATCTTCTCGAAAACTTCGTTCAAATCCAGGGACTGCATGAGCATCTTGGAGACGCTGTAAATCAACTCGAGATTCCGGAGGGAGGTCTTAGGCCGGTCCATCTCGGTCGTGTCGTTGAGAGGGCTCGTGGGATCAACGAATTTCTGAAGCGACGTGACATCCCGTCTGTATTCCTTGCCGAGGGAGAGGAAAACATTGCCCACACCAATGGGCACCCCTTCTTTCACCTCAAACACCTTGCCGGGGACGATCTGTTTATCCCGGATGTAGGTGCCGTTGGTGCTTCGCAGGTCTTCGATGAAATACCTGCCCCCTTTTCGAAGTATTTTGAGATGCCTGCGGGAGACGTGCCTCTCCTTGAGCCGGACATGGTTGTCCGGCGCACGCCCCACAAAAATGACCTCTTCCTTGAGGTCATGGGTCAACCCCTTCTCGGGTCCGCTCAAGACAAAGAGCTTGCTCATGGGGTCTTCTCCTTTTTGGTGCGGGTCAGCAAGGTTTCAATGTGATCCTTCAGCAACGACATCCTCACGGGCTTGGCCAAAACAAGATCCGCCTTTTTCTCCATTGCAGCCGCCTCAGGCTCCTTGCCATAGCCCGTGATGGCAATGACCGGAATGTGGGGCTTCTTCTCCTTGATCGCGCTCACGACCCCGACCCCGCTCACGTAGGGCATCACAATATCCGTGATCACGAGGTCGTAGGTTTCGGTTTCGAGCTTCTTCAGCCCCTCCATCCCGTCCACGGCGGTGATGACCTCGTAGCCCTCGTGCTCGAGGTGCTTCACCATGATGGACAGAACGTCCGCGTCATCCTCGATGATAAAGATCTTTTTTGAGTCAGCCATGATTTAGTTCACCGTTATCCGTTGTCCGTTCACTGTTCACCGTTCACCCGTGTCTGCCGCAGCTCGTGGACTCCCACGGCCAAACAACATCAGCTTGTCCGTGCCACCCACTGCTCACTGTTGTCCGTGGTCAGTTGTCCATTGTCCGTTGTCAACCCAAGTCAAAAAACCAAAGAGAAAATCCAATCACAAAAGCACGAAACGAAAATCGGAAAGCACGAAAAAAGGCAATGTTTTTTATTTAACCCCCCTCCTCTTTCGTGTTTTCGTGATTGGTTTTATGTTTTGGTTTTTCATTCTGTCTACTGTCTTCTGTATTCTGTCTTCTCACTTGATGTTCTCAAGATACGTGAGATCCTTCTCCTGCGTGTTCTTGGTGCCGATGGCCACGATCTGTTTCCTGGCCTGTGAGTCCTTCCGATAGTAGAGTCTTCCCGAATAGGCAAAGGGAACCTCGAGAAAATCCATCTTGCCGCCTTTGCCGAAAACCTTGCGCTTTACCGTGACCGCCGATTCATCCTCGTTCAGTCTGTGGATCGTCTCCTCTGCCTTGAGCTGGAACTCATCGGTGAGGGCCAGATAACCCTCCAGAGCCCGATCCGTGAACAGAAGATTCCGGTAGAGCACCCCAAAGCGCTTTTTCGTGGCCTCCACCGTCTTTTTGATCTTCCTGGACTGCTGGGCCAAACGGTCCAGCTCGTCCTGGAGCTGAGCGACCTGGGCGGCCATTCCCTCCTTGACGCGAGCCTGTTCCTTGAGGCCGGCTTCCTGGCTTTCCAGTTCCTCGAGGAGTCCATCCACATCCCGAGTCAATTGCTCTTTATCTTTCCTGAGAGCTTTGATTCTCTCCGCGTATTCGCTCTGTCGGACCTCAGCCTCCTTCATTTTCCCTTCAGCGTCTTTGAGCCGGTCCAGGAGGCTCTGAACAAGCGTCTTCTGATCTTCCTCCTCTTTCTCCGCCTTGCGGATGCCCTTTCTCACAAAGGCCTGCAGGACGACCAGAGCAATAAAGATATAAACGATGAGAATGCTGTTGGACAACCATGTATTTTGACGGATCTTCAGTTTCAGGTCAAGGACCAAGCCCTCTTGGAGCACCCTGTAGTTCTCTGAGGCCACCTCCGTGTACCGGAGTGATTCCACTCCAGCGTCCGCAAATCCTCCCCCTTCCCGCAATGGAGAAGGCAGCTCCAGTTTTGTCTGGGAGGGATAGAGGATGCGGTCGCCTCTGGTTTTGACCAGGATCTCCGTCTCGATCCCGATCTTATGTTTAAAGTCATTGCTCAGATAGCGCCCGATATTCCTATTGATTTCCGCCTTGATCGTGTGCCGCCCTTCATAGAGCGCTTGCTGATCCTGGATCATCAGGTCCAGCACTTTTTCCGTTTCCCGCTTGCCGAGGTAGCTCTCCAGCCCGTTGAGGGTCAGGATGTAGCAAACAGGGGGCAGAAAAATGCATAAAAACAGTATCTTGAAAGGAAAATTTTTCATTCAATAAAAACAAGAATACAGAATACAGGAGACAGAAGACAGAATGAAAACCGAGAAAACCAGAATAAAGTAGACAGTGGTCAGAAGACAGAACGAAAATCAAAGAACAAGAATACAGAAGTCAGAATATAGGTCACAGAAGAAAACGTAAAAAGTGAGAACACAGAATAGAAGAAATCAAACCGGCCACAAAGGCATTGTACCTGTTGAACTTTGTTTCGTGTTTCCTCCTCCGGTCTTTTGTCTCTTTAGTTCTGTGTTCTTTTTTGGCTTTTATACTTCTGTATTCTGTCTACTGTATTCTGTCTTCTCTCTTCTACTGTATTCTGTCTTCTTCTTTTCTATTGCGTGATTTCCTTCAACAGCTTCCGGGCTTCCTCGGCTCCCTTGAAATTCGGGTCCAGCTGTAAGGCCTTTTCAAGGTGTTCCTTGGCCTTGGTCTTGTCGTTGTTTTTGTACTTGGCAAGACCCATGTGATAATGGATCACCGCATTGCCCGGGTCCCTGGCAAGGCTGTCCTGGAACTCGGCGATGGCGTTCAGGTAACTGCCCTTGAGGTAATAGATATAGCCCAGGGTGTCCATGACGGCCGAACTGTTGGGAAGCTGCTCCTTTGCGATTTGTGCATAGGTCAGGGCTTCGTCGATGTTGCCTCCCCTCTCTGCGAGGTTCCAGGCCAGGTTGTTGGCCGCCGGGCCAAAGTCCCTCTTGATCTCGAGCGCCTGTCGATAGTAGGTTTCCGCTTTCCGGCCGTCTCCCTTGAGATCGTAAATGGTTCCAATGGCCATGTACCCTGCAAGGTACTTGGGGTTCTTGGCGATCACGCTCTCGTATTCCTTGATGGCCTCATCAAAGCGCTTTTCCCTGGCATAAATCTCAGCCAAGGCGACATAGGGGGCGGGATTGTTGGGCTCAATCTCAATCGCCTTTTTGAACCGATCCTGCGCAGCCTTGGAGTCCTGCTTTGCCAGAAAGATGTTCCCCTCCAGGTACTCGATGAGGGCAAGGCTTGCCGGCGAATCCGCGACCTTCTTCTTGTGATCCTCACAGGCCTTCATGGCTTCGTCGAATTTTTTCTCCCGAACATGGAGCCCCACAACCAGCGCCAGGGCTTCCGTCTGGTTGGGATTGAGTTCCAGGGCTTTGTTGAAAGTTTTCAGGGCGTCGGGCTGACGGTTCGTGAGGTTGTAAATGAGCCCCAGTTGAATGTAGGCCGGGGTGTAATCCGCATCCGCCTGGATAATCCTGCCGTAGATCTCCTCAGCCCCTTTCAAGTCTCTTTCAAGCACCTTCAGGCTCCCCTGGTGCATCAGGACACGGTTGTTTCGAGGGGCGATTTTCACCGAGGCATCGATCTGCTGCCGGGCCAGATCGGCATTCCGCTCATTGAGGTACAACTCCGCGAGAATGAGCCTCGCTTCCAAAAGCCCCGGATTCAGCTCCACCGCTTTAAGAAGATCCTGCTGCCCCATTTTGGGATCGCCTTTTCCCATGTGGGACAATCCCCTGAAGTAGTGGGCCATGGCATTTCGAGGGCTTTCCCTGACCACGAGATCCAACCTCTCAAGGGCATTCCCGAAATCTCTTCTCGCAAGAAGAATCCGCGCCTTCAGAAGGTTGGCGTCCACGTGACCCTTTTCTTTCTCCAGAACTTTGTCGATTGTGCCCTCCGCTTCCTTCACCTTGTTGAAGTCAAAATGAAGTTCCGCCATGTTGACAAGCACGTTCGGATCATCCTTCTTGATGTCCGCCGCCTTGTGCATGGCTTCCAGGGCTCGGTCATAGGACTTCATCCGGGCATAGTAGCCTGCCAGGTTCATCAGGGGCGTGACATCTCCCTGGGGCGCCGCCTCCACGGCCTGAAGATATGTTTTTTCCGCCAGCTCATAGTTCTTCCGGCTCTCATAAAAAAGAGCGAGCACGTGAAGGGTTTCATAGGTGGAGCCCGCGGCCTGGATCATCTTTTTCAGCTCCCCTTCAGCCTTTTCCCATTCCCCTTTGCCGGCGTAGATGCGCGACAGCTCGATATAAGGAACCCCTGAAGAGGGATCCACCTCTATGGCTCTGAGGTAGGCTTGTTCTGCTTTGGAGGGTTCGCCTTTGAGCAGAAGAAGCCGGCCGAGGGAAAGCTGCGTGTTGAAGTGCTTGGGGTTCAAGGATGCCGCCTTTTCCAGCGTCTTGATCGCTCCATCCAGATCTCTTTCTTGGACCTGGACCCCGGAAAGAAGACTCAGGGCTTCCACGTTGTCCGGGGTCTTGGCGAGAATCAGCTCGGCCTTCTTTTTCGCTTCATCCGTCTGTCTCCCCAGCAGCAGCATCTGGCCCAATTTGAGCTGAGCCTTGAGATTGTCCGGGTTCGCCGAGACCGCCCTGGTGTAAGCCTGAAAAGCTTCCCTGGGCTCTTTCAGCTTCAGGTGGGCTTCCCCCAACTCCACATAGGCGGCATCGTCTTTGGGATCCAGCTGAACCACGTTCTTGAGCTCGATGACCGCTTTTTTGAGTTCGTTCTTGGCGATGTATTCCTTTGCCCTTTCAAAATGCTTCGCCTTTTTTTCTTCCTTGCTCGCGCACCCGCTCGCAAAAAACAGAGCGCAAGAAACCACGGCCATCCAAACCAAACCAAGAAAGAAGCGTGAATATTTCGTGTCTTTCCTCATGGATACCCTTCTCCTTTTTTACCGCTGGCTGACCCTCGTTGTTACCGGCAGGCCCCTGGCACCGCCGGGGCGTTCATGGCTTCATGCTTTGGCGTAATTCCCATCCCGAATGCCCCATTGCCGGTGTAGTGCCTTAGTGATATCTCTGGAAGTTTGTCATTTCGATCCCGCTCGAAAAGCGGGAGAGAAATCCAATGCGCAGCATTGTCCCGAACATAGAGAGGGATCTACCCGTAAAAAACAGATCCTTCGCTTTGCTCAGGATGACTCGCCGAGACGGGTCAGATCTCTCCCTCCGGTCGAGATGACAAGCAAATGCCGAGGCAATATACCAGATGGGCATGTGTTCATGAAGAAAAGAGCAAAGCAAAAACTAGACCACTCCCTCTACTCACACAGATAAGTCTAATACACAAATAATTAACTATGTATTGTAGCGACTAAGCAAATTAAAGTCAAATCATTTGTTTTAATTACAGCTCAAAGCCGGTTCTCGGATCGCCTCCTCCAGCCCCTCTCCTCCCGAAGTTGATTCGCCGCCGGAGGCGGACAGGCGACAAGAGGAAGCGACAGGGATAAGAGGAAATACAAATCCATGGACAAATTCGCCGAAATATTATAGGCTTTTTGAATGAAAATCCCCCCTGCCCCTACTATCAAAGGGGGTGAGCACAGGCTGTCCGACAATCCAAAATCCACCTCCCCCTCCCCTTTGTCCCATCCCGCCAGGGGAGGGGAGAGGAGCTGTGAAGGGGTATTTGAAAGGAATAAAGCCATGTCCGAAGATTACAGCTCAAGCACGGTCACCGACACGGAGTTTGACATAGTGGACGAATTGAAGGCAACGGTCAATGACCTGGAGAAAGATCTGAAACCATCCGGAAACAAGCAGGTTGCCGAGAAATTCTCCTATCTCAGGTTTCTGATTCAAGAGTTGGACGACACTTTTTCAGGTGAATATGAAGTCCTGCGACGCAAGCGCTTCATCACGAAAAAAACAGGATAAAAAACGGTTTGGCAGGACTTACCGGCCTACGCCGAGGCTTCAGCGAGGCACGCAGGATTTTCAGGATTAATTTTTTGAAAAAACCAAAAAGCAAAAATCTTGTTGATCCTGTCAATCCTGTCTTCTTTTCGCTTGTATGGGGAAACAAAATGTGTAATCCCTTGCCGTAAAATGGCATTTTATTTCCCACAAAAGTGGAAATCTTTTCTCCATTCAAAACTCTTTCTTTTGCTAATAACTGCCTAATAATTCAATGAAATTCGGAAAAATGCCTTTGTAGCATGCTTCTTGCATAACCATGTCTCGGGTTCGGAAAAAGCGAGTGTTTTGGAAGGAGGTTTGAAATGAAGAAGCAGGCTTCAGCAACCATTAAAAAACAAGAACCAGCAGAGTCGACCTTTGAGATGGACCTCGATGAGGTGATTCACTCGCTTGAGGAAGCGGCAAAGGAGATCGAGAAGGTCGATTGGGAACACGGCGGAATGGCGGGCATCGACCATTGAGATAGACAGAGCAATTCTTGCCCCACCCCGGCGCAGCAAAAAAGGTCAGCCTTGCAGGCTGACCTTCCTGGTTTGCTGGAGGCGGCATCCGGATTCGAACCGGAGAATAACGGTTTTGCAGACCGCTGCCTTAGCCACTTGGCTATGCCGCCCAAAGTCAGTAATCGGTAATCAGTGAGCAGTGAGCAGTAAGCAAAAACAACGGCTCCCTTACTCCAAGAGTCCGACAGGATAAACAGGATAAACTTGATTTTTTTTAGAAAACCCCTCTTGCTCCCTTTTCCTCCCCTAAGCTTTCCTTGGGCTTATCTCCAAGTGATTACACTTGTATAGTCCCTCGACCATTTCTTGTCATCTCGACCGGAGGGGAGAGATCTTTTAACTCCTCTGAACGATAAGATTTCTCGCCTTCGCTCGAAATGACAGAGTTGTAAAGGCTTCAGGGAGACACCACATCAGATTCCAAAAAAAGCCTGGTGTGAAAAGATAAAGGCGGATCCCATAAAACACATACAAGAGATCCTTTTGTATCCTGTAAATCCTGTCAAGATTCAATGGAGCGGGAAACGGGGCTCGAACCCGCGACAACCACGTTGGCAACGTGGGGCTCTACCAACTGAGCTATTCCCGCTCGATGAAAACCATTCTATAGGTTCAAGGGGCTTTGTCAACAAAAAATCAGGAGGAGAAAAACTTCCCGTAGAAATCGCGGAAATAGGACCATCCAGACCACAGAGTAAAGAACAGAGCGATTGCCAGCAAGCTGATGCCCACGACATGGAGATCAACGCCGAAGTACTCATAGTGAAGGCACAGAGCGATGGTCGCCGAGCATTGAAACACGGTTTTGTATTTGCCCAGAGCCCTTGCCTGAATCACAACCCCTTCCGCCACAGCGATGCTCCTCAGCCCCGTCACCGCCAGTTCTCTCACCACGATCAGCATCACGATCCACGCCGGGATGCGTCCCAGAGGGATCAACATGATCATGGTCACAATCACAAGGATTTTGTCGGCAAGAGGGTCGAGCAGTTTGCCCGCCACGGTCACGGCGCCGTATCTCCTGGCAAAGTAGCCATCCAGGAAGTCTGTCACAAAGGCCGAGCCGAAAAAAAGAGCGGCCAGGAAACTGGCGAATTTTCCCTCAAAACTAAGGCAAACCAAGATCACGGGGAGACTGGCCAACCTTAGAAGGCTCAGAGAATTGGGCAAGTTGAGTATGACTCGACGAGGTGAATTTGTGTCCATGGGTTCAATCATGCAGCGGCAAAGCTCATGCCTGGGCCGTGAGTTCCACTCACCATATAACACAATAAAGAAGAAGAAAGAAAGTAGCATTTTTTGATACTTGACGGCTTCGTAAAAAGTCGCGTTCACCCTCACCATGAACGTCAGATACTGGACTCGAGATCGGCCGAAACCGTTCGTCCAGAGGTATCGAAGGACAAACAGGGTTGAAAGGGACTTCTACGAGTTCATCATACCTGGCAGAAGAAAAAGGACTGGGTGGGACAAAAGGGGGTTTTATTTTGAGCTGGAATTGTAATGCCTGTAGTAACTCAGCACGCGATCAATGAAGGTCCTCGTCTCCTGATAAGGAGGAACCCCTCGGTATTCGGCAACTCTTTCAGGGCCTGCATTGTACGCCGCAAGAGCCAGCCGCATGTCATTCTTGAATCTTTCCAGCATGAGGCTCAGATAACGGGTGCCGCCGTGGATGTTGTCCTTGGCATCAAAGGGGTCCTCCACATCCATTGCGTCCGCTGTTCCGGGCATGAGCTGCATGAGGCCCTGGGCCCCCTTGTTGGATACGGCGTGCTGGTTGAAATCCGATTCCGCTTTGATCACCGCCTTGATCAAGGAGACATCGACGCCGTACCTCTTTGACGCCTTGTGGATGATGTCGTCGTAATCCTGGATGTACTGGGTCACCGGCTTGGAGCCGTCGTAAGTGCGTATGTAGACTCTGTACCGGGGATCACTCTTGATGTTGCTGAAATGCCATACCCCTCTCTCGTCCCTGAACCGGTAAATGTCCGCCCAGGCCGGGCGACACAGACCGAGAAGGAACCCGGCAATCAGTCCACAGAAAATGATGCGGCCCGCGAGTCTCACGGTTTTTCCATCTTCCTCCAGTCCGCCAGAAACTTCTCCAGACCGATGTCGGTCAGAGGGTGACTGATCAATTGCTCCATCACCTTGTAAGGCATGGTGGCGATGTCCGCGCCCATGAGAGCGGCATCCAGAACATGGACCGGGTTCCTGATGCTGGCCACGATGATTTCCGTCTCATAACCGTAGTTGGCGTAAATCGTTCCGATCTCCTCCACCAGGTCCATGCCGCGACTGCTGATGTCGTCCAGCCTCCCGACAAAGGGACTGATGTAGGCGGCGCCGGCTTTGGCAGCCATCAATGCCTGAACAGCCGTGAAGCAAAGAGTGACATTGGTCTTGATTCCATCAGCAGACAGCTGCTTCACGGCCTTCAAACCCTCTTTGATCAGAGGGATTTTGATCACGATGTTTTCCGCGATTTTGCGAAGCTCCCTGGCTTCGGCAAGCATGCCTTGGGCATCCGTGCTCACGACCTCTGCATTGACCGGGCCCTCCACCAGACCGCAGATCTCCTCGATGAGCCCCTTGAATTCTCTCTTCTCCTTTGCGGCGAGGGTCGGATTGGTGGTGACGCCGTCCAGAAGGCCGAGTTCCTTCGCTTTCTTGATCTCTTCAATGTTCGCTGTATCTACGAAGAATTTCACGAAGCCTCCAATCAGCTCTCAGACTCAGGGGCTGTGTCTAAAATGTTTTGCCCGGTATTATACCCATAACCGTTCAATATATCAAGTTATTACCACATCCGAAAATCCTGGGATTAGGGGATTCTGGAATTGAGGAATTCTGGAATTTGGCAATTCCTCAATCCCTCAATTCCAGAATTCCTCAATTATTCCCTCGCTGTCTTTTTCCCTCCTGCGAGAACTTGGCGGCGCATGCCTGGCTGCAAAAATGATAGGTCTTTCCATTGATGGACTTCTCAATCGCTTCCCGGCGCGGGATGTACATCTTGCACTGGGGATCCTGAACCATCTCATCAATGACCCCGCCGTTCTCGCCGCGGGAAATCTTGTCCTTCGGCTTGATGATGGCTTTCACCAGCCTGTAGGCGACATAAGCGAGCACCAGATAAATGATAAATCGCATAAGCGCAACCTTGACGGCTTCGTAAAAAGTCCCATTTTCATGTCATTTCGAGCGAAGCGAGAAATCCAACGCGGAGCGTTGTCCCGAACAAAGAGAGGGATCTGTCCATGAATAACAGATCCTTCG
>Ga0101944_10006608_pt1 | contig 12174 bp, 6 predicted proteins | sample DewCreD2012metaG_FD_75245 | JGI IMG/M metagenome (GOLD analysis project Ga0101944, IMG submission 75245) | Hot spring sediment bacterial and archeal communities from British Columbia, Canada, to study Microbial Dark Matter (Phase II) - Dewar... ... | reverse complement strand
GCCTCGAAGCGGAGCGCATCGCACGAGAAAAGGCCGAGGCCGAACGACGGGAAGCCGAGCGGATCGCCCGGGAGAAAGCCGAAGCGGAGCGGCTCGAAGCCGAACGCATCGCCAAGGAAAAAGCGGAAGCAGAGCGGATCGCAAGAGAAAAAGCTGAAGCCGAACGCCTCGAGGCGGAGCGCATCGCACGAGAAAAGGCAGAGGCCGAACGACGGGAAGCCGAGCGCATTGCAGCGGAAGAGGCCGAGAAAAAGCGTAAAGCCGAGGAACAGGCCAAGGCCGAGCTTGCGGCCATGGCACAACAGCGAGCTCAGGCAGCCTCATCCGTCACGGTCACCTATTCAGCGACATGCAATACCCCAACGCCCAAACAAGGAGACTCCATGGACAAGTCCATCAAACTCCTCGCAGCCTGCATTGCAGCGATGCTGCTGTTGTTGATCGGTGTCAGCACCTCCAACATGTGCAAATACGTCGTCAAGGAATCCGGCAAGGGGATCGAAATCTGGCAGGGGCGGTTTGCCCCGATGGGATACAAGCTCCTGGTCAGCCTCCCCGATATGCAGCCAGGATGCATTCGAGCCAATGTGACGCTTTCCAAGGCCGAGGTGTTCCCCTTCATTTGCCGCTACTATCTGAACAAGGCCGATCTCGTCATCGAACAGCCCGGTGACCTGGATATCGGGAAGATCAAATCCCTGGTGGGGGAAGCCGCTCCATATGCCATCAACGACGATTTGAAAAACGCCGTCGATCTGCGACTGAAAGGCTTGGGTCATATGGCCGACCTGTATCGGGCGGACGTACTTGTCGAAAAGGGAACGCCGGGCAGCCTCCTCAAGGCGAAGGATATGCTCACCCGGGCAAAGGCATCGGCGATGGGTGAAACCAGCCAAAGGCTGATCGAAGCGAAACTTGCCGAACTCGAAGCCAGGATGGCCCAATAAGAAAAAGGCAAGGTAAACTTCTGGTTATCGTGAAAATCGTCGGCAGTAGGCAATAGGCAGTCGGCAGTGTTTTCAGGCCTGTTTTCATTCCAAGGGGCGGCGAAAACCTGTTGTCATGAGCATTGATCATGAAAAAAGGTCGCCCCCGCGTGAGCCCCTCTAGTTGGCGGAGCGGTCGCGGCGGGCTTTTGCGATAGCCCCGACGCATCGGCTTCCGTTCGGCTGGAAAGGGGCGGGGCCTTTTTTGGACAGAAGGCATCTGGTATAGCGTTCATCCTCACATTCAACGCCTTTTAAGCTTTATCCGGTGGATTCTTCCGAGAAGGGTGGTAATTTGGGCTGGATGCAACAATATCCTCGATAGGACCAAGGGCCTTGAAAAATGGTTACCTTGAACAAGGTTGAGCGGCTTATTGAACATTCCGAGTTTACCGTATATTGGATGATCCGGACCGAGCGGATGTTGTAATCGACACATCGGTTGTGGAACGGTTGGTTTCCGTCGATCCAGACACGGCGGAATTGGTGTCATCCAAAAACATGCGCATTTGACGCTGAAGGAGGTTCCCGATAGGAAGCAATAACAGCGGAACACTCTTAAAGGCTTCGATGCGCTGTTTTTTTGAAAATGCTGTTTAGACGATCAAGAGATCTCCACGGTAAGTATTCACACCTGAAATTAGCCCTCATATGTCGAATTTCCTATGTTCTACCGTCATGTTATATTCTTGTTGGAACAACATAATAGGCGTTGAAAGAAAAGGAGATACGCAAGATGTTCAAGAATATGCAACTGAGGGTCAAGATCATAGCGGGCTTTATTGCGGCCAGTGGAATTACATTCATTCTTGGTGGCATCGGCTATTACGGTGCTGTGAGCAGCGAGGCAAACGTCCATCAAATCGGGATGGTACGCCTACCGGGCGCAAAAAGTCTACTCATTATCTCGAAATCTCAGACCGCCATCGATAGCGCTGAGAATGCGTTGTTAAGCCTTGATTTAGGCCTAAAGGAACGCGAGGTTAAATATCGGGATGTTACTGCAGCTTGGAAACAGGCTGAGGCAGCTTGGAAGATCTATGAAACGCTTCCAAAGACAGCAGAGGAGGCCCACCTGTGGAAAGAACTCATGCCCGCCTGGGAGGCATGGAAAAAGGACCATGCAGCCTTTGTGCGCATGAGCCGAGAATACGATTCCTTGATCGAAACCTATTCGAAACAGACTATGAGCGACAAGATGCCGTATCCAGATGCCTTGGCATCTGCCGTAGCTCTGGTTCAAAAGGCCCAAATCTTGTTAGGAAACCAGGTCCAAGAGTGGAAAAACGTCCTTCTGCGAGGTACGGATGCGGCCATGTACGATAAATACTTCACCGCATTTGAAAAGAGAGAGAAGGAGTTCCAGTCCGCCATTTCCGGTTACAAAGACCTGATGCAGCAAATGGGATTTGATATATCCATTGCGAACCGTTGTCTACGCGAACACTTGGAACTGGGTGTTCGGTATCGTGAAGCATTGAAAAACTTCGATAAAAAGAACGTAATATCAGGGTATGACGTGGATGTTGCCGTTAGAGGTATAGACAGACCATTGGGTGATGCCCTGCAACAGGTTGCGCTTGCCGCTCAACAAGCCGAAGCTCGATTGAGGGATTTAAGAAATCGAATGAACCACCAGGCCCTGGTGATTAATGCATTGTCTTTCTCTAAGGCAGAGCAACTTCTTCTGAAGCTGGTCGATATCAACACACATTTAGCTGATAATACATCGGCAATGGCCGATGCCCAAGCGACCGCCATCAAGGTTCTGTCCATGATCGCCGTGATTGCGGGAGTATTGCTAGCCCTGACATTGGGAATCTTGATCACCCGTTCTATTACCAAGCCCATCAACCGGATTATCCAGGGGCTGAGCAATGGGGCCGAGCAAGTGAGCTCGGCATCAACCCAAATCTCGTCGACCAGTCAGACTCTGGCCAAGGGCGCCAGCGAACAGGCTGCAGCCATTGAGGAGATTTCATCTTCCTTGCAGGAAATGTCGTCCATGACCAAGCAAAATGCAGAGAGCGCCGGACAATGCGATCGTATCATGAAGGAAGAAGTCGCTGCCAATTTTCAGATCGTCCATGACAGGCTTCAACAAATGCAGGAAGCTATTGCACAAACAGTCCAGGTAGGAATAGAGACCAGAAAGATCATTAAGACTATTGATGAGATCGCCTTTCAGACAAATTTGCTGGCCCTGAACGCGGCAGTAGAGGCGGCACGTGCCGGAGAGGCTGGCGCCGGATTTGCCGTTGTGGCCGACGAGGTGAGAAACCTGGCTATGCGTGCGGCCGAAGCGGCCAAGAACACGGCCGGTTTAATTGAAGGCTCCAACAAGCAGATCAAGGAGGCATCCGATTTGAGCGCCCAGGTAGCTGATGCCTTGAGGATCAATACTGAGCTGGGACGGAAGGTATCCCAATTTGTGACCGAGATTGCTGCAGCTTCTGCGGAACAATCCCATGGGATTGATCAGATCAACAAGGCCGTAACCGAGATGGACAGGGTGACGCAACAGAATGCGGCCAATGCAGAAGAATCAGCCTCTGCCTCAGAAGAGATGAATGCCCAGGCGGAAGAAATGAGGAGCATGGTAAATGAGCTAGTCGTCCTGGTTGAGGGAAGCAGCAAAGGGAAGGCTCTAAACTCCAGTGTTGCCTCCCGGAAGTCCTTGCATGGGTATTCTAAAGCGTCGGTTGAAATCAAGCGAATTGCTGCAGATAGCACTCGGCTTCCAGCTCTAACCGAACATGAGGCTCGACCCGACCGGGTAATCCCCTGGAAAAAAGCCAAATAAAGGATCATTAGGGGCTATCTCAATGCAGCGACCCATTTGCCCTACTTTTAGGCAATCCAAGAAAATGTAAGATATGGCAAGTCGCACAACATCACATCCATAGCCCTTACTTGTAGGATTGCACCAGAAAGGAGAGCGGCTGGATGAAACAATATCTTCTGTATGGCCAAGCGCCTTGAGATCGTACAGTTCAAACGGATGGAGGGGTTTCTTAAACACCCCTCCTACGAATCCATCCCACACAACAATCGGTGACTTTTGGGAAAAACCGCGAAGTTGGGTTACCTGCGGCGTTCTCCATCGAGGTATCATCCTTGAACGAATGGTTATCCGGAACAGAATTGCCGAAGCGCCGCGAGCTGGGTTGGGCTGCCGATCACAATCATGACCGTTCCGGGTTGCAGGACCTCTTCCGTTGAAGGATTGTAGCGGAAATCTTCCTGGTCCGGGTGTTTTAATGCGAAGGGTATAAGCCCGGTGCGGCCGTGAATATCTACCTCGGCAAGGGAAGCTCCGGCCCAAGGTGAATTCTTTCCTATCGTCACTTCTTCCACGCGGATGGACTGATCCTTCCCCCGCAGCATTCTGTCCAGGAACGTGACCACATGGGGGCGTATCATCTCGCTGGCCATACGCATGCCGCCGATGAAGGCGGGATTGACGATGTAATTCGCCCCGGCCCGAAAAAATTTGTCCTCAAGATTCCTCTCGTTGCAGCGTGTTACGATCTTGATCTGAGGGTTGACGAAACGCGCTTGGACCGTAATCAGAAGATTATGGCTGTCCTCGCTGAGAGTGGCCACGATACCGGCTGCCCTTTGAATCCCTGCCCGAATGAGGATTTCTTCTTCCGTTGCATCTCCATGGAGAAAGAGCAGATGTTCAAAATGCTCCAGAACCCATTGGAGACGATCCTGATTTCCATCGATGACCACACAGGGGTGATTCGTCGTGTGAAGCTCTTTGATCACATTGTACCCAATATTTCCAGCTCCACAGACAATGATATGGTTCTTCAACGCAGCAATGCGTTTTTCCATCCTTCGCTCCTTCAGGATGCGTCCAAGGTTTCTTTCAACGAGAAAAGCCGTAATCGTCGATACGCCGTAAAGCGTCACCCCCATACCCACCCACATCACCACCATGGCAAACAGACGGCTGTCTGAATCCATGCCGATCAAGACTTCTCCATAGCCGACAGTCGTCAAGGTAATGCTGGTCATGTAGGCACAATCGAAGAAACTCCACTGACCACGCCCTATCAGGAGAAACCCGGCGGTACCGAAGAAAAACGTCGCGGCAAGAAGGAGGGCCGGCATCACCAGCCGTTCCAGCAGCTCCTTGGCCAATGGATACTTGGTCAGGGAAAACCGGGGGGATTCAGGTGAAACCGCTGGATCAGCACGCATAGGATGGATGCACTGATGTTCATGGATAATGGACGGTGGGCTTGAAAAAAGCCGTTGCAGCGATGGAATTCGTCATTGCCGGACCTGAGCTCGGAGATGCATACACCTTTCTGCCGTGAAACGGAAACTGTTCGAAGCCGCCTTCACGACTTTACGGCCCGAAGACACACCCACCCCTCCAGCACCGCCTGATCGATGTGTTGAAATCCCTTATTCGCAAGCGCCTGAATCACCATCGGGGCCTTGGACTCGACGATTCCGGAACAGATCAGAACCCCTTCCGATGCCATCACCTCCCCTACCGTCTGGGAAAGGGTCAACACCACCTCCGTCAGGATATTGGCTACAACGACATCGGCCTGCATCCGGATGCTTTCGACAAGCCGGCCGGCCACCATCATCGAACCGCCTGTTACGCCGTTCAGCCGGAGATTTCTGTGGGCAATGGCTGCAGCAATGGGATCCAGGTCCACCCCCACGACCCGGGATGCCCCCAATTTCGAAGCCACAAGGGCCAGAATCCCCGATCCCGTTCCTACATCCAAGACCGACATACCCGGCCGAACGACTGCCTCGAGCGCACGAATGCATAAAACCGTCGTCGGGTGCATTCCAGTTCCGAACGCCATCCCAGGATCGATTTCGAGGACGATTTCATCGGCTGCAGCCGTATAGTCCCTCCAGGTCGGTTTGACGACGAAACGATCCGATACCTGGATCGGATGAAAATGGCTTTTCCAGGCCTCCGCCCAGTCTTCCTCTTCAATAAACGCGTAATCGATCCGATACGATCGGCCGAATTCCCCATCCGGCATTCGTTTCGCCAGCAGATCCTGCAGGCGCTGCTGTTGCCGGCTCAGGGTATCCGTCATGGGAAAATACCCGGTAACGGCATATCGTTCCGGTCGTTGGACGGGATCCTCCCCCCACCCTTCCTGAGGCTCCAGCCCAGGATCATCCAGAACGACACCGGAAAGCCCCAACTCCAGAAACACCTCGGAGACAATATCCATATCCGCTTGCGGATTTCCGGAATCGATTTCAACCCGGGCTGCGCACCATTTCATTCCGGCATCTCCTGCATGAAATCCCGCCTGCCTCCCCGATTCAGAACTCACCCGTCTCCAGCTTGTGGCTCAGGACTTCCACCTGGTTGAACAGTGCCCGGTTTTCCTTCAACGACTTTTCGATGAGGGTAATGGCATGCATGGCCGTTGCATGGTACCGGTTGAAGCTTTTTCCGATGGTTTGAAACGGAGAGTCGGTATACTTACGAGAAAGGTACATGGCGATCTGCCGGGGGCGAACAATGGCCTGCCTGCGGGAGGGGGACAGCAGGTCCTGCAGGGAGATGTTGAATTCCTTGCAGACCAGTTTCTTGATGATGTCGATCGTGATCCGTTTTTGCCGGTGGGCGATATTGCGGATAACGCTTTCCGCCAACCCGACATCGATGGGGGTACGCACGAGAGAAGCCCTTGCTGCCACACTGATCAGGCCGCTTTCCAGCTGCCGGATGTCTTCGGTCAACTCGCTTGCCAGATAACGGGCAACGTCTTCCGGAACCTCGAGACCTTTTGTTGCGGCCTTCTTCTGGACGATGCGCAGCCGTGTCCGAAAATTCGGCGGTTCGATCGGCGAAATGATGCTCCCGGAAAGTCTGCTTCTCAAGGTGTCGTTCAACTTCGGTATTTCCATCGGCAGGCAACAACTCGAGAAAATGATCCGCTTCCCGGAATTGACCAGAGAATCCAAGGTCATCGCCAGCTCGATCTGGGTGCGCTCCTTCCCTGTCAAATAATGAATATCGTCCAAAAGCAGCACATCACACCCATAGCGGTATTTCTTCTTGAACTGATCGACGCTGTCGTTTCGCATGGCATATACCATTTCGTTGGAAAAATCCTCCGCAGAAATGTAATATATCCGTTCTTCGGGCCGTTCGTTCAGGATGTGATTGCCGACAGCCTGCGTCAGATGGCTTTTGCCAAGACCCGTTTTCGAGATCAGGAGCAAGGCGTTGTCCGGATTCTTCTTGCGGGTGGCCATCGCCAAAGAGGCGGAAAAGGCGAATTCGTTGTTCCCCCCGACCACGAATTCATCGAACGTAAACTCCTTTCGGAGCATCCGGCCGCTGGTGTTGATCGTTGCAGCATCCGGAAGCACGAGCTGCGGTTCGGGAAGATCGGAGGGTTTGGGTGCACCCTGGGTGTTGATAATTTCGAAAACGATCTTGCAGGTCTTGCCCAAGGCTTCCTGCCATTCGTTTTGGACCAACTGACCAAAATGCTCCTGCAGCCGTTTTCTCGAGAAGACGTTCGGGGTGGACAGGTAGATGACATCCTTCTCACTCCGGATAAACGAAACCGGTTCAAGCCACATGCGATAGCTCGATTCACTGACTCGTTCTTTCAAAGCCGATTTGACTTGATTCCAAACGATTTCCATGAATGATCCACCTTCAGAGTTTGATAGTCGTTTATCCAAAACGCCATGATGCATCCTTGCCGGAGATTCAACAAGGAAATCAAAGAAAGAATGGCGCATGTCTGCCGGTCAGCAGAGCACGCAACGACGTAAGATCCGGACATATGCCGGTAACTGCAGGGCGACGGCCTGAAATCTACCGAGACCAAGCCTCCCTATCGTTCCGGTCGGGTGACCGAAACGTTCTGACAGGGGAAACGTCTCGTCGGAAGTTCCCGAGGGTTTTACCCAAGAGCGCCCGGGGTGTCAAACCGCATATGGATGAGCCGATTGAATTCCAAATCCAACTTTCGAACAAGGTTTAACCCATTGACAGGGATGATCATATCGATGATCTCCATGGAACAACCCCGGAATATGCCCATGGACAAGCTGGGCTTTTTTGGCAATGATCTTGGTCAACTGGATGCTTATCGACAAATTGCACGAACGCTCCGTCGACCTGCCGATCTCTTTATAGCTTTCGATATCTCTCGATTTCGACCAATATCGTTTATCACGGAACTGAAGTTACGCAAACGGACCTCCGCCCATGACAGTCGATGAGATTCGCATCCGTGGTGCCAGGCAGCACAACTTGAAGTCGGTCGATCTGGATCTTCCCAAAAACCGGATCGTCGTCATCACCGGCATCTCCGGATCCGGAAAATCCTCTTTGGCCTTCGACACCCTCTATGCCGAAGGCCAGAGGCGTTATGTCGAGTCCCTTTCAACCTATGCCCGACAGTTTCTCGAGAGGATGGAAAAACCTCAGGTGGACCGCATCGAAGGCCTCTCCCCAGCCATCGCCATCGACCAGAAAAACACGGGCCACAACCCCCGCTCGACGGTCGGCACCATCACGGAAATCTACGACTACCTGCGACTGTTGTTCGCCCGCATCGGCCAGACCCACTGCCCTGTCTGCAGCCGGCCCATTCAGTCCCAAAGCATCGATGAAATCCTCGATGCGGTGCTCGAACTGCCTGCAGGCAGCCGCTTCTCGGTGCTTGCTTCGATTCCTTTGGATCCCCAGCCGACAACACGACAGGAAAGGATCAAAAAACTGATCCGCCAGGGCTTTTCCCGAGCGATGATCGATGACAACCTCATAGAGCTCGAAGACGTGCTTCACCGACATTCAAACGACCGAACGACGCTCGATATCGTCGTCGATCGTCTCGTGCTGAAGGAGGGGATTCACAACCGGCTGGCCGACTCCATCGAAATGGCACTTTCCCTGAGCGGTGGAGCGGTCGTCCTGCAGTCGGCAACAGGGGAGCGCATGCGGTTTTCGGAAACGGCCGTCTGCAACCACTGCGGCATCCAGGCCCCAAAAATCACCCCAGCCACGTTTTCCTTCAATGCGCCGACAGGCGCCTGCCCGACATGCTCCGGGCTCGGCGCCACATCCTCTTTCGACCCGGACCTGATCGTGCCCAATCCGGAATTGTCCTTGCGGGAAGGCGCCATCGCCGTTTGGGAAGACGCCTTCCGGCTCGATTTCATCGACATGCTCGAATCCCTCGCGACTCGATATCATGCCGACATCTATCAACCGTACCGATCCCTTTCGGAATCCTTTCAACAGGTTCTTCTTTTCGGAGAACCCGACGATGCGAAAGCCCCTGCAGGCCGCCTATCCAAGAAAAAAGAGGGCCATCCCCCGCACCGGTTCGAAGGGATTCTGCCGATTCTCGAAAAACAGTACCAGCAGGCCGACAGCCTATCGGCAAAGGCCGAGCTCGACCGATTTCGAACCTACCGCACCTGTCCGGACTGTGAAGGGACCCGCCTGAATCCCATTGCCGGCATGGTGGTGGTTGGCGGCATGCGTATCTACGACATCACCGCACTGCGCATCATCGAGGCCATTGGTTTTTTCGACGGGCTCGATCTGTCAGATCGGGAGCATGCCATCGCAGACCGAATCCTCTCCGAAATCCGAGATCGGCTGACCTTCCTCGACCAAGTCGGCCTTGGCTACCTCAGCCTCGATCGCGGGGCATCGACGCTCTCCGGTGGGGAAAGCCAGCGCATCCGCCTTGCCTCGCAGATCGGATCGAAGCTGAGCGGGGTCCTCTACGTTCTGGATGAGCCGAGCATCGGTCTTCACCCGAGGGACAACCGTCGGCTCATCGATGCCCTGCGCCGGATGCGGGATCTCGGCAACAGCGTCATCGTGGTGGAACACGACGAGGAGATGATCCGATCTGCAGATCATGTGGTCGACATGGGACCCGGAGCCGGAAGTTTCGGCGGACGGGTGGTCTACAGCGGCCCGGTTTCCGGTATCGTTCATGCGGCCGAATCCCTGACCGCTCCGTATCTCAGCGGCAGCAAATGTATCGTTGAATCCAGTCCGAGAAGAAACGGCACCGGTCAGCAGATCCGCATCGAAGGAGCCAGCGGCAACAATCTGCGCCACCTAAACGTCGCATTTCCCATCGGTTGTCTGACCTGTGTCACAGGGGTTTCGGGAAGCGGAAAATCCACCCTGGTCATCGAAACCCTTTACAAGAGCCTGCTGCAGCGGCTCTATAAATCCCGAATTCCGGCGGCACCGCACGAGCGGATCACCGGAATCGAGGCAGTCGACAAAGTCATCAACATCGACCAGTCGCCGATCGGCAGAACCCCACGATCGAACCCGGCCACATACACCGGACTGTTTTCTGCGATTCGCGATGTCTTCGCCAAAACCGAAGAAGCCCGCTCGCGCGGGTACAAGGCCAGCCGGTTCAGTTTCAACATAAAGGGCGGTCGGTGTGAGGCCTGCGGCGGAGACGGCGTCAACCGGATCGAAATGTTGTTTCTGCCCGATGTTTTTGTCACCTGCGAAACCTGCAAGGGAAAGCGCTACAACCGGGAAACCCTCGAGGTGACCTATCGGGGAAAGTCGATCGCTGATGTGCTGGACATGACGGTGGAGGAAGCGATCCGGTTTTTCGAGCGGATTCCGTCGATCCGCTCCAAGTTGTCGGTGCTGGCGGATGTCGGTCTCGGCTACATCACCTTGGGACAGCAGGCGGTCACCCTATCCGGAGGAGAGGCGCAGCGAATCAAACTGTCCCGTGAGCTCGGCAAACGGGATACCGGCCGCACGCTCTATATCCTCGATGAGCCGACGACGGGTTTGCATTTCGAGGATATCCGACAGTTGCTTCAGGTACTCAACCGGCTGGTCGATGCCGGAAACACCGTCATCATGATCGAACATCACCTCGATGTCATTCAGGCTGCGGATTATGTCATTGACTTGGGTCCGGATGGAGGAGATAAAGGAGGAGAAATTGTCGCAACCGGAACTCCCGAGGCCATTGCCGCATGCCCGGCATCGGAAACCGGAAAATGCCTTCGGCAGAAATGGGGAGGATTTTCATCGAATGGGTAATCGCGCATCTTCTGCAGGAAAAACCGTCTTTCGGCTCCGCTCGAACGTGCTCTGCATTTTTCTTCTGCTCGGCTGGGGTCTTACTTCGGCATTCTCCGGAACGATCACGATCGAAACCCAGACCGAAGCCACGCTCACCGATGCGGATCTTGCCACGCGTGTGGTGCTGATCAATCAGGGGGATGAAACCGCTCGGTCGATCACCTGCGAGGTGACGTTTCAGGGAAAGACCGAAAAACCCCCTCTCATCGAAGCGCTTCCCCCCAAAACACCCATATCTCTGAAGACCACCCATGCGCTGATCGAGCGCAAGCCAGGTCAATACCCCCTCATCGTTCGGGTGCAGTTTCACGACACCAACCAATATCCCTTCACGGCTCTGTCTGCGCTGATTGTCAACGCCTATGTCCATGCATCCAACGATTTGGCGATCGAAGCAAAGGACATAGCCTTCGATCGGAAAGGAGATCTGACTTTTCGCATCAAAAACCTTGCCGAAGAAGACCGCTCTCTTTCCTACTGGGTCTTGGTTCCCCGGGAGCTTTCTGTGGGTGCAGGAGAGGGTAGGCTTTCCTTAGAGAAGCGATCGGAGCAGACGGTTGTTGTCCGACTGGAAAATTTTGCCGCACTGTATGGCGCAGCCTATCCGGTGTATGCTTTCTTCGAATACGACACACCCGAAGCCCACCACTGTCAAATGGCTTCCACCACGGTTCAAATCGTTATGGAACCGAGCTGGTTTCAAAAAACCCGCCTCTATTGGGGAATTGCCGCCCTTCTGGTGCTCGCCGTCACCTTGTATCGATTTCTCGTCAGAGGCAAACCCGGAAAACCATGAAGGCGTCACAACAATCCAACCGGTGACACCCCAACGTTTGGGCCATAGAGAAAACCATACCGTCGTCCGATCGATGCGGACACGGCAGCGGCAGCCATGGAACAATTGCCTACGGAAATCAGGCCATCAATGAGTTGGTCGAGCATACGAGAAGGGTGGCGGTGCGGCGTCGGTATTCAGATCGCCAGAGCGGAATTGAAAAAGAACGGCAACCCGGAACTTGAATTCCAAATCGAACCGATGACCGTGCTGGCCACAGTCAGGAGGAGACCATGACG
>Ga0101944_10006607_pt1 | contig 12177 bp, 4 predicted proteins | sample DewCreD2012metaG_FD_75245 | JGI IMG/M metagenome (GOLD analysis project Ga0101944, IMG submission 75245) | Hot spring sediment bacterial and archeal communities from British Columbia, Canada, to study Microbial Dark Matter (Phase II) - Dewar... ... | reverse complement strand
TGGACAAGACCGGGCTGCTGGGGCGCCGAATCATGGTTGACCTGGGCGATACCTCCCGCCTTTTGCCCGTTGGCCATAGCTGTGACTTGGTACTGATGACGGACTTGGCTGAGCAGGACCTCACTCCCGGCCTGGCGGCCGAGATCGCGCGCGTCCTGCAGCCCTGGTATGGGGTGGCCGTGCTGGGCGACCTCAGCGGCCGGCTTTCGCTATCGGCGCTGGAAGAATGGGCCAGGCGCATCCCCGGCAAGATTTCGGCCGCCAAGGGCGCCGGCGCCATTTTGCACGTGCAGGCGCCACCGCTAAAAGGCGCCGACAACTGGCCGATGTGGTGGCACGGGCCCGACAATAACGCCGTGTCGAGTGACACGGCTTACGCCATGGACGAGTCGTTTCAATGGGCCGGAAAGCCGCTTCTTTCTGCCCGGGAGGATCTGCCGATCGTCGCCGACGGCCGCCTTTTCATGCTCTGGAATGCCACCAAGATGGGCAAGAATTGGATCGACGGAATGCCACTGGCAAGGCTGGAGGGAGAAGGGCCGTTCGTTACCGCGCATGCCACCGGTTCGGGGCAAATTCTTTGGGCGTTGCGGCTGTCCAAGGATGCCTGGGGGCAGGCTTCCCGTTCCGCCATGGTGGCCGATGGAGATCGCCTGCTGGTGGCGGACGGCGGCACGCTCCTGGAACTGGAGGCGGCCACGGGCAAGGAGCGGAACCGGGTCGAGACCGGCTCCGAAGAAATCCGCTGGTTATGCCAAGCCGGTGACAAGGCGCTGTTTGTAGGCGGCTTCCAATCAAAAGTATTGGGCGTACCGGGTCTGACTGAGCAGGTCATCCCTTTTCGGTCCGGCGGACTTAGTCTGACGGCTTTGGATCGGGAGACCTTGAAGAAGGCTTGGGAAGTGATCCGGCAGCCGGGGCCGACGGCTTTTGACCCGCGCAGCGCCGCGGTTTCGGTCGGGCGCGTGTTCATGGCTACTGAAAACGGCACGGTGGAAGCGTTCAACCTTGCCGATGGCGCCGGCCTGTGGCAGACGCCGACGGATACCCAACGCGCCCAGCCCATTCATCTCGATTGGGATTTCACGGCCTGGAATCCCGTCACCGGTTTTGCCGTCGAAGGGGTCTATGTCTATTCCGCCACCGAAATGCGAAAGGCTTATGTTTTCGACCAGGAGAATGGGCATCTTCTCTGGAGTGTGCCGACAAGAAAGGAAAGCCCCTTCATTCCCCTCGCGATCGACGGGAGACTGCACAGGATTGATCGCATGTCAGGCGGCTCGGCGTTCAACCCGCGAACCGGCGAGAAAACCGCGTCACCTTTTGCGGTGCCCGATGTGTGGTGCGCCCGGGTGACGGCTTCGCCGCATGGCATCTTCGCGGCGGAAGGCCAAAGAATGAACTTGAAGACCGGAGCATTGCTACCGGCGCAGTGGAGAGCGAAATCCTCCTGCACGGTCGGCTCCTTTGTCGCCAATGGCCTGCTTTGGAAAGTCCCGCTCGATTGCAAAGGCTGCACGCAGTGGCTGGGCATCCTCGCCCGGGGCCAGCGCGAAAGCGCCCCCGCCCCGCCGGAACGCCTGATCGTGAGTCGGCAACTCGCCTCGGACGACAAGACGGCGGCGGGCTGGGTCACATACCGGGGTAATATGGAGCGGTCGGGCTCTTCGCCGGCGGATATTGCCTCCACGGCGAAAATAATCTGGCAGACGCCGCCGGCGCATCCGCCGGGAGTCCTTTCGACGGAGGGGAAATGGTCGCTTGACGTCGAAATCAACCCAACCGCCCCCGTGACGAGCGGCGAGACCGTTGTGGTGGGTCAGGGCGATGGCGCAGTGGAGGCATTCAACCTGACGACGGGTCAACGCCGCTGGCGTTCGCCAACGGGCGGTCGCATCTACAGCAGTCCAACGATCTGGCGAGATCGGGTCTTTGTCGGTTGTGCCGATGGTTACCTGTATTGCTTTGCGCTCGCCGACGGGCAGGAGCTGTGGCGTCTGCGCGTCGCGCCCGATGTCGGTCGCATGATGCTGTATGGCCAGGCCGGCTCCCGCTGGCCCGTGCTGGGTTCCCCCCTGGTGGCCGGAGACAAGGTCGTCGCCACGGCGGGCCTGGTCCATGCGGTCGACGGCATCTGGGCCGCCGCGGCCGATCCGGTCGCCGGCGGCCTGCGCTGGCAACAGCATGATTGGTCCGGCGCGGACCCCGGCGGCGAACTGTCGGGCGCCGGGCAGCTTTGCCTTCAGGGAGAAACCATCGCCTTTCACGGCGGCGCCGCGCCCCTGGTCCGGATGTCGTCCGGGGATGGCGCCATTCGCCCGGCATGGCAAATTCCGGACGAAGTCGCGGGGAAGAAACTCAACATTCGAGATAAAAAAGGTGTGAACGGCTCATTTAACATGTATTTGAAGGGGCAGGAAATCGGCGCGCTATCCGGGAACTGGCTGGTCTGCGGTGGGGCGTTGCTCATCATGGATCAGTCCTGGTCCGGACTGCAACGTACTGAAGTCACTTTCGTCAGTTCCACGGCGCCGAAAGGTCTGCCGCTTGTGCGCGCTCGTGACATGGCCCGGATGCCGGTCTGGGACGATGAGGGCTTCCTAGCCGTCATCGGGTCGGATCGCAAAACGGAGGGCCTGGCGCTGATTCCACGGGAGAAACTCGTGAGCAAACTCGATGCGGCCGCGGCCAACCAGAGCCCCATGAACAGTGAATTAGCCTCAGCCAGGAACCATAACTTGCCCTCTCTATTGCTGTCCGGTATTAAGTTGGGCGATGAGGACTTGTTTACCTGGAAACAGGAGATTCCGAACAGCGGCAAAGACAAAAGAGAGGTGTTCGGGACGATGCTCACACGGAATGGGGCTTGTCTGCTGTGGCATGTCCCGGGCGCATCTCTTTCTTCCCTCAGCGCATACGACCGTAAGACCGGCCAGGAGAAATGGACCATCAAGTTGCCGTCCACACCTCTGCGCGAAGGCCTGGCGGTGGCGGCAAACGGCGCCCTTCTGGTCAGCATGAAAGACGGCAGCTTGGTGGCAGTTAAATGAAAATCAGCCGGTTGAGTATGAACAAAGGAGCAGACATGAAAATCAGATTAATGATAGCGATCACCGCATTGGCCGGGATTGTGACCGTTAATGCGGGAACCATGGACAAATACTACAAGGACACGAGCGGCAAGCCGCATTATCCGGTTCCTTCAATCGACGAGCCGGTGGACGGCACGCAGAACTTCTGGTTTGTCGCCCCGGGCGCCGTTCGGCTCGGAAAATTCGGTCTGAGCGGCAAATCCTTGTCCGACGTGACCGATACGACCTTCGAATGCCGGCCGAATTGCGCGTGGGGGAAGGTGACTTACAAGGTCACGCTCTTGGGTCCGTGCGAAGGCAGCTCGAACCCCAAACACATGAAACCCGACCGCTTCTCTTTCAGCCAGATCGTGTTTTCCGATCTGAAAAACCATGCCGGAAAAGAATATGCCATCGGCGGCACGATCACGAAACTGCTGCCGGATGCCAGAGGTTTCGAGGCGGACGTGGCGTTCGCCAACGGAACCTCCACCTGCCGGTTCAATGTGCTGGCCTTCGAGCCGAAGAGCGAGATGCCGCAGGTTCATTCGCGCCATTACGGCCCCAATTTCCGGCACTGGTTCGATGTCTACTATCCAAAAGATCGGGACGACAAGCCCCTGCCCTTCATCCTGTATATTCACGGCGGCGGCTGGGGCGCCTTGGACAAGAGCGGCGCGCTCGGCGCCATGGCGGATGGCTGGACCCGAAGAGGCTTCGCGGTGGTGTCGGTGGGCTACCGGTTCATCGGCAGCTATGAGGAACACCCGGCGATGACCGTGCCCGTCGCCGCTCCCCTGCTGGATGCCGCCCGCTGCCTGCAGTATGTGCGCTATCACGCTAGGGAACTCGGTCTCGACAAGAACCGCGTCGCCGCCACCGGCGGAAGCGCGGGTGGCTGCACCACGTGCTGGCTGGCGCTCCATGACGACCTGGCCGATCCCGCCAGCGACGACCCGATCGCCCGGGAATCCACGCGCCTTACCTGCGCGTTTCCCTGCCAGGCCCAGACCTCTCTCGATCCGAAGCAAATGCGCGAGTGGATTCCAACCATCCAGTACGGCGCTCATGCGTTTTTCTCCGCGAAAGAGCGCCCGAAAGACAAAGGCGAAACCTTCGATTTCTGGCTGTCCAGGCGCGACGAAATCCTTCCCCTGATCAAAGAGTTCTCGCCCTACGAATGGGCGAGCGCGGACGACCCGCCGATGTTGCACGTGTATGGCGGGCAAGAAGACGTCATCCCGCCGAAAGACGCCGGCAATGCCACGCACCACCCGAAATTCGGCGAAAACCTGCACAAGCGTCTCAAGAAACTCGGCGTCGAAAGCTGGTATTGGGCCGACAACGTGAGATGCGAAAACCCGCGCTACGACCGCTTCAGCGGCCAGGCGCCGTTTGTGATTGACCATCTGATGCCGGAGAAAAACAAATGAAAAAGCATCTCTCCATCCTCCTGACGCTGGCGCTGTTGGCGGCCATGCCGTCGCCGGGCCTCGAAACCGCCGGCCTCCACGGCGGCGTCGCCTGTTTCGCCCCGGCGGGAACGGGCGCCGACGCCCTCGCGCTCGCCGGCAGGGAGCGCTGGCTCGTCGTCGCTGTCGAGCCAGACGCCGCCAAAGCCCAGGCTCTCCGTGACAAGGCGATGGCCGCGGGCTTGTATGGACGGACCTTTTATGTTCACGAGGGGCCGCTGGACCACCTCCCTTTAGCCGACAACTACGTTGATCTCCTTGTCGCCGAAAAGGAATCGCCCGAGAACCTGCGCGTCCTCACTCCCGTGATCGGCCGCGCTCTCATCGGGGGTAAGACGATCAGCAAACCGGAACTGCCCGGCTCGGATTGGTGGACTCACCGGCTGCACGGACCGGACAATAATTTCGCTTCACGTGACACCGCCTTCCAGTGGCCGCCGATCCTGCAGTTCCAGGCGATGCCGATGCACCGATCGTTTCATGGCGCCTCGTTTTCGGCGCCGGGGCGCAATGTGGAAATGTATGACTGGACCGTCAAGCAAACCTGGTTCAGCCACCTCACTGGCGCGCTCATCGTGCGCAATTCCTATAATGGTCAGGTGCTCTGGCGCGACCTGATCCCCGAGGGGATCGAGCCCATGATGCCGATCGCCGCGGTGACCGCCGACACCTTGTATATTGCGACGGGCGACCGGGCGGCCGTCCTGCCTCGAGCATTGGCCGACGGCAAGCCGGGCACCCCCATCGAGTTGGGCGGCGCCGATCGGCGCATCCGCTGGCTGGCGATCGCGGATGGCGTCCTCTACACCTTGAGCGGGCCAAACGTGGAATTGCGCAAGCCCTATAAATTAGTAGCGCAACCGGCCGTCCAACAGGAACAACAGCAAAAACTCACACTGCTGTGCGACACCTTCGCCACTCACGACCTGAAATCGGGCACGACGCTTTGGACCTGTTCCGAACCGGCGCCCGTCATCGATTTCAAGAGCGCGGCTCTAAGCCAAAGCCGCTTAATCTTCTACGTCGAAGGCAAGCGCCTGACCGCGCTTGACGCAAAGAACGGCAAGGAGGTCTGGCGCAACGAAGGAGCCGACTGGATCGCCATGATCAAGCGGCCGCCCAAGCCTCACAACTGGAACGTCGAGCACACCAGCTATCTCACTGTTGGCGAGGGGCTGATCCGCTTTACGCCGCTCGAGGCGCGCGTCACCTTGTTGTTCAAGGAAGCCGACGGAACGCTGATCAAGAGCGAAGCGCATCGCGGCAATCTTTCGCATGCCGGACAAAAGGAACCGATTGTCCGGCGCGACGGTAAGATTTTTCTGGGCTTGAACGAGATCGATCCGGCCACCGGACAGCAGGGTGCCGCCACCCTGCCCGCGCCGATCGGAACCGCCTTCTGCGGCATCGCCACCTACGCGCCGGGGATCGGCATGATGGGCCATTGCACCGCCGACATGAAAACTCCCTGTGGTGTCGGGTCGTGGGCCGCCGGCGGACTGCTGCACTATTTTTCCTCGCAATGCGAGTGCGGCACGGTTCCGGGCAACCACAATTTCGCCAGCGGCGGCGAAATCCTGGCCCGCGCCAAAGACGCCCCGGAGCACCCGCTGGCCAAGGGCGCCGCCTTTGCCAAGAAACCTGCACTCATCGAAAAGGCCGGTGATTGGATCGCCTATCGCGGAAACATTCGCCACACCGGGGCAAGCGCTGCCCAGGTGGGCGCAACGGCCGCGGTCGCCTGGACTTGGAAGCCCGCAAAGCCTTTCGCCTTCACGCAAGTCAACAGCCAGCACACCTTCGATTTCGACGAACGCCCGGTTCCGCCCATCGTTGCCGCTGGACATATCTTCACCGCGGCGAGCGATGGGGTGGTTCGCGCCCACCAAATGGCTGATGGCAAGCCCGTCTGGGAACGCGCGCTGGGCGGCGGCGTCTTCACCTCGCCGGTGATGATGGGCGGCCGTCTTTTCGTCCCCTGCCTCGATGGCTCGGTCTATGCCCTCGACGCGGCCAGCGGGGACCTCGTGTGGCAACGCCGCCTCGCGCCGCTCGAACGCCGCATTCTGATTTTCGGAGAACTGGCCAGCACGTGGCCAGTGTTGGCGCTGATGGCCGACGGCGGTCGCGTCTATGCCGCGGCGGGTTATCGGGCCGATAATGGCGGCGTGGCCTTTTGTCTCGATGGGGCCACCGGTGAAATCGTCTGGAGACGCCATTTCGAACCCGTTTATGGAGAGGAGGCGTTCGCTTTTAACATGGACCGCCACGGCTTCGGCGGTCAGATCACCAAGGTCAAAGACCGCATCTGGCTGGCGGGTTTGAAGACGGCCCCCCTCGTGCTCGATGCGGCGACGGGCGAGCCTGCCGCCGCCCCCGCCGACGACAAAATGAAATATCTCTGGAGCAAAGGCCACGGCGGCATTGTGGATACTTTCAAATCCATCGGTCAGGAGATCGTCAACGTGGACGACCGCGCCGTGCTGGTCGGCGGCAGCATGCTGTTCGAGAATCACAACATGCGCGATGGCAAAAACTCCCGGACGAATTTCAAACTGATGCTTGCCGACGACCAGGGACGGCTCCTGCTCGATGTGGAAAAACTGCCCGTCTCCGTTTTGGAAATCACGCGTCTGGCGCCCGCCTACGATGACGGCGCGCTCTGTTTCGTCGCCCGCTACGAAAAAGCTTCCGGCGACCGCAAGGTCGAGATCGGCACGATCGGACTCAATCTGTGGGACAAGGCGGCGTTCCTGGAGCGCAGCCGCGCCCTGCAGAAAGGCTCGCCCGTTACCGCGGCGGCAGATGGCAAAGGACGGTTGACTCTTCAGACCAGGTTCTCGACGGAAAATCTGCCCTACTCCGAGGGGCGCTGGACCCATCCGGAGACCCTGGCCAACGCCGTGGCCCTGAGCGCCGACGCCATGCTGGTTGCGGAAGCGACCGGCTGGGCCAGGACAAAGGCGAGCTGGGGGCCGCCCACTCCGGAAGGCCTGTTCACGGTTCAAGGCTGGCAACTGACCGCCTACGACCGCGCCAACGGAAACAAACGCTGGAGCGTGCCGCTGCCGTCCGAACCGCTCTTCAACGGCCTGGCTGTCGCCGCCGACGGCACGGTAGTAGTCGTCCTGCGCGACGGAAGCTTTGTGGCGGTGAAAGGATGATGGGGATGAATGAGAACAGACTAAAACTCGAGGGGATAGTGGGCTTGCTCTTTTCGGCGCTGCTGCCCTTGTCTGCCGTGGCAGTCCCAGGATCCGCCGCGACGCCACCGCCCATGCCCGCGTGGCAGCGGCTCTATGTCGGCGACCATGCCAATAGAGGCAATATCTACGAGATCGCGCCCGACGGCTCGTCCCGGGTCTACGCGCAAATCTCCGCAAACGCCCATGGGCTGGCGTTCGCGCCGGACGGAACCCTCTACTGCGCGGGCGGCGATGCGGTTTGGAAGATCACCCCCACGGCAGACAGGAGCGCCGCGACCAAGGAGAACGGTCATGTCTTGCGTTTCGTTGAGGGATTAAAAAACGCCCATGCGCTCGCCCGCGACCGCGACGGAAACCTGTGGCTGACCGAATACTTTTTGGAACGGCTTCCGGTTGAAAAGGGAAAGAAGGAGCAATTCGTGCCCGGCAGGCTGACCAAGATTTCGCCCGCGGGAGAGAAAACGATCGTGGAGTCTGACTTGGTCTGGCCCTACGGGCTTGCTCTCGGACCCGACGGCGACATGTATCTCGCTTCTCTGGGCAAAATGAGCGTCTTCCGCTACCCGGCTGCCGGAGGCGAAAAGGTTCTCGTCGCCGACAAAATCTATTGGTGCCGCAATGTGGCCTTTGCGCCCAACGGCGATCTGTTCGCTTTTGGCGGCCACGGCATCACGCGCATCACTTCAGACGGCCAGCGGTCCATGTTCCATATCTTTGAAAAAGGAAAGAACAAACACCCGGTCGGTCTGGCCTTCGACGCCAACGGCACGCTCTACACCTCGGACGTGCGGATGAACAAGGACGACAAGGAAGATACGGGAACTATTTTCGTGTATGCAGAGGACGGCTCGCGCTCGGTCTTTGCCAAGGTCGGCTATTCGCCCTTTTACATGGCCTTCTGGCCCACGAAACAGCCAGACACCCACACCAACAAGGAGTCCAAGTAATGAATCCCGTCTTCTCTGCCCTTGTCACCGTGATCTTTTCATCACGACGGTCAAACCCAGTACGGACCCAGCTAAGGAGAATGACAATAATCACTGGATCGATGTTGCTCGCGCTGGCGCTGGCCGCGCCGGCTTTCTCGGAGCCAGTAAGCCAGGGCGTGGCCTGTGTTCCCAACTGTGGGGACGGCTTGAGGGCCATCGAACTGGCGCAGAAGGGCGGCTATCTGGTTCTGGCGCTGGACCGCGACCCGGCCAATGTGGCCAAGGCCAAACAGGCGGCGGCCGCGGCGGGGTTGCTCGGGCGCAATTTGTATGTCGAGCAGGGCATGGTGGATAATATTCCGTTCGCGGACAATTATGTGGATATGCTGATGCTGGGTGATGTGGCGGACAAAGACCTACCCGACGCCCAACGTAAGGAAATCCTGCGCGTCCTGACGCCGATTCGCGGCCGCGCCGTGCTCAAGGACAAGACCATCGCAAAGCCGGAGCTTCCGGGTTCGGACTGGTGGACGCACAAGCTGCACGGGCCGGACAATAATCCGGTCTCGAAGGACACGGTCTTCCAGTTTCCCCCGATTCTGCAATACCGCGCCATGCCGATGTACACCACGGGCCATGGGGCTTCGCTGACGGCCAATGGCATTCACTACGAGATTAATGACTGGCTGTTCACCAAGCCTGTTCGCGTCAATCTGTGCGGACGCATCTTCGCCCGCAACGCTTACAATGGCCGCCTCCTGTGGGAGGCCGATGCGCCGAAAGACATTATTCCAACCACTCCCATTACGCTGATCATGGATGGCAATCTGTGCATTGCTTCGGGCGACGCCGCCGAGGTTATTCGGTATGATGGGGCGACCGGAGCGCTTCTGCCTCCCATTGCTGTGGGCGGCGCGCAACAGCGTGTCCGATGGATGGCGCATCAGGACGGCATCCTGTATGTGTTGCTGGGCGGACCCGCAGAGTTGAAGAAGGCGTTCTCGTTTTATGTGCCTGCGGTGATGAGCCAATGGGAGGGGCACTCTCTTTTCGGGACCGAACTGATGGCCTGGGATGTGGCTGCCGGCAAGACGCTCTGGAAGCACACGGAGCCAAAGCCGATCGACTACCGTAACGTGGCCTTGAGCGGCCATCGTCTGTTTTTCTATGCCGAAAAATCGCGGCTGGCCTGTCTGGACGCCGCCGATGGAAAGCAGGTGTGGGAGAACACGGAAGGGGAGTGGATCGAGAAACTTAATCGTCCGGCCAAGCCGCACAACGTCTATGTAAGCCATGTCAGCAGTCTGATCGCCGCCGATGGCCTCCTTCGCCTCTCAGTAGCCGAGTGCAAAGACATGTTTCTATTCGACGCCGGGGACGGCCGCCTTCTCAGCAGTGTGCGAGGCAGCATCCAGAAGACGTTAATTCTGGATGGGAAACTGTGCGGCGCGCAGGCCGCGTATGACTCCAAGACCGGAGCGAAACTGGACACGAGTCCTGCATCGCCGGCGGGCGCGGCCTGGTGCGGGCTGGTGACGTATGCGAAGGGCACGGGGATTCTCGGACATTCGACCCTGAACTACAAATCGGCCTGCGCGGCGGGCGTCTGGGTCGCCGGCGGCACGCTGATCTATTCGCCCACGATTTGCGATTGCGGGGCGACGCCCGGCGCCGGCGGTTTCGTCAGCGGCGCGGGCATCCTGAACCGCATCCGGCAGCAACCCGATCACCCGATCATCCAAGGCCCCGCTTTCGAGGCTCTTCAAAAACCGCAACCAGCAAGCGGCAATCCCAAAGACTGGGTCGCCTATCGCGGGGACCACCGCCACCGTGGATCAAGTCCTGCCGCGGTCGGTTCGCGAGCCAAGACCGTTTGGACTGCGGCGCCGGCCCGGCCATTTGCATTCACGACGCTCTATAACCAGAACACGTCGGTTTTTGACGAACGCCCCGCGCCTCCCATCTTCGCGGACGGCGCCGTGTACACCGCAGGCTCGGATGGTGTCATTCGCGCCCTGTCACTCGAAAAGGGCGAACCGATCTGGACCTTCTGCGCCGATGGCCCGGTGTTCACGTCGCCCGTCTGGTGGGAAGGCGCGCTCTTCGTGCCGTGCGGCGATGGCTGGGTTTATGCGCTCGAAGCGAAAACGGGCCGCCTGGCCTGGAGACGCCGACTGGCCCCCCTGGAGCGGCGCATTGTCCTCTTCGATCAACTCGTCAGCAACTGGCCCGTGTTGTCGCTGGTCGTCGAGAAAGGAATCGTCTATGCCTCCGCGGGCCATGCCGTCACCGATGGCGTCAAAACGTTCGCGCTGGAAGCCCGCTCCGGCGCCATTGTCTGGAGCCACTTCGATGAGCCGGCCGAAAAGAGCTATCAAGGCTCCCACAATCCACCGGACCGGCCCGTGCAGGGCTGCGGCGGACAGATGACTTTGGTTGGCAGCCGGCTTTGGGGCGCGGGGTATTTTTCGACGCCGTTGACCCTCGACAAGAAGTCTGGCGAGGACCATTTGCTGGAGCTGAAGCAGAGCCTTCTTGGCAAGAGCAGCTATTACGCCGGCAAGAAGCTGCTGCAGACGCGCGGGCAGGACCTCGTCGTCCTGGATGAGCGCGCGGTTCTGGTGGGCGGCGGCGACCTGTTTGACGAGCCGCATCTGCGTGAGGGTAAACGTGGACGCACAGCCTATCAGTTGTTCCTTCCCAATGAACAGGGCGATTGGGGCCTCGACCCCGCGCCTCCCGATGTGTTCATCTCGCGCATCGCGCCGGCCTGCGATGACCAACTGCTGGTTTTTGCGGCGCAACCCTCATACGAAATCAAGGCGGGCAAGAAGCGTGAAGTCCGCTTTACCCCCATGACAACCACAGGCCTGAACGCCTGGCCCACCAAAGATTTCCTTAAGACGGCCAGATCCCTGCAACAGACCTCCGTGATTGACAAAGGAGAGAAGCCGGCTTACCAGGCCAAACGGCTGACGCTGCTCAATCCGATGGGAGGGGATGTTTTCAAGTTCCTGGAATTTGAAGGCGCGCGCTGGCGCAAGCCCGAGCTCGACGTCAACGCCCTGGCCCTGGCCCAGAACGCCGTGCTCGTCGCGCACGCCTCCGGATACGAAGACCTGTATGGCTGGAATTTCGACGAACAGACCCGCCGGCAACCGATGGTGAAATACGCGGGATGGAAGCTTACGGCCTTCGACCGGCACAGCGGCGCGGAGATGTGGAGCCTGGACCTGCCCTGCGAACCGCTGTTCAACGGTCTCTGCGTCGCCGCCGACGGCCGCGTGATCGTTGCATTGCGCGACGGCGGGCTTGTCTGCGCGGGAGAATAGTCGCATCTTAACAATATCGCCGGAGCAAGCAGCTGCCTGCTTCGGGAAAAGCTCGGATTCCGCATGATCGCAGACAAGCATTTTCAACCTATCAAATGGATGGGTAGTCTGACCGCCCGGGCGGGCGCCATTCTGTTGGTGGTAGGTTCCTGCATTGCGCAGGAAGC
>Ga0101944_10006606_pt1 | contig 12178 bp, 11 predicted proteins | sample DewCreD2012metaG_FD_75245 | JGI IMG/M metagenome (GOLD analysis project Ga0101944, IMG submission 75245) | Hot spring sediment bacterial and archeal communities from British Columbia, Canada, to study Microbial Dark Matter (Phase II) - Dewar... ... | reverse complement strand
ATCCCACGGATGAGCTGGATCGGATAGCTGTCCAGAAGCCGCTCCGGATCTGCCAGCGCCACATCCTTGAGCTCGCGCAGCTCCGCCTGCCGGATGTCGCGAACATCGGCGCGACCGTCGCCGTGCGAATACTTGATCACCTCGCCCAGCTGTTGGCCGATGGTGAAGACCGGATTGAGGGCCGCGGTCGGGTCCTGGAAGATCATCGAGATGCCGCGCCCACGGATGCGCCGCATCTCATCGAGCCGCAGCCGCAGCACATCCTGCCCCTCGAACAGCACCTGGCCGCCGGTGATGTGCGCGGGCGGCATCGGCAGGATGCGCAGGATGGCCTTCATGGTGGTCGTCTTGCCGCAACCCGATTCGCCGACCAGCCCCACCTTCTCCCCGGCGCGCACGACGAGGTTGACACCGTCGAGCACCCGCAACTGCCCGCCGAACACCTTGAAATTGACCCGCAGGTCTTTGACTTCGAGCAAAGGCGGTGCGCTCACCTCACACCTCCTCCGCCGCCAGAAGGTCGCGCAGCCCGTCACCGAGCAGGTTGAATCCCAGCACGATGACGACGATGCCCAGCGCGGGAAAGACGGGGATCCACCACTGGTCGGGCAGATAGCGCGCGCCGTCGGCCACCATCGTCCCCAACCCCGGCTTGGGTGGCTGGACGCCCAGGCCGACAAAGCTCAACGAGGCGCCGATGAGGATGACCCAGCCCATATCGAGGCTCATCTTGGTGAAGATGGGCGACACGCAGTTGGGAAGGATCTCGCGGAAGAGGATGTGCGCCTTGCTGGCGCCCAACGTCTCGGCCGACTTGACGAAGTATTCGTTGCGCAGCTGGGTGGTCAGCCCGTACACCAGACGGGTGTACCAGGGCCACCACATCAACGACACCGCCATCATCGAGTTCATCAGATTGGGCTTCAAGACCGAGGCAATCGCCAGCGCCAGAATGAGCGGCGGCACCGCCAGAAAGATGTCGGTGACCCGCATGATCACCGTGTCCAGCCAGGTGCCCTGGTTATAGCCGGCGATCAGGCCGAGCAGGACACCCGGCGGCACGACCAGCGCCAGCACCACGATGCCCATCAGCAGGGCATCCTGGAAGGCAAAGATCACCCGCGTCAGGATGTCGCGCCCGATGGTGTCGGTGCCGAACCAGTATTGCCAGTTGGGCGGCAACTTGGCATTGGCAAAGTCGGTGAACGGCCCGGCGTGCTGCGGATAGGGAGTCACATACGGCGCAAAGACCGCCAGGAAGACGATGCACAACACGATGGTCAGCCCGGCCACCGACAGGGGATTGCGCGAGAACTTGAACCACGCCCGGCCCAGGTTTTCGCGCCGGCTGCGGCGCCGCAGCTCGGCATAGTCGAGCGACGACGCGCGCTGCGACCAGGTAGAAGCGCTCTCGGCCACGCTACTCGCTCCTTTCTGCGCTCAGACGGATGCGCGGATCGAGTTGCGCGACGACGAGGTCCACCACGATGTTCACGACGATGAAGACGACCCCCAGCACCAGGATCACCGCGGCGATGGCGTTGAGGTCCTTGCGCAGCATCGCGTTGATGCCATAGCGTGAGATGCCCGGCCAGTTGAAGATGAGTTCCACCAGGAAGGCGCTGCTCAGTGTCCCGGCAAAGTCCAGGCCCAGAATGGAGATCGTCGGGATGAGCGAGGGTTTGAGCAGGAACTTGCCCATGATGACGCGTTCGGGAATGCCCAGCGCGCGCTCGGCGGCGATGTAGTCCTTGGTCAGGTTGTCCGACATCGTGGCGCGGGTGATGCGCGCCTCCTGCGCCAGCCCGCCCATCGCGAGTGCCGTCGCCGGCAGGATGAGATGCTTCACCGCATCCCAGAAGGCCGTCAGGTCGCGGGCGATCAGCGCATCCACCGTCATCAGCCCGGTCACGGTCGGCGGACGCACGATCCCCTCGCTGAGACGGCCGATGGTTGGGAACAAGTTGAGCCAGTAGCCGAAAACAAGGACAAACAGGATGGCAAACACAAACGCCGGAGTGACCACACCCAGATAGGACAGGATGCGCACCACGTTGTCTATCCAGCGGTCTTTGTGGCGTGCCGAGACGGTGCCCAGCAGGATGCCGAAGCCGCCCATCATCACGCCAGCGATCAAAGCGAGCTCCAGCGTCGCCGGGAAGAACTCGCGAATGTCCTCGGCCACCTCGCGGCGGGTGACCAGTGAGATGCCAAACTTGCCCTGCACCGCGTCGGCCAGCCAGTAGCCGTACTGGACGTAGAGCGGATCGTCGAGCCGCATCTGAGTACGCAGGTTATCCACCACCCACTGAGGGGCGCGGGCGCCGACCGCCATGCGTGCCGGGTCGCCGGGCAGAATCCGGGATATGCTGAAGATCACAACCGAGAGGCCCAGCAGGACGAAGACCGAATGCAGCGCCCGCTTCAGAATGAATGAGACAAATCGCATCATCAGCTCTCGAAAAAAGTGGGTTTGGTTCCGCCATCCGTGCCGGCTGGCGAAACCAAACCCGGTTGCAGATAGCGACGTCTACTTCTTGACGCCGATCTTGAAGCCCAGCAAGTCGTAGCCCATCATCGGGATGACCTCGCCCCTGGCCGCCGGCCAGTCGAGATACTCCTGGTAGGCGTGCTTCTCCAGCTGGTCATAGACGAAGATGGACGGCGACAGGTCTGCCAGCGTGGCCTGGATCGCCTCGTACTTCTTGAAGCGCTCGGCCTGATCGGCGGTGGCGAGTGCCTCATCAATGGCCTTGTCCAGCGCCGGGTCGAGCAGCCACTCGTTCTGCGACCAGGTCGCCGCCGAGCTGGAGTGGTAACGCTGCTTCAGCATCGGGCCGGCCTCGGGCAGGTCGGAGGAGACGTAGATGCTCACGATGTGGGGACTGGTCTCCTGCTTGGAGGTGTTCTCGACCACCGACATCCACGGCGTGGACACGATCTCGACCGGGATGTTGAGCTCGGCCATATTGGCCTGGAAGAGGAGAGCGAACTTCTCCTCGTCCGGCACTTCCGAGATCCAGACGAACTGCACCGGATACTTCTCCAGCTCGTCCTTGTACTTGCACTGGTCGAGCTCGGCCCTGGCCTTGTCCAGGTCGCGGCGGTAGACGGTCACGTTGGCGTTGTGGCCGCCCAGCGCGGCATTGACCGGGCCGACCATGGGCTTGGTGCCCGGCCACTCCAGGCCCACCGCCGCGTCATAGTCGAAGGCATAGGCCATCGCCCGTCGGCAGTGCACGTCGTCGGTCGGCGCCAGCTTGTTGTTAATCATGAAATAGAAGCTGGTCTGGTTGGGATAGGCCGCCACCTTGACACCCGGCAACTTCTCCAGCGCCTGCAGTGCCTCCAGCGTCTGCCACTGGTCGGTGATCTCCAGCTCCTTGTTCGACATCATCGTGCGGATGGTCGAGGCTTCGGTGGTGCCGATCATCTTGTAGTAATCGGGCGCGCCGTCCACGAATTTCCCCCACCAGTCCTTGTTCTTCTGCATCAGAAGGTACTCCTGGAGGGGGAACTCCTTGACCATGTAGGCACCGGAGCCGGCATCGTGCGTCAACAGGTAGTCCTTGGCATAGTCGCCGTCCTCACCGTAGGGGCCTTCGGCCTTGGTGTTGGCGCGCGCCAGCTTTTCATTCAGGATGTACAGGCGCGCCAGGCTGGGCAGGAACAGACCACTCGCCGACTTGAGCTTGAACTCGACGGTGTAGTCGTCCTTGGCCGCCGCGCTCTCGACCACATCGGTGAACAGGTACGCGTAGCCCTCACCGATCTTCAGCATTCGGTTCATGCTGTAGGCCACGTCGCTCGCCTTCAGCTCGGTGCCATCGTGGAACTTGATGCCCTTCTTGAGGGTGAAGGTCCAGGTCTTGCCGTCGGCCGAGACGTCCCATTTTTCGGCGACCCACGGATCCACCCCGCCCTCGGCGTTGGGAAAGACGAGGGTGTCGTACAGGTTGGCCAGCGCCGTCGAGCTGGCGAAGTCCGATCCCACCGCCGGGTCAATGTAGCACGGCCAGGCAAAGGAGACGCGCAGCCAGGTGCCCTCCTCGGCGGCCGGCGCATCGGACCTGGCGGCTTCAGTAGCGGCTGCTGCGGCCTCGGTCGCCTTGGGCGCTTCGGCGGCCGCTGGCGCCGCCTCGGTCGCCTTGGCGGCTTCGGTGGCGGCGGGTGCCGCCGTCAGCTTGTCGCCGGTCACCGGATCCACGCCGGTGTCCAATTTGCCCTCGGCCATCATCTTGAAGATCTCGTCCAGCTTGGCCTTGACCTCAGCCGGAATGGCAGCCTCGGCATCGTGGAACGGCGTCAACCCGATACCGTTCGACGCGGCATCCAACATCGTCGTGCCGCCTTCGAAGGTCCCGGTTGCGGCTGCCTTCACCGCATTGTAGACCGCCACATCCACGCGCTTGCCGGCACAGCTCAACAACTTGTCGGCGCCCTTCTCCTTGCCGCCCTTGAAGGTGGTCAGGTACTCGTCCTGGTCCACGCCGATCACCCACACGCCCTGCTGGGCCGCGCCCAGGATGGCGCCCGAACCCGTCGGCCCGCCCGCACCGAAGATGACATCGGCGCCTTCGGCGATCTGGCTCTCGGCCGCCGCCTTGCCGCGCGCCGGATCGGTGAAGCTGTCAATGTACACCCCGATCACCTTGCAGTCGGCGCATACGTGAGCCACGCCGGCCTCATAGCCGAGACGATACTTCTTCACTGCCGGCACCGCCATCCCGCCGACGAACCCCACCGTCTTGCTCTTGGTCATCTGCCCCGCCAGGGCACCCACCAGGAAACCAGCCTGATCCTCGCGGAACAGCAGTCCCTGGACATTTGGAATGACCGGGTCATAGGCGAAGTCTACGATGGCGAACTTCACATCCGGGTAGGCCTCGGCCATCTTCTTGGTCGTCTCGCCCATCATGAAGCCGACGGTGACGATCATCCCGTAGCCTTCGTCAATGAACTGCTTGACGTTCTTTTCATAGTCGGTCGGCTGCTGCGTCTCGATGAACGCACTTTCCAGCCCGAACTCCTTGGCCGCCTTGGTGAACCCTTCATAGGCAAACTGATTGAAGGTGCCGTCGTTGACCTTGCCGACATCGGTCACCAACCCGATCTTCAGCTTGGCTTCGGCCGCCTTGGGTGCCTCGGTGGCCTTGGCTTCTTCGGTGGCCTTGGGTGCTTCTGTGGCCTTGGGCGCCTCGGTCGCCTTGGGTGCCTCAGTGGCCTTGGGCGCCTCAGTCGCCTTGGGGGCTTCCGTGGCCTTGGGTGCCTCGGTGGCTTTGGGTGCCTCGGTGGCCTTGGGCGCCTCGGTCGCCGGAGCGCCACATTGGGCTGCCAGCATGGACAACACGACCAGCAGTGCCGCTAGTACAAAAAGATGCTTGCGCATACTCTCCTCCTGTGATGAACGAACTGGATGGGATCACGGTACGCGTCACGACGAGGATTCACGCCACAGTCCTGGGTCAGACCTCACCTCCCTTCATCGGTGCAACCTGGAGTGTCTCTGCTAAGAGCCATGCCGATGGCGAGTGACGCCAACCTGGTGGGTTAACCGCGAGCTGCACAGTACACAACGCCCCCGACTATACTCGACCGCTGAACGATTGTCAATCTGCAGATCAGTCGAAATCTGTCGGCAGGTCGGGATGGCGCAGGTGCTCGAACATGCGCGCAATTTGCGCCGGCGTCACACGACCCAGCGACAGGTCCGCCGGAATCGCGTCCTCCTCGAAGAAGGTCGCCTCCTCGGTCTCGAAGCTGGCGGCGGCCGCGCCGCCGATCAGCTCGCAGCGGAAGAAGATCTTGTAGATGTGGAACGGATTGGGCGGCATGTGGCCGTGGCGGCGCCGGTCGTAGATGGCCAGAACCTTGACCGCCCGCGTTTCGAAACCGGTCTCCTCGAACACCTCGCGCTCAACGCTGCGGCTGGGGGTGTCCCCGACATCCGCCCAGCCACCCGGCAACGTCCAGCGATTGCCGTCGGCGTGTTCCCGCACCAGGAGCAAGGCGTTGCCGCGAAACACCACCCCGCGGACATCCACCTTGGGTGTGGCGTAGCCCGACTCGGCGGCGAACAGGTTTACCACCTGCTCCACGGGGACGCCTGACCCGGCCGCCAACATCTCGGCCGCGATCCGACGCACCGCCTCATAGCGCTCGATCTCGAAGGGGTTGTGGGCGAAGGCGAGCCCGCTCTGCGACAGGGCCTGCAAGCGCATCGCCCAGTCCAGCCAGCGTGGATGCATACGCGAGTCCCGACAGGTCAGCCGTTGACAGTCACCGGCACCTCACCCCCGTCCCCTCTCCACCTGGACGGAGAGCACCCTGGGAGCGCCGAGCCCCAGCTCGGCACCCCGTCCCCTCTCGACCGCAGGCGGAGTGGGGACGGGGGCGAGGCGAGTCCCGATCACCAGCCAACCATGCCCCAGCTATGAGCGCGGTCTATGATGTAGCCACCGCCAAAGCGGAGATAGGGCCCCTGATCTCCGCCCTGAGTATAGCCACCGCCGAACCGCAAGTACGCGCTGCCGGGGTAGGGAGGGTAGCTGTAACCGGGGTAGCCGTAGGCCACGCCCCCATACCAGGTGCCCGCGCCAGGCCACGTTGCAGCGACATAGCCGTTCTGATAGCCAGCGACATAGCCGTGGCCATATCCGGTGTAGAAGCCGACGGCATAGCCGGGATCCGGGTAGTAACCCGACCAGCCGTATCCATACGGTCCCTGCGCCGCCGCCACGCCGCTGAAAGCCACGAGCAGCACGCCGGCGGCCAACAATCCGATGCCAAAGCGTCGCATAGGTGATAGCCCCCCTGTGAGTGTGTGTTGCGCAGCACGGAGCGCACGCTGGGGGAATGCGTCGGCGTGACGCGCAGTATCGTGATGTGACGATTATACCACCGTTGGCGATTCCGCGCCAGATGCAGCTCAAGGCTTTCTATGTGGGCTATTTGCGCGCGGCGGCCATCGCGGCGATAATGGGCGACGGAGATGGTGAGTTGGCACTCACCCACGATGGGTGAAAACAGGGCGTGTCGTGCATCGGTTGCTGAGGACCTGACTTGAGCGGTGCGACGAGCCCGTGCCGCGACCGTCAGGGAGCGGTCAGTCATCCATTGCCGCTTGCTCACGCGCGCGGCACGGCTGGGAACGCCGACCACCAGGTCGGCCCGGCCCATCGCCGCTTGCTCACGCGCGCGGCACGGATAGCGGGCACGGACGCCGCCAACCCGTGCCGCGACCGTCAGGGAGCGGTCCGCAAGTCAAGACATTGCTGGCTAATTCCAAAGGAGGAGGCACCCCATGACCAGCATCGCTGTCGTCGAAGGCATCGGTGAGGCATATGCCGAGAAGCTGCGGGCAATCGGCATCAAGACGTGTGAGAAACTACTCACGCGCGGCGCAACGCCCCAGGGGCGCAAGGAGATCGCCGACCAGTCGGGCATCCCGGAAAGACAGATCCTCGAATGGGTGAACCACGTGGATCTCTTCCGCATCAAGGGGGTTCAACAGGAGTACGCCGACCTGCTGGAGGAGGCGGGTGTTGACAGCGTGCCGGAGCTGGCGCAACGCAACGCCGCCAACCTGCACGAGAAGCTGCAGGCGGTGAACGCCGCCAAGAATCTGGTGCGCCAGTTGCCCACCCTGGCGCGGGTGAGCGATTGGATCGAGCAGGCCAGGAAACTGCCGCGGGTGGTCACCCACTAGCGCACTGCGGGCGTGCGCGGGCGCACGCCCGCAGCGCCATTCCGTGCCGATCGCGGCGCACGGCATCACTCTGACTGATGGACCTGCACGGCAAGACAGCACTCGTCACCGGCGGAGCGCATCGCCTGGGCAAAGCCATTACCATGGCTCTGGCCCGGCGCGGCTGTAACGTGGCCGTCAACTACCATCGCTCGGGCGAGGCGGCGCGGGCGACGGTGAGGGAGGCGCGTGCCTGCGGCGTGGAGGCCGAGGCATGGCGGGCCGACGTCGCCGACCCGGATCAGGTTGAGGCCATGGTGACGGCGGTCCGGGAGCGATTTGGCCGGCTCGATGTGCTGGTCAATGGCGCGTCCCTGTTTCAGCGCACACCGTTCCCCACTCGCGACCTGACCACCTGGCGACGGGTGACCGACATTCTCATCCACGGCGCCTTCCACTGCGCCAATGCCGTCGCGCCGTTGATGCTGGAGCAGGGCGCCGGCTGCATCATCAACATCACCGATCTATCGGCCTGGCAGCCCTGGCCCAACTTCGCCGCCCACAGCGTCGGCAAGGCCGCACTGCTGGCCCTGACGCGCCAGCTGGCGCTGGAACTGGCGCCCACCGTTCGCGTGAACGCCGTGGCGCCGGGATTGATCCTGCCTCCGCCTGACTTCACGCCGACGCAGGTCGAGCGCGCCGCCGCCAGGACACTGCTGCGGCGGTGGGGCAGCCCGGAGGATGTGACGCACGCCGTGCTCTACCTGATCGAGGCCGAGTACGTCACCGGCGAAGTGCTCGTGGTGGACGGCGGCGAGCGCTTCGGTCACCTGCGCAAGTAGCCGCGAGCGCAGGCCTGGGAGCGCCGACGCAGTCCCGGTGCTGTCCCGGGAGCACCAGCTCGGCCCGGCGACTGTCTGTTCTCATGCGTCGTGGTGGCGGCCGCCGCAATGGGCAACTTCCGAGAAAATAGCACTCGACGTTAGCAAACGTCCCGGCACGACACGGTAGGGGCGCAGCCGGTCCGACGTTACACCCCCGCCGACCAGCCCGACGGTTCACCGGTGTGCATGCCTCGTGCAACGTCTCGCTGCGCCCCTACACCCCACGCTGCACGGGGCCGCTGTTTTCGTTCTTTCGCTCATTACACAGCGCCGCCCATTCGCTTGCCCGTTCGTTGCCAGTTCCTACGCCAGCAACACTCACCCCTCACCGTGCGACCCAACGTGGCGAGGTAGGGGCGCAGCGAATTCAGCGTGGGGCCGCCACCGACCTGCCGGATGGTTCAACGGTGCGCCCACCTCGTACCATAACCGGCTGCGCCCCTACGTGCCACCCTGCGTGGCGCCGCTGTTCTCATTCATTGTTGGTGTGCAACCGCTCGTCGGGAACTCTCTCGACCTTATTGGCTTCCAGTCACCAGAAAAACCGCGGGCCCGGTTGTGACACCGGGCCCGCCCCCTTCAGAGTTCCTGGTACGACCGCCGGCCAGGCCGTCGTCGTGTGACCCTGTGCCTGCCTGGCGTCCGTCACCTCCCTCCGCACCACCTGCCCTACGGAGCAGGATACCAGTAGCCACCCCAATAGTACGGGTACGGGTAGTAATAGGGATAGTACGAGTAGTAGGTGGTCGGATAGGAATAGGTGTAGTTATAGTTGTACGTGTAGTTGTAGTTGTAGGTGTAGTTGTACGTATAGGTGCCGGAACCGTAGCCCGGCCAGTAGCCGCCATACATCCCGTAGTGGTAGGGCGGGATGCAGCCGGGTGGGTAGCAGTCGCGCCAGCCAGCATAGTAGTACGGTGGCCACCCATCCGCTGCCGCCACGCCAACCAGCATCACCGAGAGCAATGCGGCCAGCAACAGCCCAATCGCAATCTTCCTCATAGTCAGCACCTCCTGTGCATGAGCTCAATTGACCGATCCTGGACAGCACCATGTGTGAGTCTGGCTGGGGGAGACTCCACACGCTCATTATAGCACACCCTACACGAACTTACAACGGGTTGCGATGGGAACTTGGGCCTATTCTTGCTCGCCCTCCTTCTCCAGGCGCAGCGCCACCGAGTTCATGCAGTAGCGCTGGCCGGTCGGAGGCGGACCGTCTTCGAAGACGTGGCCCAGGTGTGACTCACATGCGGCACACAGCACCTCGACGCGATGCATTCCGTGGCTGTGATCTTCCTGAAGACGCACCGCCGAGTCAGCAATCGGCGCCCAGAAGCTGGGCCACCCCGAACCCGACTCGTACTTCGTCTCCGAGCTGAACAGCGGATTGCCGCAGGCAGCGCAATGATAGACCCCGCGATCCCTGGTGTGGTAGTACCTTCCGGTGAAGGGTCTTTCAGTGCCCTTCTGTCGCAACACGTAGTACGCCTCGGGGGACAGCTCCCGCCGCCAATCTTCGTCTGTCTTCATTACCCTGGTAGTCATCGTCATACTCCATACGCATTCATCTGTGTGTGGCTGCCGCTGCGCTCCTCCGGCAGCGGATCGGCTAATCTGAACGTTTTCCAACATTATAACATACTTATCCAGAAACATGTAATAGCTTCGCGTTAGATTCTCTGCTGAGCCTGGTGCAGCGTCACGTGGGCGTGTGGCAGAAGGACGGCTCGGTTTCCGGCAGGTTGGTCATGCCACCGCGCGAAGTGATTGACAGCACACCTCGCAACGACTATAATGCGGCCACGTTGCCGCACTGGCCTGAGCGGTGCGGCGAGGCCCAGGTTTATGTGAGAATGAGCGATATGCCGCAAGTATACCAGAAGTATGAGCTGCTGTTCACGCCCCATCTGATCTCCAAGCTGCGCGACCTGCGCGGCGAGGAGTGGCGCAAGCTGATAGACTATCTGGCCGGCCTGCCGGAAACGCATCCCGACGCGCTGGCTTTCTCGATGATGATGATCCGTCTCAACAGCTGCCTGACGTGTGAGATGGACAGTTATCGCGCCCAGCGTGGCTGCGCGATGTGCGCCCGCCAGACGATCCTGAGCTTCAAGGGCACCGACCGACAACTGCTGCAACGCTATGAACGCGCACGCAGAGAGATCGAGCGCCAGCTGGAAGGCAAGCAAGATCTCCTGGATCAGACAGACTGACAGCCAGGTCGTGGCACTCATCCTGCAAGGAGGCATCGAATGGCCATCACAGTCACGTGGTACGGTCACGCCTGTTTTCTGATCGAGACCGGTGGCACCCGCATCCTGACCGACCCCTTCCTGACCGGCAACGCGATGACACCGGTTCAGGCCGATTCCATTATGACGGATGTCATCCTGGTGTCACACGGTCACGGCGATCACGTTGGTGACGCCGTTGCCATTGCACGGCGCACCGGTGCTCTGGTCATCGCTAACTACGAAATTTCGAACTGGCTCGTGGCGCAGGGCCTGGAGCACGTGCACGCCCAGCATATCGGCGGGGGACACACCTATCCGTGGGGCCGACTCAAGCTCACGATCGCCCACCACGGCTCGGGACTGCCCGACGGGTCATACGGCGGCAATCCCGCCGGCTTCCTGCTGTACCTGGAGGGCAGAAAGATCTACCACGCGTGCGACACCGGCCTGTTCTACGACATGAAGCTCATCGGCGAGGAGCAGATTGATCTGGCGATGCTGCCGATCGGCGATAACTACACAATGGGTCCGGATGACGCCCTGCGCGCGGTGAAACTGATCCAACCCGCTCGTGTGATCCCCATCCATTACGATACGTTCGACATCATCCGACAGGATGCCCAGGCGTGGGCGCGTCGCGTCGAAAGTGAGACAGCCACCCGGGTGGTCGTCCTGCTGCCAGGCCAGTCGGTCGAGGTGTAGCCAACCATGACACCCGCGATCGAGGTCCGGCCGGCGACATCATCTCGCGACATCGAAGAATTTATCCGCTTCCCGTTCCGCCTGTACCGCGACGACCGCAACTGGGTGCCACCCCTGCTGAGCGAGCGGCGCGACTTCCTCAACCCCCGCCGCAATCCCTTCTTCGATCACGCGGACGTGGCCCTGTGGCTGGCTCGCCGGGACGGCGAGGTCGTCGGTACCATCTCAAGCCATATTGACCACCTCCACATCAAGACGCACGAAGAACAGACCGGGATGTTCGGGTTCTTCGAGACCATACCGGACTTCGAGGTGGCGCGGGCGCTGCTGTCCACGGCACAGAACTGGCTGCGCGAGCGGGGCATGACCGCCATGCGGGGGCCGCTGAGCTTCACGCAGAACCACGAGGTGGGATTCCTCCTGGAGGGCGATCCCGGTCCGCCGATGGTGATGATGCCCTACAACCCACCCCACTACAACGACTTTATGGTGCGCTACGGGCTGGCAAAGGTGATGGACGTGTACGCCTACATTGCCGACCTGGCCCAGTTCCACGGCGACCCCAGCGGCCTGCCGGAGAAGCTGGCGCGCGTCAATTCACTGGCCAAGAAGCGCGCCGGCATCACCACACGTATGCCGAACCTGAAGCAGTTCGACCGGGAGCTGCA
>Ga0101944_10006605_pt1 | contig 12178 bp, 9 predicted proteins | sample DewCreD2012metaG_FD_75245 | JGI IMG/M metagenome (GOLD analysis project Ga0101944, IMG submission 75245) | Hot spring sediment bacterial and archeal communities from British Columbia, Canada, to study Microbial Dark Matter (Phase II) - Dewar... ... | reverse complement strand
ACCGTACTCGGCGCGATCGCGCTTCACGGCGTCCGGCTGATTGGCCCGACGCTGGGCGAGACGATCGCCGTGTTCGGACTGGGAGCGATCGGGCTCCTGGCGGTGCAGATTCTCAGGGCCCACGGCGCCCGCGTGCTGGGATTCGACTACAACCCGGACCGCGTCGCGCTGGCCAGGCAATTCGGCGCGGATGCCAAAGAGCTGAACGAGGGCTCCGACCCTGTTCAAGCCGGCCTTGCCTCGACGAAGAACGTCGGGGTCGACGGCGTGCTGGTCGCCGCGGCCACGCGGAGCGACGAGCTGATGCACCAGGCGGCCGCCATGTGCCGCAAGCGAGGCCGCATCGTCTTGACCGGCGTAGCCGGCTTGCGCTTGCAGCGCGCGGACTTTTACGCCAAGGAGCTGACCTTCCAGGTGTCCTGTTCGTACGGACCGGGCCGCTACGATCCCCGTTATGAAGAGCTTGGCCAGGACTATCCGATCGGGCTGGTGCGGTGGACCGAGCAACGGAATTTCGAGGCCGTTCTGGAATTGATGGCCCGAAAACAACTGCTTGCCGCCCCTTTGATTTCACGGCGCATTCCTCTTGAGCACGCCCCGCAAGCGTACGACGCCATCACGAAAGAGGACGTCCTCGGCGTCCTTCTAACGTATTCCCGCCGAGCCGAGACCGGCGATGCCAAAGCCACCGTGACGAGGGTCGTGCGGCATTTTCCGCCCCGGCCGTGGCAGGACAGAGCGGTCGTTGGACTGATCGGCGCCGGCAGCTTCGCCAGGCAACAGCTCCTGCCCGCGTTGGCGAAGACCAACGCCAGGCTCAAGTGGGTATGCACCTCGACCGGCCTGAGCGGGACAACGGCTGCCCGGAAATTCGGGATCGAACAGAGCACGACCGAGGTCAGCCGTCTGCTTGACGATCCCGAACTCAACGCCGTGGTGATCGCCACGCGGCACGATTCCCATGCGTCGCTCGTCGTCCGCGCCTTGGACGCCGACAAGGCGGTGTTTGTGGAAAAGCCGCTTTGCATGACCGCGGAAGAGTTGGATCGGGTCGTTCGCGCATATGCACGCGCCGGCGAGCGAAACGGCGCGGAACCGATTCTCATGGTCGGCTTCAATCGCCGCTTTGCGCCCTTGGTGCAACGGCTCAAGTCGCTTCTGCGAGGCCGAAGCCAACCCCTGGCCATGCTCTTCACCTGCAACGCCGGAGAGATCCCCATGGACCATTGGATCCGTGACCAGGCCGTGGGCGGCGGGCGGATCCTTGGCGAGGCTTGCCACTTCATCGACCTCTTGCACTTCCTCGCCGATGAGTCGAAGATCGCGAGCGTCGCCGCCATGAGGCTCGGTCAGGACGACGGAGGCGCCCAGGGCGACACCGCGGCGATCACACTCCGCTTCGCCGACGGCTCGCTCGGGCAGATCAACTATTTCGCCAACGGCGCCCGGAACTTCCCCAAGGAACGGCTCGAAGTCTTTTCCGAAGGCCGCGTCTTGCGCCTCGACAATTTCCGCCGCCTGGAGAGCTTCGGCCGCCGCGCAGGAAGCGCGCGGGCGTGGCGCCAAGACAAGGGCCACGCCCCCGAACTGCTCGCCTTCATCGAAGCCGTGCGCCGCGGCGGACCGTCGCCGATCGCTATCGCGAGCATCGCGAACACCGCCAAGGCGACCCTGGCCGTCCTCGAAGCACTGCGGAAGGATGGCATCGTTTCCCTCGATTGATTGGTAGAGGTGCGCGAGTCGATTGCACGCGTATCCAAACACATGTCTGGTTTTCAACACGGCCTGTCATGCCGAGACGGCTTCGAGTCGATGAGCGCTTTGTTGCGGTTCCAGAATGCTGCGGACGATACTTGAACCGTGGAGAAGGCAGGGCGTATTTTGTGCTGTGTCCCCGAAACTCTCCGGCAGTTTTTCTGCGGCTGGGCGGGGGTGTTTGTGTCGTGGCTCAAGCGGGTCCCGTTTGTGCTGGAGATACGGGATATCTGGCCCGAATCGATCGAGACGGTCGGCGCGATCCGCAACCGGCCCGTGCTCCGCGCGCTGGAATGGCTCGAACGGCGGATGTATCGCGCGGCGGACCACATCGTGGCAGTCGGCGAAGGCTATCGGGCCAAGATCCTCGAGAAGGCCGACGTCGCGGACCGGATCAGCGTCATCACCAACGGCGTGGACCTGAAGTTCTTCCGGCCCGGCAAGCCCGATCCCAAGTTCCTCCATATTTGGGACCTGGAAGGCAAGTTCGTCTGCTCTTACGTGGGGACGATCGGCATGGCCCATGGGCTGGAGGTCGTCATCGAGGCGGCCAAGGTCCTCAAGGCCAAGGGGCGGCGCGACATCAGCTTCTGCCTGGTGGGCGACGGGGCGGACCGCAAGCGCCTGGAAGCCATGGCCCAAGAGGCGGACGTGGAAGACCTCGTCGTCTTCACCGGCCGTCAGCCGAAGGACGAGGTCCCGCGGATCCTGGCCAGTTCCGGCGCGTGCCTGATCCACCTGAGGAAATGCGAGCTGTTCGGCACGGTGCTGCCGTCGAAGATTTTCGAGACGATGGCCACGGGCCGGCCGATCATCATGGGCGTCGACGGCGAGGCCCGGCGGATCGTGACGGAGGCCGGCGCTGGCGTGGCCATGGAGCCGGATTCCGCCGAGTCGCTCGTGGCCGCGGTCGAACACCTGGCCGACGACCCGAGGTTCGCCGCCCGACACGGCCGCGCTGCCCGGCAGTACGTGGCGCAGCACTACAACCGCGACGTGCTGGCGGCCGGCTATCTTCGGCTACTCGAGCGCGTCGCCGGCTGGGAAACGCCGTCCGAGCAATCCCCGCTCGCCAGCGCCCCGCGCGACGCGATTCCGAAGCTCGGCGAGTCCAAGACGCCGTCCGGCCGACCCAAGCGCGCAATGCGCCGGTGAACGGGGCAATCGCCCGAGTCGTAGGGTGCTCTGCGAGCACCGATCCTTGAGAATGCGCCGGATTCATGGTGCTCGTATAGCACCTTACGCGGAGGACCGAGGAAAGGCAGGGGACCGAGGAAAGGCAGCCGTCTTGCCACAGGATGGGCCACAAACCGTCCGCGACGTTTCGCGCTGGTGGCACGTCTTGCGCTACTACCGCAAGCGGCAGCTTGCGGCGCGGCTGTTTCGGGTCGGACGCCGGGCGCTTGGCCGTTGGACCGGCGTGGGCTCGCCGCGGGTTGCGCCGCGGGGAACGCTCGCGTTGCGCGAGAATCCCGGCTTCCATCGGCTGGCCGAGCAACGGATCCGCGGCCGGATCGGCGCGGCACGTGAGACAGTAACGGTAGGGTGCCCTACGAGCACCATGCCCGATGGCGAAACCCGAACGGTGCTCGCAGTGGGCCCTACGGCCGCTGCCGATCGGGCGTGCCACATCGTCGACGGCCGCTTTGAGTTTCTCAACGAGGAGCGCCGGTTGGGCAATCCGGTCGATTGGCGCTTGGCGGCCTATCCCGAAGCGGCGCGGCTGTGGAGGTTCCATCTCCACTACCACGAGTTCCTTCTGGACCTGGCGGCGCGGGCGGTGCAAAGCGGCGAGCGGAGGTGGTCGGATCGGGCGTGGGACCTCGTGGCCCAGTGGATCGAAGCCTGCCGGCCTGACGATTCCTGGGCGATGGAGGATGCCTGGCATCCGTACTGCATCTCGCGGCGATTGCCGGTTTGGATCGTCTTGTGGTTCGCCGCGCCGCCAGAGGAAGAACTCGGCCAACGGGTCTTGCAAAGCGTCTTCTCTCAGGCGGACTATCTGGCGCGCAACCTGGAGTGGGACCTGGGCGGGAACCACCTGTTGGAAAACGCCCGGGCGTTGACGCTGGCCGGGGCTTTTTTGGCCGGGCTGGACGCCGACCGCTGGCTCCGCAAGGGCGGCCGGTTGATTCGCGCGCAGATCGACCAGCAGGTCTTGCCTCACGGCGAGCACTTCGAACGGTCGCCGATGTATCACGCGAGGATGCTGGAGGCCGTGCTCGACGTGCGCGACGCCGCCGAGCGCGTCGCGCCCGACTTGTCGGAATTCTGCGCCGGCGCGGCGGAGAAGATGGGCCGGTTCCTCGAATCCATCCTCCACCCCGACGACGAGATTCCGCTTCTGGGCGACTCCCTGTTCGGGGAAGCGCCGCCGGCGCGGATCCTCATCGAGCGGGTGCGGCCTGCGGAAAAGGTATGTGACGTGACAGGGTCCCCTCACCCCCGGCCCCTCTCCCGCGAGCGGGAGAGGGGAGAGTTCCCGAACTCAAACCCCGGGCCCCGCTCCCCGCTCCCCGCTCCCCGGGCGCCGCTCCCCGCTCCCTGCTCCCTGCTCTCCGCTCTCCGCTCCCCGCTCTCCGCTCCCTGCTCTCCGCTCTCCGCTCCCCGCTCCCTGCTCTCCGCTCCCCGCTCGCCCCTCCCTGCTCCCTATTGGGTCTTCCGCGACGGCGGCGATTTCCTGCTGTTCGACGCCGGTCCGGTCGGCCCGGATCACTTGCCGGCCCACGCCCACGCCGACCTGTTGGGCATCGAGGCGTCCTGGAACGGCCGGCGGCTGTTTGTGGATAGCGGGGTGTTCAACTACGAGGACGACGCCATGCGGCGCTACTGCCGCTCGACCGCCGCCCACAATTGCCTCGAAGTCGACGGCCAGGACCAGTGCGACATGTGGTCGCGGTTCCGCATGGGCCATCGCGGCTGGCCCGGCCCCTTGGAGACCGGCTGCGACGACGGCTTCTTCTGGGCCTGGGCGACGCACGACGCCTACCGCCGCCTCGGCGTGCCGCGTGTGGGCCGCTTCCTGGCCTGCCGGTCCGGCGGCCCGTGGTTCTGCGTCGACTGGGCCGAAGGCAAGCGCACGCACCGCCTCACCCACCGCCTGCACCTGGACCCCAGCGTCCAAACCGCCTTCCTCTCCGACGTCGCAATCGAGCTCCGCGCCGGCGGGGCGTCGCTGCGACTTGAATTCCTCACTCCCGGCCGCCTCAGCGTCGACCTCGCCTGCCACTGTCCCGAGTTCGGCGTCCGGATCCAAGCCCCGGTGATCCGCTGGGACATCGAGTCGCCGCTCCCGGCCGCCGTGGCCTGGAGCCTCGCGCCGGCCTCCGAGCCGAGCCCGACCACCCCGTCGCTCGGCGACGTCCTCGCGCTGGCTTCCCGGGCCGGAGTGCCACTGGCGTCACGCCAGTGCCACCCTGCGTGCGGGCCCGCAAATCCCGCCCAACCGGCAATCTCGGCATGGCTCGCGAGACACTCGGGGCTGAAGGTTGACGCGTCGGGCCGTCCAAGTCATTCTGAAGAGGTGCCGCGCCGCTCGTCGGCGAAACCGTCGTCAGGAAACCTCCCATGAGCGCATCGAAAATCCCCTTTAACAGACCGTTCATCGCCGGCAAGGAGTTGTTCTACATTGCCAAGGCGGTGACCTATGGCAATATCGCCGGCGACGGCCATTTCACGAAGCGGTGCGCGCGGCTCTTCGAGGAACGTTTCGGCATCCACAAGGTGCTGCTCACGCCCTCCTGCACCGCGGCCCTGGAAATGGCGGCCATGCTCTGCGATCTGGAACCAGGCGACGAGGTGATTGCCCCGTCGTTCACCTTCGTCTCGACCGTCAACGCCTTCGTGCGGCTCGGGGCCCGGCCGGTCTTCGTCGACATCCGGCCCGACACCCTGAACATCGACGACAGCCTCGTCGAGCAGGCGATTACGCCGCGGACCAAGGCGATTTTTCCGGTCCACTACGCGGGCGTCGCCTGCGAGATGGACCGGATCATGACGATCGCCCAGAAGTACGGCCTGCGCGTCGTGGAGGACGCGGCCCAGGGCGTCAACGCCTTCTACGACGGCCGTCCGCTGGGCTCGATCGGCCATTTGGGCTGCTACAGCTTCCACGAGACGAAGAACTACATCTGCGGCGAGGGCGGGGCGCTGTGCGTCAACGACCCGGCCCTCGTCCGCCGCGCCGAGATTATCCGCGACAAGGGCACCAACCGCCAGCAGTTCTTCCGCGGCGAGGTCGACAAATACACCTGGGTCGACGTGGGCTCGTCCTACGTGCCCAGCGAGATCTGCTCGGCGTTCCTCTATGGCCAATTGGAAATGCTCGACGCGATCGCCCAGCGCCGCCGCGAGATCTACCAGTACTACCGCCGGCGGCTCAAGCCGCTGGAGGCCGAGGGGCTCCTCCGCCTGCCCTACACGCCCGAGGATTGCACGAGCAATTACCACATGTTCTACGTGCTCCTGCCCGACGGCGAGGCCCGCGACGGCCTCATGGCCCACCTCAAGTCGAAGGACATCCAGGCGGTGTTCCACTACGTGCCGCTGCACTCGTCGCCGATGGGCCGGAAGTTCGGCTACCACGAGGGCGACCTGCCGGTGACCGAACAGACCAGCGCCCGCCTGCTCCGCTTGCCGTTTTACTACGAGATCACCGAGGAGGAACAGGCCCGGGTGGTGGAGGAAATCCAAGCGTTTTGCCGGTCGCTCCGCGTGCTCTCGCGGGCCGCGGCCCCGGCCGAGAAAGCGGCGGTGTAGGCGCGGAGAGCGGAGAGTGTAGGGTGCTCTGCGAGCACCATGCTCAATCGTTGAAGCTAAACGGTGCTCCCAGAGCACGCTACGATGGCTGGGTGGCACGCCCAGAGTCTTCGATGGGCGTGGTTGCGTGCGTCGATTGCCCATCCACGCCCTTCGCAAAGCCTCGGGGCCTGCCACCCAACCCGACACTACACGAGGTTAAGCCTATCAGCATTCACAACTCGTACCGGCGTTGCTTGCCACCCGACCGTTGGCCGCGCAGCCCCCTCGAAGAACTACTATTCAGCCATACCCTGAGCAACGCGAATGTCGGCCAATACTAACGCAAAACTAAGCGTAGTCATCCCTGTCTATCGCTCAGAGGCATGTTTGCCGACTCTGGCGACGCGTTTAGTTGCCACCTTAAGTTCCCTGAATCGCCAATTCGAGATCATCTTCGTGGATGATTGTAGCCCCGACGCCAGTTGGAGCGTTCTGAAGGCAATCAAAGCCCAGCATGGTCCCCGCATCAAGATTATACGCCTCCTACGCAACAGCGGCCAGCATAATGCTATCCTCTGTGGGTTCTCCTACGCTACTGGAGACATCGTTATTACGATGGACGACGACCTGCAGAATCTGCCGGAAGACATCCCACGCTTAGTGGAGGCAGTCGAGGCCGGCTATGACGTCTCCATCGCCGCATACGATCAAAAACAACACTCTATGGCTAGGAATCTCGGCGGAACGTTGATCGATGCGATTCAACGCGCGATGTTCGGCTTGGACAAGGACTTTCAATTGACGAGCTTTAGGGCCATCCGTCGATCAGTCGTTGACCAGGTCGCGCGCATGGGCGGCGCATACCCGTACATTACGTCCATGCTCCTCGCCAATTCCTCAAGAGTCATCAACGTGAACGTCCGCCATCAGTCGCGCCAATTCGGCGTCTCGAATTACACCCTGGGCCGAAGCATACGACTAGCAATGAACCTTCTCTTCAATTACTCGTCGTACCCCCTGTACTTCGTTGCCGGACTGTGCGCGCTCGCATTTTTGGTGTCGGTGTCGATTGGAGTGTGGGCAGCGATTCGCGTGTGGATCTTCGGAAGCGCCGTTCCAGGATGGGCGAGCGTGCTTGTGACAATCGGGTTCTCAACAGGGGTCATTGAGTTGACACTGTTGATATTCGGGATCTATCTCTCGCGACTTCAGCGGGAGGTTCGCCACAATCGTGTTGGCCATAAAATAGACGAAGTCCATGTCTAAAGACCGTAAGTCGCTCTTAGTTCTTGGGGCCTCGCGTTACCAGCTCGATGTGATTCTCGCCGCTAAATCCCTGGGCTATAGAGTTGTGTCGAGCGATAATGTTCCCACCAACCCCGGTCATGCAGTTGCCGACCGGTGCTATTTCGTGGACACAACGGATCGAGAGGCGATTCTCGCAATTGCACAACGGGAAGGAATAGACGCTGTCTTAGCGTCAGCTACCGATGTCGCGGTTCCCACCGCGGCTTTCGTCGCAGAACGGCTGGGGCTTAAGGGGCCGCCCTATGAGAGCACTCTTGTCACGTGTGACAAGCTTGCGTTTCGCAGATTCCTCTCCGAACATGGCTTCCCATCCCCCTTGGCTGAGGAGGTCCATGACGGAAGCAGCCCTCGCTTGGCGACCAATCTGGAGGGGCGCTGGATTGTCAAGCCCAATCGTGCTAGCGGCAGCAAAGGGGTGTTCATTGTTGACAGCGCGTCCAAACTTTGTCAGGTTCTACCGGAAACGCTAAGTCATAGCCGGGATGGCCGCGCGCTCGTCGAGCAGTATATCCAGGGATTCCAAGGCACCATCGAGGGTGTCTTGAGAAATGGGGAAATCGTACATGCCTTCTTTCTTGATCGCCAGACTGTGGCCCCGCCATACGTCGCGACCTGTGGACATCACGTGCCAAGCCTCCTTCCGGCGCGCCTGCAGCGGCGAGCGATGGATCAATTAGCAGAGCTATGGAGGCTTTTGCGGGTCAGGGAAGGGCCGTTTGATTGTGACTTCGTCGCAACTGATGACGAGATCTACTTGCTTGAGGCGACCCCACGATTGGGTGGGAATTCGATTGCGCGGTTGCTGCGAGCGGCGGCTGGTGTTGACCTAGTCGAGTACGCTGTTTTAGCCGCCTTAGCACGATCGCCGGTTGAGCTAGGGCAGTTTGATTTGCGGCCAACGGCTCTTGTATTGCTTGGGGCGCCGGAAGCAGGCGTGCTGCGGTACGAGAAGAGCGAGGTTTATGCGCTCATGCGCGAGCCTTGGGTTCTCAGTATTGAGATGGATCTTGAGCCGGGGGCTTGGGTGGACGCCTTCAAGAATGGACGGCATCGGGTGGGTGAGGCGATCGTGACGGAGCACACGCGGCGCGATGTGGATCGGCGTGTGGTGGAGCTAAGGAGACGACTTAATGTCCGCGCGGTGGCGTCCACTCGTCGCAGGTAAGTGCCGGCGAGTCAACACGCGTGCCTAGCCTTTCGGGAGAATCGCCCAGGATTGCGGCATGTGGTTGTTTATACAAGGTGGCAATCGCATGAAAACCGCGGGGGTAACTTCCTATCGGTTCCTGACGGGGGAAGCCATGACAAACATGGGGGCGGAGTCGGTGGCGGCCCACGTGGCGCGTCTGATCCAGCGTGCGTGGGACTTGATCGTCATCTTGTTCGCACTCGCCCAACTGCTACTTTGGAGGACTTTCCGGATCCCCACCCATTGCAGGTGCCATGATTCCACGCACTAAGGTGAACTACCGCCTCGCTGATCTTGCGCGCGCCAGCTTGGTGCGCGAACGCACACAGTCCAAGAGGCAGGCGTTGATTCAGGAGCTGGGCACACTGTTCAGCTCGACTTATATCCTGCTCACCGCCTCGGGCCGAGGGGCGCTCTACGCCCTCCTGTCTTGCCTGCCGCAGCGGCGGGTGGTGTTGCCGGCCTACACTTGCACGGCCGTGGTCGAGGCCGTACGGCTGGCCGGCAAGGAAGCGCTGTTCGCTGAATGCGAGGACGACGGATTCAACATGTCGCCCCAATCGGCGAAACCCCTGTTGGATGCCGACACGATACTGCTGGCGACGCACCAGTTCGGCATCCCTTGCGACATCCGTGCTATGCTTCAACTGGCTCGTGAAGCGGGGGCTTTCGTCATTGAGGATGCAGCCGCATCCCTGGGCAGCAAGGTGCATGGACAGCTGACTGGCTCCTTCGGCGACGCCGCCTTCTTCAGTTTTGACTCCACCAAGCTGGTCAACGTACCCCTCAAGGGCGGATTCCTTTGCCTCCGTGATGCGGTGATCTACCAGCGCTGCGCGGACTTTCTCGACGCCCATACGCGACCCATGCCCACAGGTCGCAAGCTGCGCTATCTGCTCCTGGGGGCCATTCTGGTACTTCTGGACAACCCGTTCCTGTACCGTTGCTTTCACAATCTGAAGTTCCGCTGGCGCGGACGCTTCACGGACGAGAGCGCCAATCTCAACTCGGCGCTGGGTCCTTTTTATCTCGACCGTCTGGCGGAGTGGCAGGCGTCAATCATCCTGCCTCAGATCCAGAATCTCGGCCAGCTCGTCGCTACCCGGCGACGGCTTTATGCGGACTACCTTGCCAAGCTCTGTGGGCTGAAAGGTATTTCCCTGCCTCCACCGGACATCTGCGGCGAATGGGCGCCCATCCGCTTTCCCATCCGCGTGCATGGCGACAAGATGGCGTTCTATTGGCAATCCGTGCGGCGCGGGGTGGATCACGCGTTCAGCTTTACTTTCATCGCCTGCCCCGCGGATTTCAAGGCCGCCCATAGGCTAGCGGCTTCCATCTTGGACATACCCTTTTACCACCGCCTCTCGAATACTGAACTCGATCGGGTCGTCAACGTGGTTAGGGAACTCGATTCGGCCATTAAACCAAGAGGATAAAGCATGTTTTCAACGCTCCGAGCCATGATCCACCAGCGTCGCAAGCGCGAGAACCTGTATTCCACCGCAGCCTACTGGGACTCCAAGGCCGCCGCGTATGACAACACTGCCGTGTCCATGTGGCCGAACCAGGCCCTGAACCAACTGTATGAGATCGAGCTACAGCGCCTGCTTGGGCGGTACTTGAGCGACCTCACGGGGCTCCACATCCTCGACCTGGGGTGCGGTACCGGCCGATTCTCCCGCTGGTTCGCCCGCCAGGGTGCGCGGGTGACCGGAATCGACTTCTCCTCGAGGGCCCTGGCCATCGCCCAAAAACAATCCATGGGAAACAATCCCCAGTACCGACACGGCTCGGTCTTCGAGTTGGCCGAGGAACAGGGCTACGACCTGATCTTCACCTGGGGGGTCCTGACCCTCGCCTGCCGCGACCAGGACGAACTGTATGACGTCCTGACCCGGATCGGGCGTGCCCTGCGGCCAAACGGTCGACTGCTACTCACCGAGCCGATACACCAGGGCTTTCTGCATCGAGTGCTCAATTTGAATCTGGCCAATTTCCTTGCTGTCATGCGGGCTGCGGGTTTCCAGGTCCAGACAAAAGCACCGTTGCATTTCTGGCCCACGAGGCTAGTCCTTGCTTATGTACCTTGGCCCATGTGGATCACCGCGCCGCTCTACTATCTCGGCCAGGCCGCCATGAAGCTCCCCGGTCTGGCCAGCCTGGGGGATTATCACGCGATCCTCGCCCGTCCGGTTGATGCAGCGCGCCGGCCTTGTTGACTAACTCCACTTGAATTGAGGAAGGTCGAAATGAGTGAACTTGCTGAGGGTATTGTTTCCTATTCGCGATTCAGACCGTAGGGTGCTTTGTGAGCGCCATGCCCGAGGATGAAGCCCCCAGACGCGCAAAGGGCGCTGCGAGCAGCGAGCCCCACGAATCGACTGGATTCATGGTACTCGCAGAGCACCCGAAGGCGGGCTGCAACTTTTGGCCCTGGGCGTGATGGGCGAGTACCTCGGCCGCGTCCACCTGAACATCAACCGCAAACCCCAATACACGATCCGCGAAATCCGCTCCGCCGAAACGCCGTGCGAAGGTGAATCACCGGATGCGACCCCCAACGTCGGGTGCTCTGCGAGCACCACGCGAAACGGCTAAGCCAAGACGGTAATCGCAGCGGATAGCGAGTAGGGTGCTCTGCGAGCACCATGTGCGATCGGTCAACCGAAACGGTGCTCACAGAGCACCCTACAACTGGAAAACCGCTGCATGACTCGTGACATCCAAGTTCCCAAGCGGGTCGGGTGGCACGCCCAGAGTCTTCGATGGGCCTGGTTGCGTGCGTCGATTGCCCATCCACGCCCTTCGCAAAGCCTCAGGGCGTGCCACCCGGCCCGAAAATCCTCAAGCTCACCGCACCACAAAAACGCCTGATTTCTTGCACAGGAAAGGCAGCATGACCGAACAATCGTTGATGGCGTTGCGTGCCACCCGACCCGCTGAGAAGCCAAGTTGGTCGAAAGAAGCTGGTCCTGGAAGTCTTACAAAGGCGTGATTCAAGCCTATGGATTCCGTCCACAAGTCCTGTCCGTGCTGCTCAGGAGGCCGGCTGCTCCCCCGATCAGGGCCAGCGCGAACTAATTCGTTGTGCCCGTAAGGACTTCCAGCATGTAGTTCTCATTCCAACTACAGGCGCGGCGTTTCATCGCAATGCTCGCCTTACTCCGGTCTTGCTTCAGCAGG
>Ga0101944_10006601_pt1 | contig 12183 bp, 10 predicted proteins | sample DewCreD2012metaG_FD_75245 | JGI IMG/M metagenome (GOLD analysis project Ga0101944, IMG submission 75245) | Hot spring sediment bacterial and archeal communities from British Columbia, Canada, to study Microbial Dark Matter (Phase II) - Dewar... ... | reverse complement strand
CTGCGCCTCTTCGTCCCAGAGGCGCGTCTCCTGGACCAGGCGCTCGCCGGTGCGGAGCGCGATCTCCAGCGGCTGCGCGAGGAATACGACAAAACGCGAACAATCATTCGATTTCAGGGATCGGCCGACAATGCCGAAGTGCTGCACACCTATATCGGGCACTTGACGAAAACACCTCTTTTCGTCCGCGCCGAATTGGAATCGCTGGAAACGGTCGGCACGGGCGAAAAGGCCCGCGCGAGGTTTCGCGGCCTCGCTGTCGTCCGACCGAGCTACGGCCAGCCCGGTGCGCGCGTATCGGCCGAGGCGACAGCCGCCCGATCGGCAGAATAATGCCTACCGACCGCAGGCCGAGGCGGAGCATTCCGAACTGGAAAACCACGCCGGAAAACCGATGATGCTCGACAGCGAGGAGTGAAGCAAAACCAAAAGTTGCCCAATAGTCGGGTGAAACGCCCGAGCCGGCGGCACACGGAAGAACGAAAAGTCCGCGGCCGCCGGCCGTTTCGCAAGGCAAGGCACGCACGCCATCCCAAACGCCCGCCGCGCCCGACTATCGCCCAACGCCGAAAACGATCGCCATGGATAACAACTTGCGGAATTATCGACACTGGCTTGTCTCGGGCGCCGTTTTGGCCATAGCCGCGCTTTACGTCGTGCTGGTCTATCTTCCCGGCCGCAACAAATTGGCGGAACTGCGCGAGCAACTCGCGGCGAAGCAAGCCCCGCTCGACACAAGCGGCGCAGTGCTGGCTGCGATCGCTGCCACGGAAAAAGAGCTGGAACTCACCGAACGATTCGTGGGACGTTGGAGAACCGAGAACCCGATGCCGTCCGGGCTTGCACCAATGTTGGCGGAACTCCACGCCCTGGCGCAGGTCGCCGGCGTGTCCATCGTTCGTTTGGATCCTCAGCCTCTGCAAGAGCTCGACACGATCAAACGAGGCTCGCTCACGTTAACTTGCACGGGCAGCTATCGCGCTGTGCATCGCTTCCTCTACCAAATCGAACAATCGCGTCAGCAGATTTGGGTCGATAGCGTTTCGATTAGGGTGTCTGGGGGCAATGAAGGAAATGTTATCGCCGAGGTTGGCTTGGTAATGTTTGCCGATAATAACAAGAATTCGCGTTAGGAAGACCCTGCTGTTTTCCGATAATACGAAAGTGGCGCATCCTCGGGCCACCCTGCCCATTTGAAGCAGAAAGCGGTCCCGCGAAAAAGCCACTTTTGGGCCGAACGCCCCAAAATTTCCGCGTGAATACGACGTTTTGGTGTAATCGTGAACCTGAGCAAAATAGGAAAGAAGCTGAAACGCGAGGCAGCCAACAGCCCCGGCAAGGCGGCTGTTTTGGGCTTGGTATGCCTTGTCGCCATCTACTTTTGGGCCCCCCTGCTCTATCGCTGGACGGTGAAATCGGGCGACGCGACAACCGCCTCCGCACCGGATGTTGCTGCAATGCCATCATCGGCGATTGCCGCGGCGACACCGGGAGCCGTCGCGCCCGGCGCGCCGGCCAACAGCCCCAACGCTGCCGAAACGTCTCAGCCCTCAACGGATTGGCAAACGACATTACAGCAGATTGAAACGGATCCGGATATGAAACCGGCCGCCTACGAGCGCGAGTTCGAGCCTTTCGCGGGACCGCCGGCCGAAGGGAAATCACAAGTGGCCGACCTCGATGTTTCGCCAGCCCCTGTTGCCGAGAAGGTCACCCCCGGAAGCCTGGGAATCACGCTGGTCGGAACGCTGGTCGGTCGTGAACGTAGGGCGGCGCGAATCGGCGGGAAAACGGTACTTGTCGGCCAAACCATCGAGGTCGTCAAAGGCAAGGAACGATACCAGTTCACGCTGACCGACGTTCAGCGGGATCGGGTCGTTCTGATGCGAGAAGGCGAACGGTTCGAGTTGAACGTCAAACCGTCGTCCCCGGCCGGACGAATCGAGTGGACTCCGCATCCCTAATCGATCGCCGTGCCGCCGTGGAGCCGTCCGGCAAACGCGGCACGCCGTGCGGGCAGCGCCCCGAAACAAAAACCTTGAACAACCGAGATTGGTTCAAACGAGGACCGCACGCAATGGGCCGATCCGCTGCTCCATCGGCCCATTGCGAAATTGCGTCGAACTGTTGAGGGAGAGAAGCCGGCAACCCGGCGGCAGAAATACGAGAAGCCGATGCGGCGGAGGACCGCCCCGCTTCTCCATTTCATTCAAGACAATCGACAGACTTTGGACCGCCCACTAAGGTCAAGGAAGACCAGATGAACAAGTGGATTCGTGTTGCGGGACTGGCGATTTGCGCAGCCTTCGGGCTGGCAATGGCGATTGGGCTGGCCCACAGTTTTCCCGGAAACGGCGAACCCGGCGAGGAACCATCCGCTCCGCGGCTGGCGGCGCGAATGATCGCGGCAGAGCCGTTGGACGCGGCTGGGGAATCGGCCTCGATTTACGATCGTCGCACGGTTCGCAGTCCCTCGCCCGCCAGGGAATCCGACGATGCGAACGGCCCCAGCGCCTCGATTGCCTCGACGGACCACCGCTCGCCCGATCCGGCGAACAGCGCCCCGGCACAGCAGGCGGCTGCATCGTCGCCGATCGCGGCGCCGGCGCCGATGCCCGCTCCGCAGATTATCGTCGCGCCAATGCCCGTGTACGGCCAACAGCTTGTGCCCGAATCGGAACGGGCGCGTTTGCAGCAGGCCTACGACTTCATCAAGCAGCATTTCGGCAAAGAAGCGGCCGACGGCATCGAACAACAGAAGGGCGGCGCATCGGAGGCCTCTGCCGCTCCTCCCGCGCCGCCGAACCATGAGACCGACGTTCGCGTGCTCCCGACGCCCGGCCGCAGCTCCAGCACCGCGAAGAACGATCGATCGGCGCCGAAACTGAACGTCGATCGTGCGGGCGACGGCCGCTTCTCCATTCAAATCAGCAACGCCGAGCTGCGGGAAGTGCTCGACTTCCTCAGCGAGCAAAGCGGATTGAACATTTTGGCGGGCACCAGCGTCCAGGGCAAGGTCTCGGCCTCGCTCACCGGCGTCGATATTCATAGCGCCTTGGACGCCATTTTGAAATCGACGGGCTATGTCGCCCGTCGCGAAGGGCCGTTCATCTATGTCGGCACGGCCGACGAGTTCAACCTGCTCGAGCAATCGTTAGACCGGATCGGCACCCGAGTCTATCGGCCCAATTACGTCACCGCGGCCGAGTTGCAGAAGCTGATTCAGCCGATGTTGACCGAAAAAGTGGGAATCGTGTCGGTTTCGACTCAGGCGGAGGCCGGCATCGCCTCGGATGCTGCCAATGCCGGGGGCGACAAGTTCGCCGGAGCCGACGTGGTCGTCGTCCGCGACTACGAAGCGGTTCTCGCCATGGTCGATCAGGTCGTCGCCGAAGTCGATGTGCGTCCGTTGCAGGTGCATATTGAAGCGATGATCCTCTCCGTGAAGCTCAAAGACACCGACCGCTACGGCGTGAACTTCGAATTGCTCCGCGACAAACACAACATCAAGTTGGGGATCGGCGCGCCTGAATCGACTCTGGCCAACGTGAAATACGAAAAAGGTTCGTTGAAGTTCGGCTTCCTCGACAGCAGCCTGGGAGCGTTTCTCGAAGCCCTCGAAACGATCGGCGATACCAACGTCGTGGCTTCGCCGCACTTGATGGTGCTCAACAAGCATCGGGCCGAGATCCAAATCGGCGAACAAAAGGGTTACGTCAGCACGACAGTAACGGAAACCGCCTCGACGCAGGCCGTGCAGTTCCTCGATGTCGGCGCCCTGCTGCGGCTCAGGCCGTTCATCTCCAGCGACGGGATGATTCGCATGGAAGTGCACCCCGAGCTTTCCGACGGTGCGGTCAAAACCGAAAGCGGATTCACCTTGCCCGAAAAAGAAGTGACCCAAGTCACCACCAACATCATGGTGCGCGACGGCTGCACCGTGGTCATCGGCGGACTGATGCGCGAGAACCTGGCAGTGGCCCGGCAGCAGGTGCCGTTCGTCGGCAATCTGCCCCTAATCGGTTTTCTTTTCCGCTCTTCGACCGAGACGACCGAGCGGCGCGAGGTGATCGTGCTGATCACTCCGCACATCGTTTACGAGCAAGGTGCGGCACAGTCCGGCGCCGCGGCCGCCTGCGAGTATCAGCGGCGCCAGGCCCATTACTTCGACAAGATGACCCCGATCAACAAACGGTTGCTCGGCCAAAAGTATTTCCGGCTCGCCCAAAACGCTTGGAACGCCGGCGATTCCGACCGCGCCCTCCGCTTTGCCGAGCTGGCGGCCCATATCGACCCGCTCAACCGCGAGGCGTTGGAGCTGCGAAGCCAGATCTGGACGGGACGCCGGGCGGCCGACGACGGAACATTCGGTGTCGCGCCGCTCTCCCCGCAGCAAGCCCTCGACGATCCCAATACGGTCAATATGCTCCTTGATGAGGTCGATCATGCCGCGGCCGCCGCGGCAGCGCCCCAGCATCCGCTCGAAACCGGCCGCCCCGGCCGCAAACAAGAGATCGTTCGGCCCTTGAAGCTTCAGCCGTAATCTCGATTACTCTGCCGAACCTTTTCACACTACGGAAGCAGCGGACGCGAGCAGCGTAAGGCAACCGGTTGCAGACAGTTGCAAACGATCGAAGCTTGACCGACTTTTGATTTTCCGCGGTTCTGTTCAACAGAACGCAACGCCCCCGGATACCGACGATGCGAAGCCCCCTGTTTGAACGCATGGATTCACCGGAAAACGGCGGCCAGGGATTGCCGCCGGCCGCGTGCCGCCCGCGCCGTCCGAAACGGCTCAACGCGGCACTCGCGGCCTGTCTGTTGATTCTGACCGCCGGCTGCGCCGCCTTGGAGAAGCCCGCCGGTCTGTTCGACGGCTCGATGGCCCGCCGTCGCGAAGAACGAAAGCAGCGGGCTGCGGCCGAGTTCGAAGCCGCCCGAAACGAAGCCGAATACAAGTCTGCGTTGAACCTTTGGGATCGGAACAACCTCAAGGGGTGCGAAGAAGCGTTGCGCAGCCTGCTCGAACGCGTGCCGACCCATCGCGACGCCCGGCTCCTTCTGGTTGACGTATGTTTGGCGCAAAACAATCTTCGCGAGGCTGCCGAACAGGCCGAGCGTTTGCTGGCCGACTTCCCCGACGACGCCCAAGTGCACTACAGCGCAGCCCTCGCGCTCGACTCCCTGGGGCGCTGCGACGAAGCGCTGATTCGCTACCAGCGGGCCGTCTCGCTCGCACCGGACAACGAAGCCTATCGTGCGGGCTACTTGGCGGCGCGCGAGGCCGCGAGTCGGCGTCGGCCGAAAACGACCAATGCCATCGCCGATCTGGCGGCCGCGTTGGCGCCGCCGGCCATCGCCGACACGAACGCTGTTCGCGCGGCGGGGCATGCAACCGCCGAGGCCGAACCGCGCGAGGGCAAACGGCCGGCACAGGCAGGCGCCGCTTCGTCGGCCGGTGCGTCTGCTGCCCGGTCGGCGGCCAATGCCGTTTTTGCCGATCCTGTCAGTAGCGACGATCGCAGCGGCCAATCGGCCGAAGACTTGATCAGGCAAGGCCGCATTGCCCTCAGCGAGGGAGACCCGAATGCCGCAGCCGAACTGTTTCGACAGGCGATTCTCCGGTCGCCGAATGAGCCGCGAGTCATTCTTTCGGCTGCGACAGCCGCTTTGCGCTACGAACAGCCGGAATTGGCGGTGCAACTGCTCAAGGCGGCAGCAGCCCGATTCCCGCAACATGCCGTCATCCATCAAACCTTGGGCTTGGCCTGCTACCGGCTGGGTGATTATGCGGCCGCTCAAGATGCGTTGAACAAAGCTCTTTCGTTGGACAAGTCGAACGCCCTGTCCTATTTTTTGATGGGGTGTACGCTTGCCAAAACGGGTCAAGCCGACGCCGCCGAGCACTACTTGCGGCAGGCGGAGGCCATCGATCCGCGATGGACCACCCGACGCTGAGGCATTGTTACGCCGGCTTTCCACCGCGAGAACCTCGCAGCGATTCCTCGCCCGCAAGGGCCGCGGAGCCTCGGCTTCGCCGTCGGTTGCGAGCGTCGCCCCTGAACGAACCCAGTTTCGCAGGGAATGAAGGGCGCGACGTTGTTCCACTGGCTTGCCGGATGCGGACTGATTTTGGCCGGGGCACTATGTGCTTCAGCGCTCGGCCCTTGGACTGACGCAAGGTTGGGGCCGCTGCCCAGCGCCGCGGCGGGCGGAGCGCTGATCGCCTTCCTGTTCGCCATCGCCTTCTGTCGTTGCCGGTGGCTGAATCGCCGTTCGCAGATCTACCTGGAATCGCTCGCGCAGATGGACCCCCTGCGGGCCGTCGATCCGGCCGACTTCCCCCGACTGCCCGCCTCGCATCCCTTGGCCGACGCCGCGCGCCGATTGCAAGATCTCTTCGTCGCTGTCGGCGAACGACTGCGGCTCCTGGAACAAACGAACGCCGCCCTCGAGGTTCGCGCGATTCGAGCGGTTCAAGAGGCCGAACGCATTCGACAGGTGTTCATGGGCCTCAGCGATCCGGTGTTCGCCGCCAATCAATACGGCGAGCTGGTGCTTATCAATCGGGCCGCGCGCGAATTGATCGGCCTGAAAGACGATGAACCCGCCGGCGGCCCCTTGGCCGAGGCCGTCAACGCGCCCAAACTCGTCGATCTGATGACCGCCGTCCTGCGGCGGCCGTGCGGAAGCACGCGCGCCGTGGAACTCGAATGGCAACTGCCGGGCCAGCCGCAGCGATGGTATCGCGCTACGGCCTGCAAGTCGGGCGACGAAGGACGCGACGCAAGCGTGGTGGCCGTGCTGCGCGACATCAGCGACCGCAAAGCGCTGCAACGGCGGCACGCAGAGTTCGTTTCGGCGGTCAGCCACGAAATGAAGACTCCGCTGGCAGGCATCAAAGCCTATGTGGAGCTGCTAGCCGATGGCGACGCGGACGACGAGGCCACGCGCGAGGAGTTCCTCCGCGTCATCACCAGTCAAACCGACCGACTCCAGCGGCTGATCGACAACTTGCTGAACATCTCGCGAATCGAGGCCGGCGTGGTGGAAGTCCGCAAAGAGCCGCGGTCGCTCAACGAAATCCTCGACGAGGCGGCCCGCGTCGTTCGCCCCGCCGCCGAAGCGAAACAGATCGATCTGCAAGCCGATCTCAGCCCGCTCTACTTGGGCGTGGCCGCCGATCGCGACATGCTCCTTCAGGCGGCGATCAACCTGCTGTCCAACGCGGTGAAATACACCCGGCCCGGCGGCCGCGTGGTGCTCCGCAGCCGGATGTCGGACGACGAGGTCCGCTTCGAGGTCGCCGATACGGGCGTCGGGCTTTCGGCCGAAGATTGCGAGAAAGTGTTCGAGAAGTTCTACCGCGTCAAGAAAGACAAAGACATGGCCTCCGGCACCGGACTCGGCCTGCCGCTGACAAAGCGAATCGTCGAAGATGTGCACGGCGGCCGCATCAGTGTAGAAAGTGTTCTCGGCGAAGGCAGCACCTTCGTCGTTACGCTGCCCGCCGCCGGGCAACGCGCGGTTCAAACGCAAGGTGAGCGATTATGAGCAAGTCGGTACTGTTGTGCGACGACGAAGTCCACATCCTTCGCGCGGCGGAATTCAAGTTCCAGCGCGCCGGGTTCGATGTCCGCACTGCCGCCGACGGCCTGGAAGGCTGGGAACAGATCCTGGCTCGCCGGCCCGATCTCTTGATCACCGATTGGCAAATGCCGCGGCTCGACGGTTTCGGCCTGGTGCAGCGCATTCGCGCGGAAGAGAGCCTTTGCGACCTGCCGATCCTCATGCTGACGGCCAAAGGATTCGAGGTCAGTCACGAGGAACTGCGGGCGCGCTGGGGCGTCCGCGCCGTGCTGGCCAAACCGTTCAGTCCGCGCGAGTTGCTGCTTCGCGCCGAAGAACTTTTGGCGGCCGCAGCCGAACCGGCCGCAGCCGTCGCAGCGGCGCGAAACTGAATCGGCCGGCATTGCAAAGCGGCCCAGTGCAAAGCGAATCGGTATTAGGACGCGCAGCGGAGCAGCACCGTGCCCGCCGCGCCGGCGGGCGACAACGCCCCCGCAAGCCAACAAGACATTGGCGAACACAGAAGGCGAATCGACGTGAACTTGGCAAGTGAAGTATTCGAAGATGTGGTCGTCGTTCACGCCCCCGAGGAGGTTGCCGGCGACCAGGCCGACGCCTTCGGAAGTTGCGTCTCCGGGCTGGAACAGCGGAAGGTAGTTCTCGACCTCGACGGTACGGAACTGCTCGACAGCCGCGGTCTGACCGTTTTGCTCGATCTGCACGATCAACTCCGACAGCAAGAGGGCGAACTGAAGATCGCGGTCACCAATGGAACAAACCGCAAAATCCTGGAAATCACTCGAATCGATCACCAACTCGAGGTTTTCGAAAGCGTGGTGGACGCCGTGAGGAGTTTTCACGGCTGATCCTCAAGGCGCGTGCTGTCGCGGGTGATTGCGCCGGAACCGGGCCGATCGGCCGGCGCGCCGCGGCGCCGAGCCGGCGCAGGTTCGCCGCCGCGCCCCAGCGGCTTTGCGGCAAAGAAATACAGAGTCGCGTCCGATGAGCGAAACCGTAGTTGCTGCTCCGCGTCGATTGGGCGATACGCTCTTGGCCCGGGGCTACCTGACCGAAGAACAGCTCCAAACCGCGCTGCAAAAACAGCGCGGCGAGTGGCGGGGCAAACTGCTCGGCGAAATCCTCGTCGAATTGGAGTTCTGCACCGAGGAGCAGATCGTCGAATGCTTGGCGGCCGAGTACGGCGTCCCCTACGCGAAGCTCGACGCCCGCCTGGCCGATCCCAAAGTCGCCGAACTGCTCCCGCGGGAGTACATCGAGAATAATCTCGTCTTTCCGTTGTTCTGTGTTCGCGGGGTTCTGACGATTGCCGTGTCGGAACCGTCGAACCTGTTTCTCGTCGACGAAGTGCGGCAGCTGACGAACAAGGACGTACAGATCGTCGCGGCGACCTCTCGCGACATCCGCCGGATGATCACGAGCTTGCCCAACGCCACCGTCTTCGTGATCGACGATATCATCGAGAACAGCGAACAGGCCGAAGTAACCTTGATCGAAGAAGCGATCGAGGACATCGGCGACATCGGCGAAGCGGCCGGCCAGGCGCCCGTCATCCGCCTGGTCAACTACATCATCTACAACGCCGTCAAGGAAGGCGCCAGCGACATCCACATCGAACCGGCCGAGCGGTGCATGCGCGTGCGGTTCCGTGTGGACGGCCGGCTGTACAAAGCGCTGGAGGTGCCCCAACACCTGCTCAATGCTGTGACGAGCCGCATCAAGATCATGGCGGGCCTCGACATCAGCGAGCGGCGTCTGCCGCAAGACGGGCGGGTCAACGTGATGCTTGACGGACGGAAGATCGATCTCCGCGTCAGCACCTTCCCCACCACGCACGGCGAGAAAACCGTGATCCGCGTGCTCGACACGCGCAGCGTTTCGCTGAATCTCGAAGACCTCGGATTCGGCGAAGATATTCTCAACGTGTTTCGCGAAAACATCCGCGCTCCCAACGGCATCGTGCTGGTGACCGGCCCGACCGGCAGCGGCAAATCGACCACGCTCTACGCCGCGCTCAGCGCCATCAGCTCGATGGAGAACAACGTGTGCACGGTGGAAGACCCGATCGAGTATCACCTGCCGCTGATCAATCAGTTCCAGGTGCAATCGAAGATCGGGATGACCTTCTCGAAGGCGCTGCGCACCCTGCTCCGCCAAGATCCCGACGTGATCATGGTGGGCGAAATCCGCGACGAGGAAACCGCCCGCACCGCCATCCAAGCGGCGCTGACCGGCCACTTGGTGTTCAGCACCTTGCATACCAACGACGCCTGCTCGGCCATCACGCGATTGATCAATATGGGAATCGAACCCTACCTGATCGGCGCGGCACTGAACATGGTTTTGGCGCAGCGGCTCGTGCGCCGCGTTTGCGCCAAATGCCGGCAAGAGTACGACCCGCCGCGCAACGTGCGAAAGGCGCTCGAACGCATGGGCTATCAGTTCGAGACGTTCTATCGGGGCGCAGGCTGCAAGAGCTGCCGCAACACGGGCTATCGCGGGCGAATCGGCGTCCACGAGCTGCTGGTGATCACCGACGAAATGCGCGACGCCGTGGTAGCCGACCCGTCGATCGGCAACCTCCGCCGAATCGCCGAGGCGTCGGGGATGATCACCTTGGCTCACGACGGGTTCCGCAAAGTCCGCGAAGGCATCACCACCGTCGAGGAAATCTTCCACATCGTCGGCGAAACCGTCGCGCGCGATCGATCTAAATAAAACCGCGAAAGACGGAAAGCGGTTCAAGCCAGGATTGCACGCAATCGGCCGCGTCGTTGCGACGGCGGCCGCTTTCGCAATCGTGTGAACCTATTTAGTGCCCTTTGGAGCCAGCCATGAGCGATACGGCACTGTTCGAATACCGGGCGCGCGACGCCTCGGGGCAAACACGCGGCGGCGAAGTGAAGGCCGCCGACGCCGCTGCCGCGCGCGAACAACTGCGGCGCCAGGGCCTGACGGTCATCGAATTGCAGGAGGCCGAGCCTGACGAACCGTTCTTCCCGCGGCGCGTGTCGCGCACCGACATCATTTATGTGACCAATCAATTGGCGATCATGGTCGATACGGGCATCACCCTGTCGGTCGCTCTGAACGGGATTATCGAACAGGAATCGAATCCCGCGCTCCGCGCCGTCCTCACCGAGCTGCGCGACGCGGTCGAAGCCGGCGAAGACTTCTCGACGGCCCTGGGACGCTACCCGCACCTGTTCGACAAGACCTATCGCGCCCTGGTCAAAGCCAGCGAGGCCACCGGCACACTCGGGGCGATGCTCGATCGAATCGGCAACTACCTGCGGAAACAAATGGAGACCCGCGGCAAGGTTCGAGCGGCGATGGCCTACCCGGCCGTCATGCTGGTGCTGGCCGTGGGCGTAACGATCTTTCTGCTCACCTATATCCTGCCGAAGTTCACGCCCCTGTTCAAATCGAAGGGCACGGAGCTGCCCGGCCCGACCAAGATGATGATGGCCCTTTCCGACGGCATGATCCACCACTGGTACTTGTGGCTCTTGGCCGCTGCGGCGGCGGTTGTCGGCTGGGTTCTCTTTCGCCGCACGCCGCTGGGCCGACGCACCATCGATTGGGTGAAGATCAGCGCGCCGATTATCGGGCCGATGATGCGCAAAGTGATCATCGGAAGAAGCCTGCACACCCTCGGAACCATGCTGCAAAACGGCGTCGGCGTCCTTGATGCCCTGCGACTGGCGGGCGAGGTTTCGGGCAACGTGTTCTACGAAGAGCTATGGAACCAAGTGCTTGAAGAAGTCACCGGCGGACGACGCATCTGCGACGTGCTCCGCGGGAGTCCGCTCTTCCCCAAGGTCTTGGTGCAAATGATCGCCTCGGGCGAAGAGACCGGCAAGCTCGATCAAGTGCTCGAACGCATCGGCATCTACTACGACCGCGAGGTGGAAACCGCGATCAAGGCCGCAACGAGCTTGATCGAGCCGATCATGATCAGCGTGATGGGCGCGGTGGTGGGCACCATTGGTCTGGCGCTGTTGCTGCCGATTTTTAGCCTGAGCCGGCAACCCTAACTGCCGCCGAGCAGTCGATTGGTCGATCGGCGCGCACCGCGAACGCCCGAAAAAAGCGAAGATGGTTCGTCCGAACCGTTCAGATGCCGACAGGCTTGGTGCCCCGGCGAGCCCGGCGCTCGGCGCGAAGCCGCGCCCGTCTCTTGATTTCGCTGGGCTTCTCGTAATACTCGCGACGGCGCATCTCCTTCTTGATACCGCTTCGCTCCACCAGCTTACGGAAACGACGCACCGCCTCTTGGATGGATTCTTTCTCGCGCAACGTCAACTTGACCACTCAGTCCTCCTTTTTGGTGTTTGAAAAACACAACCCCGTGAAACGATCCCCTTTGACAATCCCATAGTTTATCGCACTCTCCCCGCCTCTGTCCACCCGTATCGACCGAACTACCGCTCGATTTTCACGTTGACTTGCCGGAGACAACGATTTTTGTTCGCTACCGCCTGCGAAATCCCGCCGCTTATCGAATTCGGAGGACCGTCAGGAATCCGTCGCCTTGGTCGTCGCCTTCCGGCTTGGCCGGCTTGAACGTCGCCAACTCGTTGCCCTGAACTTGCC
>Ga0101944_10006599_pt1 | contig 12184 bp, 8 predicted proteins | sample DewCreD2012metaG_FD_75245 | JGI IMG/M metagenome (GOLD analysis project Ga0101944, IMG submission 75245) | Hot spring sediment bacterial and archeal communities from British Columbia, Canada, to study Microbial Dark Matter (Phase II) - Dewar... ... | reverse complement strand
CGTCCCCTCGGCGACGACGCGGCCGCCGAGCCGGCCGGCGCCGGGGCCCAGGTCGATCACGTGGTCGGCGGCGCGGATCGTGTCCTCGTCGTGCTCCACCACGATCACCGTGTTGCCGAGGTCGCGCAGCCCGCGCAGCGTGCCGAGGAGGCGCTCGTTGTCGCGCTGGTGCAGGCCGATGCTCGGCTCGTCGAGGATGTAGAGCACCCCCACGAGCCGCGAGCCGATCTGCGTGGCGAGCCGGATGCGCTGCATCTCGCCGCCCGAGAGCGAGCCGGCCGCGCGGCCGAGCGTCAGGTACTCGAGCCCGACGTCCACCAGGAAGCGCAGCCGGTCGGTCACCTCCTTGAGGATCGGGCCCGCGATGTCGGGGTCGAGCCCGTGCGGGGTCCCCGGGCCGCGCAGCGGCAGGCCGGCGAAGAACTCCAGCGCGCGGTGCACCGGCAGGTCCACCACGTCGCCGATCCCCTGCCCGCCCACGCGCACGGCGAGGCTCTCCGGCTTCAGCCGCTTCCCGCCGCAGCCGGCGCAGGGCGACTCGACCATGTACTCCTCGAGCTGCGCCCGCACCGCGTCGCTCGCCGACTCGCGGTAGCGCTCCGCGACGCTGGCGAGGATCCCGTCCCACGTGGTCTTGTAGTCCGCGCCGCGGCCCCCGCCCGTCGCGAACTTCACCTCGTCCGGCGCCCCGTGGAGGAGCACGCGGCGCACCCGCTCCGGCAGCTCGCCCCACGGCGTGTTCAGGTCGAAGCGGAACTGCCGCGCGAGCGTGGGCAGCACGACCTTCCGCAGGTACCCGCTGGGCTCGCCCCACGGCAGCACCACCCCCTCGAGGATCGAGATGGACGGGTCGCCCAGCACGAGCTCGGCGCTCGCCTCGCGCCGCGTGCCGACGCCGTGGCACTCCGGGCACGCGCCGAAGGGCGAGTTGAACGAGAACTGCCGCGGCTCGAGCTCGGGGATCGAGAGCCCGCACGCGGGGCAGGCGAAGCGCTCCGAGAAGACGTGCGCCGCCGGCCCCGCGCCGCCCGTCGCCCCGTGCGACAGCACCTCGACCACCCCGTCGGCGAGGCGGAGGGCGGTCTCGATCGAGTCGGCGAGGCGCCCGCGGTCGCCGGCGCGCACCACGAGCCGGTCCACGACGACGGCGACGTCGTGGTTCTGGCGGCGGTTGAGCTTCGGCACCGCGCCGAGCTCGTGGGTCTCGCCGTCCACGCGCACGCGGACGAAGCCGCGCTTCTGGATGTCCTCGAACAGGTCGCGGAACTCCCCCTTGCGGCCCCGCACCAGCGGTGCCAGCACCTCGATGCGCGTCCCCTCCGGCCACGCGGCGACGGTCGCGGCGATCTGGCTCGCGCTGGAGCGCGCGATCGGGGTGCCGTCGTGCGGGCAGTGGGGCACGCCGACCCGGGCCCAGAGGAGGCGGAGGTAGTCGTACACCTCCGTCACGGTGCCGACGGTGGAGCGCGGGTTCTGGCCGGTGGTCTTCTGCTCGATCGAGATCGCGGGCGACAGCCCCTCGATCTGGTCCACGTCGGGCTTCTCCATGAGCCCGAGGAACTGGCGGGCGTACGCGGACAGCGACTCGACGTACCGGCGCTGCCCCTCGGCGTAGATCGTGTCGAAGGCGAGCGACGACTTGCCCGACCCCGAGAGCCCCGTGATGACCGTCAGGCGGTCGCGCGGGATCTCGACGCTGATATCCTGGAGGTTGTGCTCGCGGGCGCCGCGGACGACCAGTCGGTCCTGAGCCATAGCCCTGCAAGCTACCAGTGGGCCGGAGCGGCTTCAACGTGAAGCCCCGGGCCCGCTTCCGCCCCGCGCCGGCGACGGGTAGCATTGGGAGCCCCGACCCCCCGGGGCCGAGCCCGTGAGCCGCATGATCACCGTCCTTCGCGACGACCTGGCCTTCCTGGCCGTGGATGCCGTCTTCCGTCCCGCCGACCAGCACCTCGACCCCGCCGGCGCCGCCATGCGCCGGCTCGACGCGCAGGCGGGTCCGCGATTTGCCCGGCTGCGCCGCGTGAACAGCGAACTCGAGGTCGGCGCCGCCGTCGTCACGGGGGGCGGCGAGCTGGCGGCGCCGTTCGTGGTGCACGTGGTCGTGCAGGATGCCGAGCCGTGGCGCGGGATGCCCGGGGTGCGCCGCGCGCTCGTCTCCGCGTGGCAGCGCTGCGCGGAGTGGGGGTTCCGGCGGGTCGCGGCGCCGCTCGTCGGCACCGGCCCGGGCCAGCTGGGCCTCGAGGAGGCGACGCGCCTGCTGGTGGAGACGTTCCCGGGCGGAGCGGGGGGCACGGCGGCCGAGCTCGCGATCGTGGTCGAGCGCGAGGAGGAGCGGGAGCTGGTCGAGGCGGTGGTGCGTCGGGGGCGCGCGTGAATCGGCGCCTGCTGGCCATCGTGATCCTGGCGGCGTGGGTCGCGAGCCTCGGGTGGCTCGTGGCGCGCGAGCGGACGGCGCGCGCCGCGGCGCGGCTCGCGGTGCAGGTGGAGCGGGTGAACCCCGCGCAGGCGCACTACATCGTCCGCCTGGGCGGCCGGAGCGTGGGCTCCGCGGTGCGCACCATCGACACGCTCCCGTACGCCGTGCGCGTGGACCAGACCCTCGCGCTCGACGTGGTGGAGGGCGACTCGCTGCGGCGGCTCGCGCTGCGCGAGACCGCCTCGCTGAGCCGCGGGCTCGTGCTGCGGACCTTCGGGCTCACCCTGCGGGGTACCACCCCCGCGGTGACGGTCGCGGGCGAGGCGATCGAGGGCGGGCCGGTGCGCTGGAGCGTGCAGCGCGGCGCGGCGGCCGCGGCCGACGTGGAGCGCGGCGAGGCGGGCGACGCCGCGGGCGTGCAGGTGCCGGTCGCGGTGCCGCTGCTGCTCGCCTTCCAGGGGATCCTCGACTCCGGGCGGACGCTGCGGGCGCCGGTGGTCGATCCCGACGGGCTGCGGCGTGTCGAGGCCGACCTGGTGGTGGGGCGCGACTCGACGTTCGTGATCCCCGACAGCGTCGCCTTCGACAGCGCGACGGCGGGATGGCAGGTCGTGACGACGGACACGATCGTGGCATGGCGCGTGATCGCGGTCATGGGCGCGCGCCGCGAGGAGTGGTGGATGGACGGCCAGGGCGTGCCGGCGGCGATCCGGCTGCCGTCGGGGCTCACCTTCGAGCGGACGGCGGTGGAGCTCGTGGCGGCCGAGGACCGCGCGCGGCGGCAGGCGGGGCCCGCGCACGCGACGCCGGCGCTGGACTCGCTCCGCCGGAACCTCTTCACCCGGTACAGGGTGCGATGATCCAGCTCAGGGGACTCACCAAGCGGTACGGCACCTTCACCGCCGTCAACGCCATCGACCTCGAGGTGCGGCGGGGCGAGCTCTTCGGCTTCCTCGGGCCCAACGGCGCGGGCAAGACGACGACGCTGCGCATGATCGCCGGGATCCTGAAGCCCAGCGGCGGCACGGTGCACGTGGCCGGGATCGACGTCGAGCGCGAGCCGCTCCGGGCGAAGGCGCGCCTCGGCTACATCCCCGACCGCCCCTTCGTGTACGACAAGCTGACCGGCGCGGAGTTCATGCGGTTCGTGGCGGCGCTCTACGGGCAGGAGGGCCCGGTGGTGGAGCGGCGGATCGACGAGCTGCTGGCGCTCTTCGACCTGGCGCAGTGGAAGCACGAGCTCACCGAGTCGTACAGCCACGGGATGCGGCAGAAGCTCATCATCGCGAGCGCCCTGGCGCACCGTCCCGAGGTGATCGTGGTGGACGAGCCGATGGTCGGCCTCGACCCGAAGAGCGCGCGGCTCCTGAAGGACCTCTTCCGCGAGTTCGTGGGCCGCGGCGGCACGGTGCTCATGAGCACGCACACCCTCGAGATCGCCGAGGCGATGTGCGACCGGATCGGCATCATCCTGGGCGGCCGCATCATCGCCGCGGGCACGATGGACGAGTTGCGCGAGCAGACGCAGGCCGGCGACCTGCCGCTGGAGGAGCTCTTCCTCCGGCTCACCGGCGGCCTGCACGAGGGCGAGCTGAGCGAGATCCTCGATGGCTGAGGCGGTGCTCCGTCGCGAGCCGGGCCTGGCGCGCATCCTCTCGCCGAAGTGGCGGGCGGCGCTCGCCCGCTTCCGGCGGGGGCGCGCGGGCGCGCTGGGCAAGACGCTCGTGCTGCTCGGCGTGGGCGGGGTCTTCTGGTCGGCGCTCTTCGCGATCGCCTACCGGGTGCTCGTCGCGGCGCGGGCGGTGCCGGACCTCGGGCTCTACCTGCCGGGCAAGGTGCTGGGGGCGATCCTGCTCACCTTCGGGTCGATCCTCCTGCTCTCCAACGTCATCACGTCGCTCTCGACCTTCTTCCTGGCGAAGGACCTCGACCTCCTGGCGGCGGCCCCGGTGGACTGGCTCCGGGTGTACCTCGCGAAGCTGGCGGAGACGATCGTGCACTCGAGCTGGATGGTGGTGCTCCTGGCACTGCCGATCCTGACCGCCTACGGGATCGTGTACGCGGGCGGGCCCCTGTTCCCCCTCGTCGCCGCGGCGGCGCTCGCGCCGGTGCTCGTCATCTGCGGGGCGCTGGGGAGCGCGCTCACGCTGGTCCTCGTGAACGTCTTCCCCGCCCGGCGCACCCGCGACCTGCTCTCGCTGATCGCCATCGGGGCCGCCGCGAGCGTGGTGGTGCTCCTGCGGCTCCTGCGGCCCGAGCAGCTCGTGCGGCCGGAGGGGTTCCAGAACCTGCTCGACTTCCTGGTCACGCTGCGGACGCCGGCGAACCCGTACCTGCCCACGGAGTGGGCGGCGCGGGTGGTGATGAACTGGCTCACCTTCGTCGCCGACCCGCTCCCGCCCACGGTGCTCTGGCTCACGGCGGCGGCGACGGTGGTGATCGGCGCGGCGCTGCACGGCGCGCTCTACCGCGACGGGTACAGCAAGGCGCAGGAGGGGGCGGAGCGGTTCGTGCGCGGGAAGCGGTGGAGCCTGGCGGCGCACCGGTTCGTGGGCTTCCTCCCGGTGCAGACCCGCGAGTTCGTGCTGAAGGACCTGCGGATCTTCTTCCGCGACACCACGCAGTGGAGCCAGCTGATCCTGCTGGCGGTGCTGCTGATCGTCTACCTCTTCAACATCCAGGCGCTGCCGCTCTACACCGGCGAGCGGGTGAGCTTCCTGCTCGTGACGCTCGTCACCTTCCTGAACCTGGGGCTCGCCGGCTTCGTGCTGGCCGCGATCGCGGCGCGCTTCGTCTTCCCCGCCATCTCGCTCGAGGGGCGGCAGCTCTGGCTGCTGCGGTCGAGCCCGCTCCCGCCGCGCACCCTGCTCTGGAGCAAGTACTGGACGGGGGCGGTGCCGCTCCTCGTGGTGGCGCTGGTGATCACGGTGCTCACGAACCTGCTCCTGCGCGCGAGCCCGTTCATGATGGCGCTGAGCGTCGGGACGATCATCCTCTACACCCTCGCGACCTGCGCGCTGGCGCTCGCCTTCGGCGCCTACTACCCGCAGTTCGACACCGAGAACGCGGCCCAGATCCCGACGAGCTTCGGCGGGCTCGTCTTCATGATGTCGAGCGTCACCTTCCTCGCGGTGGTGATCGTGGTGGAGGCGCGGCCGGTGCTGAACTACGTGCGCGCGATGCGCGAGCAGGGCCAGCCGCGGATCGACGCCGACATGGTGCTGGCGATGGCCGTCGTGGCCGCGCTGTGCCTCGCGACCACCCTCGGCGCCCTCGCGGCGGGGGCGCGCCGGCTGGAGGAGATCGATCGCTGAGGGCGCACGGCACGCCACGCCCCGACCGCGCGCGGCCGCCACCTGCCCGAGGTGGCGGCCGCCTGCTTTTTGGCGCCGGCGCGCGCCGATCGGGCGCCGGCCCCGCCCGGGGCCGCTCGCACCGTGGGGCACGCCTCGCCCGCGCACGACGCGCGGGAGGGCGCCACCCCGGAGGACCCCGATGCGCTTCCCCACCCGTGCCACCCCGTGGCTGCTGCTTGCGTTCGCGGCCGCCTGCTCCGACACTTCGCCGACGGTCGTCTCGCCCCCCATCGCCGCCGACGCCGGCCCCGCCGCCAGCGCCCGCGAGGCGGCGGGGGAGGCCGCCCGGCGCCTCGCGCGCGAGGCGGTCGCCCGGCGGCTCGCCCGGGCGCTGCGCGACCCCGCCTTCCGCGCGGAGCTGCGCGCGGAGCTCGACGCCTCGCCGGTCGTCGAGCGCAAGGTGCACTACCAGCGGCTCGTCGGCCGGACCGACGGCCGGTTCCGGGCCCTCCTCGCGGGCCTGACCACAGCGACGGAGCGCGACGTGGAGCAGGAAGCTCAGGCGGCCATCCCCCTCGAGGTCTACTTCCCGGTGGACGCCCACCGCGCCGCCTGGCGCGGCGGCACCGACCTGCTCGTGGCCACCGCCGCCACCGACGGCGAGGCCCCCGTCGCGTGGGACCTGCAGGGCCGCCGCCGGCTCCTCGACCCCGGCGCGCCACCCGCCACGCCCGTCCTCGCCGTGGTGCCCGTCGAGACCGACTTCGACACGCCCGCCGTCGCGTCGATGACTACCTGCGGCATCGACGCCCTCGACTGCGATGGCAGCACCGGGGCGTACACCGTCACCACGCCCGGCGTGTACATGACCTACGCCGAGTACCCCCAGACGTTTGAGAGCTGGTTGAAGGGGGACCCCGAATTCGAGATGCACGTGCTGGCGCCGACCGCCGACGGGCAGAAGCTCGAGAGCAAGCAGTGCGCGGGCCAGCGGCAGACGGGGCCGTACTACTTCGACCAGAACGAGAAGAGCTGGGCCGGCGAGGTGCTCCTCTTCAGCCAGACCCAGCTCGACGCCTACAAGCAGCAGTACCCCGGCAAGGGGATCCGGGTGGTGGCGATCGAGGACGACGACGCGGGGTGCCAGCTCCGGTTCGACCCGAAGCGCGCCGAGAGGCTCTTCACGACCGTCGACCAGGCCTACGGCCCGCTCACGGCCGGTGTCGACTCGACCACCGTCGTGTCCCGTGCGTTCAAGCGCGCCGCCGCGATCAAGGCTGTGCTGGCGGCCCTGGCGAGCCTCATCAAGACGAACGATGAGCTGATCGGCCAGGCGATCGAGGACGTGGTGGCGCAGGCATACAACCCGCTCGCGAACTGGGTCGTGAAGGACGAGAACAACCTCGTGAACGGCTGGCTGAAGCTCGAGATGCGCTGACGCTGGACCACCTCCCTGGAGGACTACCGCATGCGATCGTTCCGCCTCGTCGCCGTCGTCGCCGCGCTCGTACTCGCCCGACCGGCCAGCGCCCAGTGGCACCTGGGGGTGCTGGCCTCCGACGCCCGCTTCTGGGGCGGCGCGGAGCAGCCCGTGTCCACGGATCCGGCGGAGATTCTCGACTTCCGCCCTTCCCGCAGCACGCTCTACGGGATCGAGTTCGGCCGACGATTCGAGGTCGCCGCCGTGACCGTTCGCGTGCAATTCGCCAGCACGGGACTCGAGGGCACCGGCGGCTCGACCTCGATCGTCTTCGAGGGGGAGAACGCGCTGTGGGAGTTCACGCCCCAGCTGGGCGTACGCGTCGCCTCATTCCTCGACCGGGGCGAGGTGTCCGCAAGGATCGGCCCGGTGGTGTCGATCTGGGACCCGTCCGGCGGAGACCCCACCCGCACCCGACTCGGCGCGCTGGGAACGGTCGAGGCCGGGTTCGGCATCAGCACCCGGTTCCGCGCGGTGGTGGCGGCCGACCTCGGCGTGAGCGAGTCGATCTTCAGCGAGGAGGACTTCGTCGAGGCAACACCGCCGACACTCAAGTCGCTCTGGCGCCGCCAACTCACCCTTGGCCTGCGCTACCGCCTGTAGGGCGGGTCACGAACGACCGACGGGGCCACCCGCCACGCGCGGAGGGCCCCGTCTTCGCGACCGAGAGTCAGAAGACCTTCCGCCGCAACAGCCCCCGCTCGCGCGCCTCGCGCTCGAGCCCGTCGCGGAAGCGGGGGTCGGCGATGCGGATGAGCGCCTCGGCGCGCTCCTGCATGCCGCGCGCATACAGGTCGGCCACGCCGTGCTCGGTCACGACGAAGTGCACGTCGGCGCGGCTCGTGACGACGCCGGCGCCCGGCAGGAGCGTGGACACGATGCGGCTCGCCGTCCCCTGTCGCGCCGTGCTGGGCAGCGCGATCACCGGCCGTCCCCCGCGCGAGCGCGCCGCGCCGCGGATGAAGTCCACCTGCCCCCCGAAGCCGCTGTAGGGGCGGGTGCCGAGGCTGTCGCTGCTCACCTGGCCCGTCAGGTCCACGGCGATGGCACCGTTCACGGCGACCATGTTGTCGTTGCGGCCGATGATGAGCGGGTCGTTCACGAGGTCCGACCCCTGGAAGTCGAGGAACGGGTTGTCGTCCACGAAGTCGTAGAGCCGTCGCGTGCCGCCGGCGAAGCTGCAGACGATCTTGTGCGGCCGGTACGACTTGCGGCTGCAGTCCACCGCCCCGCCCTCGATCAGGTCCACGATCCCGTCGGTGAGCATCTCGGTGTGCACGCCGAGGCGGCGGCGGTCGCGCAGGGCGTGCAGCACGGCGTTGGGGATCGAGCCGATCCCCGTCTGCAGGCAGTCGCCGTCCTTCACGAGCGTCGCCACCTGCTCGCCGATCCGGCGGCTCACGTCGTCGATCGGCTCCGGGACGATCTCCGGGAGCGTCGCGTCCGCCTCCACGACCGCGGCGAGCCGGTCGAACCGCACCAGCGTGTCGCCCCAGGTGCGCGGCATCCGCGGGTTGATCTCCGCCACCACGCGCTTCGCCCGGCGGATCGCCGCGACGACCACGTCCGCCGAGACCCCCACGGTGCAGTAGCCGTGGCGGTCGGGCGGCGAGAGCTGGACGAGCGCCCAGTCGAGCGGGAGGCGGTCGTGGAAGAGCCCGGGAATGCGGCTCAGGTGGATGGACATCGCGTCGGCGCGGCCTTCCTCCACCGCCTGCCGCGTGTTCGGGCCGATGAAGAAGGCCGTGTGCCGGAAGCTGGCGGCGAGCCCGGGCGCGCAGTACGGCGCGTCGCCGAAGGTCATGATGTGGAGCAGGTTCACGTCCCGCAGTTCCGCCGCGCGCGCGGTGAGCGCGCGCACGAGCGCCGACGGCTCGGCGGCCCCCGACCCGATGAAGACCCGCTCGCCCGACCGGATGCCGGCGACGGCCTGGGCGGCGGAGCCGGACGACGGACGGCTCATGCGGCGGACTCGGGACCCGGGACGCTCATGCGAGGCTCCTGACGCGATGACTCGTGCGGCGGGCCACCCGTGGCCCTGCCGCGACGGAGGTTCCGCGCGACCGGCCCGGGGGTCAAGGGTGCGCCGGCCTTGGAGCGTGCCCCGGCGGCGCCTACACTGCGTGATCGCCCGACCCTCCCCGGACAAGGGACCCGATGCCCCGATCGCGCGCGCCACTCGCCTGTGCCGGCCTTGCCCTCCTCGCCGCCTGCGGCGGCCCGCCCGCGCCCGGTGCCGTCGCGCCCGCCGCGACCGACTCGGCGCGCTTCGAGCAGCTCGTGGCGCGCTACGTGGCGAAGCCGATCGTGGCGGACGACCCGGAGCGCGACGCCACCGACGCCGCGCTCGAGCGGCTGGACGCCGCGGCCGAGCGGCAGGCCGCCGCGCGCGCCGGCGGATGGCTGCGTGAGCTCGCGGCGATCGACACGGCCCGTCTCGCCGAGTCGCAGCGCATCGACTGGCTGCTGCTGCGCGCGGCGCTCCGGCGCACCGTGGCCGACACCGTCTTCCAGCCGGCGAGGCGCGTGCCCGGCCGCTACCTCACGCTGGGTGGCCTCTACTGGCGCGTCATGGGCGAGCGGCCGCCCACGGCGGCCGACTGGCGCGCCGCCCTTGCCGACCTGCAGCGCGTCCCGAGGGCGCTTGCGCTGGGCCGCCGCCAGCTCGAGGCGCCACCGCCGCTCTGGAGCCGGCTCGCGGCGGGGTCCGCGCGCAGCTACGTGGCGTTCCTGCGCGACGAGCTCCCGCCCCGCGTGGACGACGTCGCGCCCGACTCGCTGAAGCCGCGCCTGCGGCAGGCGGCCGGCGAGGCGGCGGCCGCGCTCGCCGGCTACGCGGCCTGGCTCGACGATTCGCTCCCGCCCGGCGCCGACGCCAGCTGGGCGATCGGCGCGCCCGACTACGACCGGCTCCTCCGCGACGCGCACTTCCTGCCGTTCACCGCCGAGACGATGATCGAGGAGGGGCGCCGCATCCACGAGGCCACGAAGCGCGCCCTCGACTCGCTCGCCGCGCAGGTGGCGCCGGGCCGCACCTGGCGCCAGCTCGTGGACGAGATGCAGGGGCGACACCCGGAGCCCGGGGCGATCACCGACGCGTACCGCCGCGCCTCCCGCGGGATCCTCGCGGCGCTCATCCGCGACGACCTGATCCGGATCCCGCCGTGCGAGGAACTCGACTTCGTCCCCACGCCCCCGCAGCTCCGCGAGACCTACGCGTGGGGCGGCTACGGCGGCGTGGTGCCGCGCGACGGCGCACTCGTCGGCCGGTTCTTCGTGACGGACGTCGTCCCCGGCATGACGCCCGCGCAGGTCCGCGAGAAGCTCCGCGCCCAGAACCACGGGTGGATCACCGTGATCGCGCTGCACGAGGGCTATCCGGGCCACCACCTGCAGACGGTCTACCAGAAGCGCGGCACCCGCCCCCTGCGCCAGGAGCTGGCCAACACCTACGCGCAGGAGGGGTGGGCGCTCTACGCCGAGCACTGGATGGCGCGGGCGGGCGTGCTGGCCGACGCCGACGCGCGGCTGGCGCAGCTGCAGATGCGCCTCTGGCGCACGGCGCGGGTCATCATCGACCCGTCGCTGCACACCGGGCGCATGACCCACGCCGAGGCGGTGCAGTTCTTCGTGGACGAGGTGGGGCTGGAGCGGAGCGCGGCCGAGGCGGAGGTGAACCGCTTCACCACGTGGCCCACGCAGGCGCCGAGCTACATCGTGGGATGGCTCGAGCTGGAGCGGCTGAAGGCCGACCTGCGGCGCGCGCTCGGCGCGGCGTTCTCGGAGAAGGGGTACGTGGAGCGGGTGCTGGAGGCGGGCGCGCTCCCGCCCGCCCTGCTCCGCCGCGCCGTGCTCGCCGCCTACGGGCTCGACGACTCGCGCGTGAGCCGGTAGAGCAGCACCGCGGCGCGCGCCGCCTGCCGCTCGAGGCTGCGGAGGTCCACCGTCTCGCGCTCGGAGTGCGCGCCGGACCCCATCACGCCGAGGCCGGCGAGGCCGGGGATGAGCGGCGCCACGAACGAGATGTCGCCGGCCCCGCGCAGGTCCGGGTCGAGCGTGCCGACGGGGCCGTAGCCGATCGCCTCGCTCGCCTCGCTCAGGCGCGCCATCAGCCGGCGCCCCTCGGGCGACTCGCTCATCGCCGGGTAGCCATCCTCCAGGAACTCGATCGTGGCCGAGGTGCGCGGGAGGTTCCGGGCCACGATCGCGCGCATGCGCTCCCGCAGCCGCGCCGTGGTCGAGTCGGCCCGGGTGCGCAGGTCCCCCTCCACCACCACCTGCGCCGCCACCACGTTCGGCTTGCCGAACGCCGTCCCGCGCGACTGCGTGGTGTCGAAGGTCACGTCCGTCCCGCCGAGGATCACGCCCGGGCTGAAGGTGGCGCCGGGGGTGTCGCGCAGCTCCTCGTGGAAGGCGGTGAGGATGCGCGCCGCCTCGTAGATCGCGCCGCTGCCGGTGCCGGGCCGGAAGACCCCCGACGAATGGCCGCCCGGCGCCCGCACCGTGAGCCGCCAGGTGCTCGAGCTGCGGCGGGCGGTGCTCGCGTAGTCGCCGTCGAGCTGGCGCACGCCGTTCTCGAAGTCGAGCGCCACGTCGCTCCGGCGCGCGGCCTCGACGAGCCCCTCGCGCGCCCGGCCCAGCGGGGCGCCCGGCCGCTCCTCGTCGCCGGTGAGCGCGACGGTGATCGTCGTCCCCTCGAGCGCGCCGACGCTGGCGAGCGCCTCGAGCGCGAGCACGATCACCACGTCCCCGCCCTTCATGTCGCTCACGCCGGGGCCGCGCGCGACCGAGTCGGTCCGCTCGAAGCGCTGCAGCGGGCTGTCGGGCTCGAAGACGGTGTCGAGATGCCCGATGAGCAGCAGCCGCTTCCCGCGCGAGCCCCGTCGCTCGGCGTACAGGTGGCCGGCCCGGCCCATCGCGGGAGGCATCTCCTCCCACCGGGTGCGGAAGCCCAGCCGCTCGAAGCGCGGCGCCAGCAGCTCGCCCACG
>Ga0101944_10006595_pt1 | contig 12204 bp, 9 predicted proteins | sample DewCreD2012metaG_FD_75245 | JGI IMG/M metagenome (GOLD analysis project Ga0101944, IMG submission 75245) | Hot spring sediment bacterial and archeal communities from British Columbia, Canada, to study Microbial Dark Matter (Phase II) - Dewar... ... | reverse complement strand
GCGCCGACATTGGCGTTGATATCTTCGATAGTCCTCATGCCGGAAAGGGCGGTCGTCAGATTGGGATTGCTCCACAGAAAGCCCAATGCCAGCTCCTGCGAAGCGATCGCCATCCAGCCGTCATCATCCTGAGCAATATAGGTGCGCGGTTCAGCCAGCCTGCCAACCGCCAGGGAACCCATGCAGGCAGTACCCATCCCCAGCTCCCCCGCCCGGTTAATCACCGCTTCATAATCGCGGGTGATCAAACTGTACTGAACCAACACGCCGGCAAATTCTCCGGTCTCCAGCAGCTGGATAACATTGACCGGTTTATCATGGCTGGAGAAGCTGATATGCCGGACCAGCCCCTGCGCCTGCGCTTTACGGGCGCATTCTAATGCACCTCCCGGACGGTTGGCATGTTCGGTAAATTCGTTCCAAGATAAGCCGTGCAGATAGAGAATATCAATATAAGGGGTATTCAAACGGCGCATGCTTTCTTCGAACCGTTTCCACCACAGGCTTGGATCGTTGGCATTCTCATGGGTTGAGGGGATCTTGGTTGAGATAACCAATTTTTCCCGCTCATACCCCTGGATGGCGGCGCCGACAGCCAGTTCACTGGTTTCCTTGATATAAAGATAAGCTGTATCGAGATGATTGACGCCTAAATCGAGGGCATGGCGAAGAATTGGGGCTGCCTTTTCTACATCACAGGTCTCATCTTTGTGGGTGGGCAGGTAAGCTGCACCGAAACCCAAGATGGACATCGATAAGCCAGTTGTTCCATACGACCGGTAAAGCATCTCCACCACCTCCAGGGGAAAATTGATATGATCCGTCTTGCAACCCGTCAATTGTAGCCGATCTTACCCAAGTTGAAAATCTTTAATACTTCAGATTTTCTCTAGAAATCGTTATACTATAAGCAGGCAGGTTATTCAACAATGTCGATCAATCCATTTGGTGAACAACCGAAACAGACGGTCATTGCCATGGCACAGCAAAAAGGCGGCGTGGGCAAAACAACCACGGTGATCTGTCTTGGCGGTGCCCTGGTTGAGCTTGGATTCAAGGTCCTTCTGGTGGACCTGGACGCCCAGGGAGGGCTTACCGAGACATTGGGCAGAAAGCCAGACACGATGCACCATACGGCGGTTGACCTTTTACTGGGATATACGCTGGCAAAAGAAGTGATTACCCCAACCAACCTGCCCGGGCTCGATCTGATCCCCTCCCATTCGGAAGTCGGTTTAATGGAGCGTGTCCTGCCCAACCGGCGCGGCTATCCCTATTCCCTCCGCCGGTCGCTGGAGCGGTACAGCCAATATGATTATATCCTCCTGGATTGTGCCCCTTTCTTGGGAACCGTTACCACCAATGCCCTGGTAGCTGCCAATATGGTCATTCTGCCTTCGGTTCCGGAATATCTCCCCGTGTTTGCTTTGCACAAAGTATTGCAGTTGATCAAGTCTATCAAAGAGGCATATAATGAACATCTGGTCTACCGGATTTTACTTACCATGGTGGACAGCCGCAACCGCGTTCATATCGATCTAAGCCAGCAGATGCGTTCCTACTTTAACAACCGTATTTTTTCTAGTATTATTCAAACCGATACCCGTTTACGCGAGATCATCCTGGCCGGGCTGCCGATTACTCACTACGCACCGAAAACACGCAGCGCAACCGAATACCGTAAATTGGCAATGGAGATTTCTGGCAATGGCAGAAAAAAAGCGCCGAATTGATATCCGCGAATGGTTCTCCGATTTAGAAGAGGATGAGCATACCCAATTGACCCAAGCCCATCCCCCCAGCCTTGGGGATTCCGATACCATTCCCGCCCAAATTGACAGACCCACCCAGCCGAGGAATGAGCAGCTGTTCTTTGATATATCACCAATAGATCAGGAAACACCAATCTCAACAGGGAAGCTGGGTACAAGCTTTCTTCAAAAGGCAAGGCAGTGGCTGGAAGGCAATTCGCTCCTGCGGCGTATCCCCCGCGCCTTTCTTATCAACGCTTTGCTAATCTTCTTGGTTTGTGCTTTCTTGTTCGGACTGATTTGGTTTGTTACCATTTGGGGGGCAAGGGATGAGACAATCGGCGGATTGATCAAGTACCTATACCTTTTGACGGTATTGGCTTTTGTCCCTTACCTGTTTTTCTTGATCCACCCCTTTGAAAAACAGAAGGTGTTGATGTTGTCGGTAGTGGTTCTTATCGGCGGATTGTTTTTCCACCTGCGCTTGCTTTGGCTGGGGGATGTGATGGATCGTTATCCGTTCCTTGACCAATTCTTCTATTTCTATGATGTCCTGATAGCGGGTTTCATCACTTTGCTAGGGATATGGATACGTCAAAATTGGAAAGACCGAGCCGTCCTCCTGAAATTAATCAAAGGAATACGACTGGCTTACCCAACCTTGTTTATCGTCGGTTTTATCCTGATTGGATTGGTGAACAGGATATTTTAATCAGGATATCCTTTACTCATCGGCATCCGAATCTTCGGTATCCTGCGGATGGATAATAATGCCATTGGCTACCAGAGAGGTGCCGGACGGATCGCGGGGAGAAATGATGGTTACTTTTGAGCCAACGCCCAAAGTATCTGCTTTATCGAGCGGCAGGATTTTTACCTCCGGATCGATGATGTAGGTGGACGTGCTGCCATCTTTCCCCTGAATGGTGATGCTGCTGCCGGCAGAATATTCGGTAACGATGCCGACTCGATGGAGTTTGGTGGGTTTGGCGGGAACCACGCTGATCGACAGCGCCAGAAGGGTTTCTTCGTTCTTAACCGCATGCACAGCCGCCTGCATTCCAGTCTGCAAATCTGCCAGCGTGGCGCCCTTCTTGCTGGGGATTTTGACGGTAGTTTCGGCACTCAGGGCAATGACCACACTGGATCCATCCTTGATCGTCAGCGTAATGGTCTCATTGCTAACCGCGGCGATGGTTCCCTTCAGGTTGACTCTCTTTCCTTCTGGTTTTCCGGGCTTATCGGTTTTTTCGGGTTTATGAGTTGCCTTACGGTCTTCTTGGGCTTGCTGTTGGGTTGCTTTTTTGGCTTCCTGCGTTGCCCGCCTGTCTTCTTTGGATATTTTGTCATTATCTATATCATCTTGGGCTTCCAGGGTCGCTTCGGATGTATCCACAGTCTTCTCAAGCGATTGTTCGGTGGGTTTATCCTTTTTCTCCGTCCCTATCGTAGGAGCACTGGCAACCGATTGGCTGATAGTGAACAGCAGCACAAAACTTAATATGATGCTGGTGAAAATAACGACTCTTTTCATTACCTTCTCCATTCCCTTACTCAGATGGTTCATAGTAAATGGTCAAAACCAGGTAAACTGTCTCTTCATTTCCATTGCTTGCCAAGACTTCGACAATATTTTCTCCTTCTTTCAAGGTGAGATCAACCGAAAAGGAAGGTTCTTTACCGGGTTCTATATAGATGATGTCATCGTTGATACTGATAACCGTATCGGGCGACGCTTCCCCTCGCAAGGTAACTCGGGGCGTATTGACAACCGAATCATCTGGCGGCTCCACAATTTTTACCCATATCCCCATATCACCTTGTCGAATCACAATGGGTGTGTGGGTGATTTTGGGATTTGGCGGCGAGGTCGATTCAGCAGGGTTATCGGTTGGCGTGGAGGATCGTAAGCTAGACGGCAGGGCGGTGACGGTAGATGTTTCGATCGTATCCGCCTTAATTGTACAGGAAGATACAATACAAATCAAGACCAAACCGAAAAATGACTTTATGAATCGCATTATGTCTCATAGACCAATCGGATTAAACTACATTGTAACAAGAATATTACCATTTTTCAATGACCTCACGGCTCTGTAAACTTCTAAAGCTGCAGCTGAAATGCGATAAAATCAAAGAGAAAATCGATCTACGTTACAAGGTGCAAGAATCATGCTGAAATCGCTAAAAAATAATTACCTAGAGCTGACTTTTGATCTGGATAAGGCTCGATTGACCGCTTTTACCGATTGCTCCACCGGTGAAGTTTTCCCGGTAGATGAAGATGGTTTTGAATTGATGGGTGAAGGATGGTCTCTGTCTCAAGCCAAGATACCCGCCGATGAACAGGTATTGACTGAAGAGGCATACTGGTTTTCCTGTCATTTCGATCTGCTCGATGTTCGGGTTGAATATCGTCTGGAGGCAGAGAATGCCTTTATCGAAAAAATTATCACGCTGATTCCGCGACGGGAGATCCACCTCAAGCAGGTTGTTCTTAGCCGCTTGCGCATCCTGTATGATTCTTGCGAGCTGGTCTGTTACCCACACCCCAGTTTTGCCCTGATCGAAGCTCAATTTGCAATGGATTATCCTAAAGAGAAGATATCCCGTCCACTCAATTCCGAACCCTGCCGCACCTTTTTCGGCAGGACTGAGAAAGGCGGTTTTATGGCGGGGGTAGCCGTCGCGTTCGATAGTTCCACACTGACGGGAAACCAACTAACATTGGCATTCAATCCAAATATGAAGTTGAAAACCGGTGAACCTCTCGTGCTCGAGCCGGTGTATCTGGGCGTTTACCAGCGTTGCCGGGACGATCGACGGGCTGAAGAATGGCAGCCTGATTGGGGGATGTATATTCATCACGGCAGTACCGATATCGACTCCAAAACCATGGATGCGTTTAGGAAGGAATTAAAAGACAGGCTGCCCTCGATCAAACCGCTTCCCTCAGAATCAAGGGCGATGGTAGCGTTGACCGGCGCCATGCTGGGAAAGCGGCGTAAACGGCAACTGGTGGCGGCTGCCTGCGGCTGGCATTCCGAGATGGAGCAGTGGGAGTACAGCGAAGAAAGCGCCGAAGCCGACTGCCGCGCCATCGATCTGCTGGCAGATTGCGGCATCGACTGGCTCAGCGAATCGCATCCATGGGGCGGGGAAACAAAGAAGATGAACCAGATGAAGGAGGACGATCAATACCAAATGGGACCTTTGACCCAAAAGGTATTATCCCATGCGAAGGAAAAGGGACTCAAGGTCATCCAATGGGCATCCATGAACAATACGCATCCCTGGTCATCCGGGGAGGGGCGAACATTCTTGGAACATAAGGGAAACTGGCTGCGCGTTCCTGCACCGCAATGGCGCGGCATAAAATGCGACTCGATGTGGGATTGCTGGCCCCACCGCTTCCAGGCGTATCAAAGCCATTGCATTGCCAATCAGCCGTTTTGGGAATGGATCACCGATCTCAATTTACAAGTTCTCGATACCGCTTTGTTCGGCGGGTGGGTGATGGACGGCGATTTTTGGGGCACAGGAGCATTTTTCCAAACCACGATCCCGGTAGAATGTTACGCCGAAAACCACGATCATTTGCCCGGGGACGCCAATTATGCCTGTCAGAAAGCGCTGGAACGATGGGTTGAAAAGCTGATCGCTAAATTCCCGGATTTGCTGATTACCATGTGCCGCCCGCCGATGGACCTGGGAGTATGGGCGCAGCGAAACGTGGATGCCTGCTTCACATTGATAGAAACCGGTACGGGAAAATCAAACCTGGCGGGAGGCAATGAGATCCGCATGGCATCCCGCATACGGGTGCACCAACATTTCTTCCCGCATTGGATCGATTGGTCGCTTTTGTTCCCGTCTTTTGCTAACCCGAATACTGCCGGAAATGTCTGGTCGGGCGAACATCTGGATTATATTCTTTTGAGCGCGCTCTCCTGTACCCCCAATCTCTTGATGTATATCCCCGCCCGCAGCGGTATCCCCGTGGAGGATCGTCAGGAGATCCGAAAATGGTTGGATTGGGGACGCTGGAATATTGAATATTTATTCGTACGGAAAGACCTGTTCGATTACCCTGCTCCGGACAAGGTGGATGGCTCTGCCCATGTGCTGGAGGATGACCGTGGGATCGTATTCCTATTCAATCCTAACCGTTTTCCAAAAGAAGCTGTATTTGAGGTAAGCCGGGAGGCAATTGGGGTCAACGGCGGTCCGGATCAAACTTATTTTCTGTGGCAGGAATATCCCGTCAGCAGCGATTGCCGCCTGTGCCGGTATGGGGATAGCGTTTCCTGGCGAACGCCGGCAGAGGGGGCAGTGTTATTGCGGATCAAGCGAGCCCGATCGGCGGATGGTAAGGTAAAATAGATCAAAAAAGGAGGTACCTATGGAATTTCGTAAACTCGGAAAACCGGTGACCGGTCCCAGCAAAGAACTGGATACCTTTCCTACCCCGCCGCACATCACGCTGGTTACCTACACCTCCGATGAGTTGACCAGTTTTTGCCCAGTGACCGGGCAGCCCGATTTCAGCACGGTGGTGATTGAATATGTGCCGGATCGACTGTGCATCGAAAGTAAAAGCCTTAAGCTATATTTATGGTCCTTCCGGGATGAGAATTTGTTCGCCGAAACCCTCGCCAGTACCATGGCAGCCGATATCGCACAGGCAATTCAGCCCAAGCGGGTGCGGGTTGAGATCAGGCAGAATGTCCGCGGCGGACTGCAATTGACCACCGTGGCAGAAATTGACGGACCGGCGGAAAAATCAACAAATTGATGATGGTAAGTGGTAACAAAAGAATATATTATTCGTTAGAAGGAAAATTGTAGAATTGCAAGGGATGTTATTTATTCTTACCCTGCCATCCTCTTTCGCTGCCAGGTGACATTTGTCCGACCGGCTTTTTCATCCTAAACCCTTCTTAGACCAGGTAAGCATCCTGAGTCTGTTGAATCATTACCCTTACCCGGTCCTTGTGTTTGACCTGCAAACCCGGCTGATCTTATACGGCAACCCCGAAGCCTGCCGCTTTTATGGTTATTCCGCGGAACAGTTCCCCGCCATGACCATCGGGGATTTACGCCTTTCACCCGCAGATCATTTTGACGACCATGACCCGTATATCACCATGGTCACAGGCGTATTTTACGATACCCACACGACCTTTATGGGCGGGCAGTTCTACATGGAAATACGGGCTGTATTTTTGCCTGTATCTGGAAGACAGCTTGGGGTTCTTTTCCTGCATGATGTCACTTATGAAAAAATGATCAAGGATAGACTGCGCGATTCGGAGCAGTACTACCGCTTTTTATGCGAGCAATCCCCCATTCCCTTGCTGATATATGACTGGTCGGCGATCAAGCGTTATTTAGATACCCTGAATCTGCCGGACCCCCGCCTGCTAAAAGACACGTTGACCACAGACCCGCAAAAATTGATGGACTGCTTGGTTCAAATCGATCTGAAATACATCAACCGCCAGGTGTATGCCCTGTTTGAGATACCCGATCGAGAAACGTTGTATAAAAATTTCCTATCGATCCTAACCATCGAAACCCGCCAATCGTTCTTGGAAATTCTGGTAGCCTTATATAATGGAAAACAGCAATTGAACGGTCGAACGCGCCTTGGCAAACCCGGCGGAGAGATTATGGATATTGTTTATCGGCTAAATCTGCCCGATGAATATCAAGCAAGCTGGTCAAAAGTCATCATAGCGATAATCGATGTGAGTGGTTTGAGCCTGATGGGGAATCCTTCCTTGACCGGGACATAAGAGCAGTCCGCCGTTCAACTGCAGACGGCATCATCACCGATCAAGACCGCCGTTTCAACAACATCTGCTGCAGAAGCTTTGCCCGTTTATGATCGGGAAATACATACAGGAAATCTGCCATGTGTTCCAGAATCTCCTCCAGCGTTTCTTGGGTAAGCTGACCTGCCAGCGCTTCCTCAACCATGGCATCAGCTTGATCATAATCACCGACCGCCAGGCAGTACAACGCCAGATGAAGCATATTGGAAACATTCATCGGGTCGGTCTGATATTTTGCCTGAGCGATCTCGATGGCTTTTTCAAAGTCCTGATAGGCTAACCCGTCATTGCCGGTGTACTGATAAAGAAAAGCGCGGGTCAACCGCAGTTCATCATCATTGGGGTCAAAATCGATGACCATGCTGTAATCTTCCAGGGCTTTGGAATAGCGCTTCATCTTTTGGTAGGTTCTGGCGCGCCAGGTGAGCGCATAGGTGTCGCGCGGGTAAATTGCCAGGGCTAAGTTAAAATCGGCTAAAGCTTCGGGGTAACGGGCAATTTGATAGAGGGCTTCGCCGCGTCCGCTGAAAGTCCAATTATCCGGGCGGATATCCAGAGCGCGGGAGAAATCCTTGATGGCTTTGATCAGGTTCTTAAGGCGGCGGTAGGTTTCGCCGCGCAGTGCCAAAGCGCCATGGTAGTTTGGGTTAAAGCCGATGGCGAGATTGAAATCTGCCAGGGCGCGTTCGTATTGTTCCATCAGGCGGTAGGTCATGCCGCGCACGGCATATGCCCAGGGGTTGGATGGATCTAGTTCGATTACGCGGTCAAAATCGACCAGGGCGTCGTGATATCGCTTCATTTTGCGGTAGGTTTCTCCCCTGCCGGCAATTGCCCAAATATAATCCGGTTTGTATTCAATGCCGCGGCTAAAACATTCGAGGGCTTCCTCATATTTACCCATTTTTCGGTACATCTCGCCCTGATTGGCGACGACCGCAACCAGACTGGGGTCTAATTCGGCTGCCCGGTTAAAATCCTGCAGGGCTTCCGCATATTGCGCCATCCGCCGGTAGGTGGCGCCGCGGGCAGCGATCCCGCCGACGAAGTTCGGGTCTAATTCGATTGCCTTGTTAAAATCCGCCAGCGATTCTTCATAGTTTCCCGTGCGTTGGTACAGTTCACCCCGCAGGGCATACAATGCGGGGTCGTTGGGCATCAACAAAATTGCCTTGTTTAAATCTTCCAGGGCTTCTTCGTTTTGGTCAATCTGGCGGTAGGTGGTGGCGCGTTTGACCAGCACAGAAGCATAACGGTTGTTCATTTCGAGGGCGCGGCTGTAATCCCGAATCGCAAAATCGTTAAATCCCATTTTCTGATAGACCGCTCCGCGGCAGGCAATTGCCCAACACCAATCCGGACGCAGCTCTAAGGCTCTTTCTATATCTCTCAAAGCTTCCTCTAGTTTGCCGTTCAGAAGATATAAATCCCCCCTTGCTGCCAGGGCGATGACGAGATCCGGCTTTAGCACCAGGGCATGGTTCAGGTCATCCATGGCATCCGCCAGCCGCTTATTGTGGCGCAGGATATCCGCACGCAAGGCTAACAAGCCGGCTGCGCTCGGGGTTAACTCTAACGCCAAATTCAGGTTTTTCAGTGCCTCGTCATATAGCGCCATCTGCCGGTAGATTTCCCCCAGACGCGATAGCGAATAGGCACATTCCGGTTTGATCTGCAGGGCGCGCTTGAAATCATTGACGGCGGATTCGTAATCTCCCACCTGCCGATAGGCTTCGCCGCGTAAGGCAAACAAAACTTCATCTTCCGGCTCTTCAGAAATACACGCATCGAACAGGGGGATTGCCTCGGAGGGACGCAATAAGCAGCGCTGCACCTCGGCGCGCCAGCGGTGGATGACCCCCACCTGGCGGGGATCTAAGCCCGGGTATTGGGCGAGGACGGTGAACATGGCATTGGCAGCCGGATAATTCTTGTAACGCAGTCCTTGCAGCCCTAAGAAGAGACGCTGACCCCAATTGAACAATCCGCGGTTGAGGGTATCGCTGCCTGCCTGCCGGATAGCCCTTGCCCAGTCGTCTGCCAGGTCGGGATCAAAATCCAATAGGTCGAGGAAGGTATTTAATGCTTCCGGCAGGTACTTTACCCCGCTGGCACAAAGCTGATGATAGACTGCCTCGCGGGCAGCTTGTTGAAGTTGTTGATCCTTCCAAAACGCGCTTTCATCGATGGCAGTTTTGGGTAGCTGTGCAGAATAATAAGCATCCAACCGGCTGTGGATTTCGCGCCAAACGGTGAGATTCTCCGAAAACATTTTTTGAACAAGGCGGGTTCGAACGGTTGGATGTAAAGTCATTCCGTCTTGTTGATCTTGATAGACAAATGGCTGTTTCTTCAGCCAATCGTACACCTTACCGGCTTCGTCACCCAGAATGTGATCGAGGATGGCGCGGTTGAGTCGCCTGGGCAGTGCCGCAGTGAGAACAGCCGAGCGCAGGTTTTCAGGTACGCCGATGCTAAAGAAGGAATCGAGCAGTTTTGGCGGCAGTGTTCCTTTAAATTTATCCAAGATGTCCGGTTCAGCCGTCAACAGCCCCAGCCATAATGGAAGATTGCCGGAGAGAGAGCCCAGCATTTGAACTTTATGGTTATCGTGGATTTTCTTCTTCCGCAGAAAAGCCTGAACTTCTTGTTGGTTAAAGGGCGTAAGATGAATGCGGACGGCATTGGCGTGCCATCCCCCTTCTGGATACTCATCCCGGCTGGCAGCAACCAGCAGCCAGGGCGGCAATTTACCCATTTCACCGCGGTACAGCCTGCTCAACCAGGCATCAAGATAGATACGGTTGGTTTCGTAATCATCCAACAGGATAACCAGGCGTTTACCGATCAGATGTTTATTGAGATCTTCTAAGAAAACGCGTGCCAGCGCCTCCTCGGGGTGAACAACGAAGATGGTCTTCTCCAGATCGTTAATCTTCCAGGAGAGATACGCCATTCCCAAGTTTTCAATCGTGCCGAGCGCCTGATCCACGCTGCGCTGATCGTAGGCTTTCTCTTCAATCGGACCTTTGGGTGGCTTTTTAAACGCTCCTTCGTTAATTTCGGGGCGGTTATCCGGCTCATCGTCGGGGGAGTCTGTATCCCCAGCCTCGTCTTTTACGCCATCTACCTCATCGCTGACGAAATTAGATGAACCGGGCGTTGGCAGCGTCGTCTCAGAGATACCGCCTGCCAAACTGTAAAACCCGAATGGAATTTGCATATCTTTTAAGGCTTCCTGGCGGGTTTGGTGATACTCTTTTAGGCGATCGTTGAATTGTTGAAGATGCACTCCTTGCCGGGCGAGCTGGGTGCCAACTGCCTGCATCCAGTCCAGAGGATGACGAACGTCGCGATCGATCCACGCTACCACGGCGTGGGCTTTTTCTGCTTCACGCATCATCTGATATAACAGCCAGCTTTTTCCGATCCCATCCTGTCCCCAAATACACAGCGTTTGAGGGACAGGTTTACCGAGCAGGATGCGGAAGGTGTTTAAAATATCGCTCCTTCCACAAAATGCTTCATCCAATTGGGTATGGAGATGTTGAGGTAGCAGGGACATGTACCTAACTTTACCTTGCCAGTACAGAAGAATCGATCGGATTTGTGATTAACTACAAAATGTTATCGGTTAATTATAAGTTTTATTTACCATGCCGGCGTGAAAGCCCGATAAAAAACCGAATAAAAAAACCCGTTGTTTCGTTTATTATAGTAGAAAGAAGAAATAAGGTTCGGCTAATGGAAAGAAATGTCCCCTCGCCCTCCCCGCAAGAAGCCCTTTGGATCACCCATGCCCAAGCCGGCGACAGCGGCGCGTTTTGCGAACTGGTGCGGATTTATCAGGCAAGGGTGGTCCATATGGTGTATCGAATGTGCGGCGACATTCACCTGGCAGAAGATGTGGCGCAGGAGGCATTTTTACGCGCCTGGCAGAAATTGCCTGCCTACCAGCCTAAGTCGTCCTTCCGCAATTGGATTTTTCGCATTGCTGCGAACCTGGCAATCGACAACCTGCGGCGTGAAAACGGCAGGTTTGAATCTCTGGAGGAAGACCGTCAGGACGTGGGTCAAAAAAAGCCCGAATCGCTGGTGGCAGAAGCACAAATCGGCGAGCAGGTACAGAATGCCGTTTTGGCATTGCCCTCCGCCAGCCGAATGGTGTTGGTGCTGCGGGAATATCAAGGCTTATCCTACCAGGAAATCGCCTCTATCCTGGATATTCCGGTCGGCACGGTGATGTCGCGATTAAATTATGCCCGAACTTGTCTTCGTCAATCCTTAAAAGATATTTTGACGATTAAGGAGGATGTACCTGATGAACGTTGAACATCCCAAACCATTTTTAGGTGCCTATTTGGATGGGGAACTCTCTGCTTCGCAGGTGAAAATGGTTCAAGACCATCTTGAACATTGTGCTGCCTGCCGGGAAGAAGTCGAAGAATTGAAACGGCTTTCCCATCTGCTGAGTCTATCAGCCCAACCGGATGTCGTTACCCCCGCCGACCGGTTCGCGGCTCAGGTAGGCTTACAGCTAAGTCGGCAGCCGCTTCGCTCGGTAAGGCGACCTTCTTATAAGTGGGGTTGGTGGTTGATTCCGGCGGGCATCATCG
>Ga0101944_10006593_pt1 | contig 12216 bp, 10 predicted proteins | sample DewCreD2012metaG_FD_75245 | JGI IMG/M metagenome (GOLD analysis project Ga0101944, IMG submission 75245) | Hot spring sediment bacterial and archeal communities from British Columbia, Canada, to study Microbial Dark Matter (Phase II) - Dewar... ... | reverse complement strand
CAGGGAACGCCCGCCGCGCGCAGCAGATGGCCCGTCAGGGCCGTGGTTGTGGTCTTTCCGTTGGTACCGGTGATGCCGAGGACGGGGCCCTGCAAAAACCAGGACGCCGCTTCCACGTCGCCCACGATGCGCACGCCGCGCTGCGCGGCCTCCGCAAACAGCGGCAGATCAGGCGGCACGCCGGGGCTGAGCACGGCGATGTCGCAGTCCTCGAGGGCCGCGGGCGACTGCGGCACGAACGGGGCGTCGAAGGCCGGCAGCACTTCGCGCGGCCGGACGTCGGAGGCCCGCACCACGGCCCCGTGCGAGCGCAGCAGCTCGAGCACGGCCACGCCGGAGGCGCCCATGCCGAACACCGTGATTCTTGCGCCGCGCACGTCCATGGCTACCTCAGCTTCAGCGTGGTGAGGGCCAGCAGGGCCCAGACGAGCCCGGCGATCCAGAACCGCACCACGACCTTGGTCTCATGCCAGCCGAGCTTCTCGAAATGGTGGTGCAGCGGGGCCATCAGGAACACGCGCCTGCCGCGCAGCCGGAAGCTGGCCACCTGGATCATCACGCTCAGCGCTTCGATGACGTAGACTCCGCCGACAAACAGAAGCAGCAGTTCCTGTTTGATCAGGACGGCCACGACGCCAAGGCTGCCGCCGAGAGCCAGCGAACCCGCATCGCCCATGAAGATCTCCGCCGGATGGGCGTTGTACCAGAGAAACGCCAGCACGGCGCCGGTGAGCGAGGCGCAGAAGATGGTCAGCTCGCCCGCGCCGGGCAGGCGCGCCAGCTCGAGGTAGCGGGCGAACTGCGCGTGGCCGCTGACATAGCAGAGCACGGTCATCGCGCCGCCGGCGATCACCATCAGTCCGGCGGCCAGCCCGTCGAGGCCGTCGGTGAGGTTGACGGCGTTCGACGAGCCCACGATCACGAGCAGCAGGAACAGGAAAAACAGGGCGAAGCCCAGCGGGTACGTCCATGTGTTGTGCAGCAACGGGTCGATGAGCAGGTCGGGGCGGAAATTCTTGAAGAAGGGGACGTTCATCTCCGTGCTGTACAGCCCGCGCCGGTGCAGCTCCAGCAGCCAGAAGCCGAGGGCGAACATCATCAGCACCTGCATGCCCATCTTCTGCCTGCCGGTGAGGCCGAGATTGCGGCCGCGCCGCACCTTCAGCCAGTCGTCGGCGAAGCCGATGGCGGCGTAGCCCGCGAGGGCGAACATCGCCACCCAGACGTAAGGGTTGGTGAGATGCGTGAACAGCAGCGCGGGCACGAGCGTGCAGAACACGATCAGCAGTCCGCCCATGCTCGGGGTGCCGGCCTTCTTCAGATGACTCTCCGGTCCGTCCTCGCGGATGGGCTGGCCGATGGCGAGCTGGCGCATCTTGCGGATGAACCACGGCATGAGGAGGACGCCCAGCAGGAAGGCCGTCAGGCTGGCGGCCAGCGTGCGGAAGGTGACGTAGCTGAAGACGCGGAACGGCGAGAAGTAGGGAAACAGGATTTCGTAGAAGAGCCAGTAGAACATGGCTAGCCCAGCATCGCCTCCAGCGCCTTCTCCATGCGGACGCCGCGCGAGCCCTTGAACAGCAGAACGTCGCCCGCGCGCGCCAGGCTCCGGACGAAGGATCCGGCTTCGGCGGGGTCGTCGAAAAACACGGCGCGCTCCGCGGGCATGCCCGCGGCCGCGGCTTCTTCCTGCATCCAGCGCGCGGCGCCGCGCACGCAAACCAGCCAGTCGAGCCCGCGCGCGGCGGCGTGGCGGCCGACTTCGCGGTGCAGAGGCTCGCTCCAGGGGCCCAGTTCGAGCATCTCTCCGAGGACGGCGATCCGGCGCGCGGCGGGCGACTCGGCCAGCAGGTCGAGCATCATCATGGCCGCTTCCGGGTTCGAGTTGTAGCAGTCATTCCAGATCACCATGCCGTTGCGCTCGATCCGCTCGAGCCGCATGGGCGCGGTTTGCAGGCGGGCGACAGCCTCCTTACATTCTCCCAGATCCCAACCCAGGCACCGGGCCACGGCCAGGACGGCGAGCGAACACATGAGCCCCGCGCGCCCGGCCAGCGGGCAGAAAAAAGAACCCACGTCCGGGACATCGAACTTCACCCCCTCGGACAGGTAGGCGACGTTCGAAGCCCGGACGTGGGGTGCCTCGGAGGGAACAAGGGAAGAGGAGCCGTAAAAGACTTTCCTGCCGGGGAAGACTTCCGCCATGGCGCGCACGCGCGGGTCGTCGCCATTGAGCACGGCCGCGCCATCGGGCGGAAGCGATTCAACGAGCTCACGCTTGGCGGCGGCGATCGCTTCGATCGAGCCGAGATTCTCGATGTGCGCGGTGCCCACGTTGGTGACCACGCCGATCTGCGGCCGCGCGATGGTGCACAGGTGGCGGATCTCGCCGGCGTGGTTCATGCCGATCTCGACGGCGGCCGCCTCGGCGTCGTCCGGCAGGTTGAGAATCGTCAGCGGCACGCCGATGTGGTTGTTGAAATTGCCCTGCGTCTTGCCGGTGCGCAGGCGGACGGAGAGCACGGCGGCCAGCGCTTCCTTGGTGGTCGTTTTTCCTGCGCTGCCGGTGATGCCCGCCACGAGGCCGCCCCAGCGGCTGCGCTCTTCGGCGGCCTTCTGCTGAAGCCAGGCCAGGGCGTCCGGCACGACGTGCAGCGGCCCCGGGGCCTCCACGGGCCGCTCCACGACGGCCGCGGCGGCGCCTTTTTCAAACGCGGCCGCCACGAAATCGTGGCCGTCGTGATTCGGACCCTTGAGGGCGACGAACAGCGCGCCGGGCTGAAGCGTGCGCGTATCCACGCTGACGGACGTGCACCACCGCCCGGCGACGGAGATTCTCATGACTCGCCTCCCCGCGGCCCGCCATAGCCGTATTCGGCCAGCACCTCGCGCGCCACGGCGCGGTCGTCGAAGGCGATGGTGCGGTCCGCCAGCACCTGACAGGTTTCATGCCCCTTGCCCGCGATCAGCACGATGTCGCCGGCTGCGGCGCGGCCGATGGCGAGGCGGATCGCCTCGCGCCGGTCCGGCTCCACTTCATGCGGCGTGTCGCGGCGGCGCAGCCCCACGAGGATGTCGTTGATGATCTCGAGGGGATTCTCGCTGCGGGGATTGTCGCTGGTGACCACTACGAGGTCGCTCAGCGCTGCGGCCGTTTCGCCCATCCGCGGGCGCTTCAGCTTGTCGCGGTCGCCGCCGCAGCCGAAGACGGTGATGACGCGCTTCGGCCCCAGGGCGCGCGCCGCCTGGATCAGGTTCTGCAATGCGTCCTCGGTGTGCGCGTAATCGACGACGACGAGGAACGGCTGGCCCATGTCGATGCGCTCGAACCGGCCTGGCACGGCGCGGCAGGCGGCGAGGCCGGCCGCGGCGGCCTCCGGCTCGAGCCCCAGAGAAAGGCCGGCGGCGAACGCGGCCGTCAGGTTGTAGACGCTGATCAGGCCGCACATCGGCGACTCGATCCGCGTGCGCCCGCCCGGATGAGCGATGGTGAAACGAACCCCGTGAAAACCCGCTTCGATGTCCACGGCGCGGAACCGCGCGCGAGCGCCGAGGCCGTAGGACCAGCGCTCCGTCTGCGGCGCGGTGACGATCCGCTCCGTCCACGGATCGTCCTCATTGACGATGGCGAACCGCGGCGGAGGTCCGCCGGCGCCCTCGAACAGCCGGTGTTTGGCCGCGAAATAGGCCTCCATGGTGCCGTGGAAGTCCAGGTGGTCCTGCGTGAGATTCGTGAACAGGGCCGTGTGGAAGCGGAAGCCGTGAATGCGCTCGAGCGCCAGCGCGTGCGAGGAAACCTCGAAGACGAAGTCCGTGCCGCCGGCGCGCGCGAGCTCGTCCATCATGCGCACGAGATCGAGCGACTCGGGCGTCGTGTTGACGGCGGGCGCTTCACGGCCGGCGATGCGGTAGAGCACGGTGCCCGCCATGGCCGCCGTGCGTCCGGCGTGGCGCAGCATGGCGTCGATGGCGAAGACGGTGGTGGTCTTGCCGTTCGTGCCTGTCACGCCGGTCAGGCGGAGCCGCTCATCGGGGCGGCCGTAGAAGCGCAGGCTCATGAGCGCGAGAGCCCGGCGGCCGTGGGCGGCGCGGATCCAGGGAACGGGGAAATCGGGCGGCGGTTCGAGTTCGCTGACCACGGCCACGGCCCCGCGTTCGACGGCATCGCGGGCGAACAGGGCGCCGCTCGTGCGGCTCCCCGGAAAAGCGAAAAACACGAAGCCCGGCCCGATGCGGCGGCTGTCGTAGTCCAGCCCCCGGACTTCGATCCGCTCCCAGGCGGGATCGGCGTGCGGGACGATGTCTGCGAGCAGGGCGGCGAGGTTCATGGCTACAGTCCGAAGCGCACCTGCACGCGCATCCCGGGCGCGAGCACCGTGCCGGGCGGCGGCGACTGTTCGCGCGCCACCCCGCGGCCCAGCGTCTCCACGGGCAGTCCGAGCGAAGCGGCTTCCCGCAGCACTGCCACCAGCGGCCGTCCGCGGAAATCCGGCACCCTCGGGCCGACCAGCGCGGGAGTGGCCGGCGGGGGCGCCTCTTCGCGCGGTTCAGTCTTTTCGGCGGAAGCCAGCAGCGCCTGGGCTTTCTGCGGCGCCTGCGGCTTCGTCTCGGGCTCCGTCTCGGGCCGGTCCATCGGCACATGGAGCACGCGCAGCGCCGTCTCGGCCACCTTGCGGAACACCGGCGCGGCCGACGCGCCGCCCAGCTTGGGCGTGCGGTTCAGAGTCACCACGACGACGACGCGCGGATTGGCCACCGGGGCGAACCCGATAAAGGAGGCGTTGTGGCGGTTCAGCCAGCGGCCGTTTTCGAAGATTTCGGCCGAGCCGGTCTTGCCGCCCGAAGAGTAGCCGGGAATGGCGGCCGCCTTCCCGGTGCCTTCCAGCACCACGCGCTCCATGATGCGGCGGATGGTGATGGCTGTTTCCGGGCGCAGCACGCGCCTGGGCGGTTCCTGCTCCACCTTGATGGGGATCTCCCGCCCCTCCGGCGTCGGACGGCTCTTGCCGATCACCAGATGCGGCTGCACGAGCAGCCCTCCGTTGGCGATCACCGCCACCGCGCGCGCCAGCTGCACCGCCGTGGCGCTGACTTCGTGGCCGAAGGCGATGTACTCGTGAGACGTGGGCGACCAGCAGTTGCGGTCCTGCGGGCCGCGGCAGGCCTGCGGGCGCAGGATACCGCGGGACTCGGCCGGCAGCTCGATGCCGGTGCGGTCGCCGATGCCGAATTTCTTCAGGTACTCATAGAGCCGTTGCGGCCCCGCGGCGAGGCTGACTTTCACGACGCCGATGTTGCTGCTCTTGATCAGCACCTGGCTGAGATCGAGCGTGCCGTAGCGGTGCACGTCGTGAATGGCGCGGCGGCCGGGCCGCGGGAACGCGCCGTTTTCGCAGTAGATGAGGCTTTCGGGACGGAACAGTCCCGTGTCGATGCCCATGGTGACGGTGATCATCTTCATCACCGAGCCGGGCTCGCAGGGGATCTGCACGGCGATGTTGGAGTGCCGCGCGGCGGCTTCGGCGGGGGTGGGCTTCTCGCGTCTCGGATCGAAGGTCGGGTAATTGGCCAGGGCCAGAATCTCGCCGTTGCGGGGATCCATCACCACCACCGTGCCGCTCTCCGCGCCAGCCTGCTCGATGCCCTCGCGCAGAAACCGCTCGGCGTCGTGCTGGATGACGCGGTCGATGGAGAGCGTCACGTTGACGCCCGGGAGGCTGTCGCGCTTGGTCCAGGTGATGAAGCGGTCCTGGCGGGAGCCCGCGAGCACCTGGATCAGCCCGTCGCGCCCTTTCAGCTCCTCGTTCAGCTTCTGCTCGACGCCGGCGTTGCCGTCGCCCTCTGCGTCGATGGCGCCGACGACGTGGGCTCCGGTGACGCCGTTCGGGTAATCGCGCCGCGCATCGGGGACGAAGTGGATGGGGAAGGTCTTCTGCAGCGGCCTGAGCCGTTCGCGCTGTTCCGGAGTGAGGTGGCGCGCCACGATGTGGAACGAGGCGCCCGGTCCGCCGGCCTGCTTCTTTGTCATCAGCGGGCCGGACAGTTCCTCGGGCTTCAGGCCGAGGGCCGGCGCCACCACGCGGGCGAAGAACTCGGGATCGCGGATCTGCTGGGGATTCACCACTGCCGATTCCGTGCGGATGCTGATGGCCAGCGGGTAGGAGTCGCGCGCCAGCAGCTCGCCGCGCAGCGCGGGCAGCCTGAACTCGCGCAGATGCTGCCGCCGGCCGCGCTCGGCGTAGTACTCATGCCGCACCACCTGGAGCTCGACGAGCTTGGCCAGCACGACGGCCGCCATGCCGGCCACGATCAGGGCCGCAGTGGCTGCACGCCGGTTCGAACCGAGTTGCTGGTCCCGCTGCCTCATGCCTGTCCATCCCCGCCGCTCCGGCCGCCCGCCGCTGCCGCCGCCTTAGCGGGCGTCGAGCGAAGCCACCGTGCCCTTGGCCGGCGGGGCGTAGATCATCGCTTTGGCCGGAGGCGCGATGAAGCGCTCGCCGGCAAACTGCTCCAGCCGTTCGGCGCTGCGCAGGGCGGCCTCCTCGCTTCGCAGGCGGCGCAGTTCGTTCAGCAGCGCCGCCCTCTCTTCCTTCAGGAATTCAATCCGGTGGCTGATGGCCAGCGTAGTGGTCTGCGGCACGATGGCCGCCACGATGCAGAGCGCCGCCGCGATGAAGACCGCCGCCGTCGTCGCGCCCGACATCCACTCGCCGCGCCGCGCCACGCAGCGCACCTGCGAGTTATCGATCGGCTTTACGTAAAGGAAAATCTCTTCGCGCGGCAACGCGCGCAGGCGGGCATCGCAGGCCGACCGCCGTTCTTTTTCCGCCGCCGCCTCCCTGCCGGCCGCGAACCAGTCCAGCAATGCTTCCATGCCGCTCATCTGCATTCCTCCGTCAATCCTGTTCCGCTCCCGTCACTCCCTGTGCCGTTCCAACGCCCGCAGCACGGCGCTGCGACTGGCCGGATTGGCGCGTCTCTCTTCGTCCCCGGGGCGGACGACATGCCGCGTCAGCACCCGGAAGCCCCCTTGCCGCGCCAGCTCCCTGAAGCGCACTTTCACCTTGCGGTCGTCCAGCGACTGGAAGGCGATCACCACCATCCGGCCTCCAGGCGCGAGCCGTTCCGGCGCCTGCGCAAGCAGCGCGTCCAGCTGCCCCGGCTCGTCGTTGACCGCCATGCGCAGCGCCTGGAAAACGCGCGTGGCGGGATGAATCCTTGCGGCACGGGGCGCAACCGACGCCACCACGCGCGCCAGATGCGCCGTGTCGGCCACCGGCCGCGCCCGCACCACTGCTCTGGCTATTTTTTCCGCTAGGCGCCTCCTTTCCTCGCCCAGCTCCTCGAAGATCCGGGCGAGTTCCCGTTCCGAATAGTGATTGACAATGGCGGCAGCGGTGAGGCTCTGCCGCCGGTCCATCCGCATGTCGAGCGGCCCGGCCGCCTGCAGCGAAAAGCCACGCTCCGGTGAGGTGAGCTGATAACGGCTGACGCCCAGATCGGCCAGGATCCCGTCCACATGCGGCAATCCGAGAGAGTCGAGAGTGGACGAAAGATCCGAAAACGAACTCTGCACGAAGACGATCCGCTCCCGCCACGGCGCGCAGCGCCCGCGCGCCTGCTCCAGCGATTCGGCGTCCCTGTCGAGCGCAATCACGCGCCCCGTTTCCAGCAGCGCGGCGATCGCCGCCGTGTGGCCTCCCAGCCCGCAAGTGCAGTCCACGTACACGCCGTCCGGGCGCACCGCCAGAAACTCCAGCGATTCGCGCAGCAGTACAGGCGTGTGCTCCATGCCGCATCAGAAGTCGATTCCCAGCGCCGCCAGCCGTTCCGCGTCGCTTTCCCGGTGGCTGTTGACCCGCCGCAGCTCTTCTTCGAACTTGTCGGGCGGATAAATCGTGATCACGTCTTCGTAAAACCTCAACTGGACCGTCTTGTCCTCCAGCCCCAGCTCCTTGCGCAGCTGCTGCGGCAGCGTGATGCGGCCCTGCGGGTCCACGTCCACGTCGCAGCCCACCAGCTCCGCCCGGAACGTCTCGCGCCACCGCAGCTGCGGATCCTCGATCCGCGCCAGGCGCCGCTCCCAGCTCCCATTCGTGTAGATCCGCGCCAGCCCGCGCGACTCGGTCACGAACAGGTACTTGTCGGGCAGCCTGTCCAGGTATTCCTGGTATTTGGCCGGCAGCTTCAGCCGTCCGGCAGAGTCCACCTTGCATGGATAGAATCCCAGCGGTGCACGGAGACGGCCCGGTGCCAAGGGGGCTGAACCGCCAGCCGGACTGTGGCGCTGGTCTTCCATTTTGGTCCGAATCAGTCACAGATGGCCCTATTTGGGCCACTGTGATTCGATCCTAAGACCAAGCGGGGCGGCAAATCAAGAGATTTCCACGCGGATTTTTTGAATATCTCCTTTGTTTTCCTTTTCTTCGCCCCTCTCTCGGGATAGACGCTGCGGACAGAACGGGTACACGCTTCGCTTCCGCGGAATCGCCGCTCCGCCCGGAGTCTGCTACATTGACGTTTGTGTATCCGAAGCTCTACGACCTTGATCCCGGCCCCGAGGCGCCGGAACTGGTGCGGATGATCGTCGAGATCCCGAAGAACTCCGCCAACAAGATCGAATACGATGGCGCGCTGGGCGTCTTCCGGCTGGACCGTGCGCTGTATTCTCCCATGCACTATCCGGGAGACTACGGTTTCATCCCCGGGACTCTGGCCGAGGACGGCGACCCGCTGGACGTGCTGGCGCTGGTCAGCGAGCCGAGCTTCACGGGCTGCCTGATCGAAGTCCGCCCCATCGGGCTGCTGCGCATGGTGGACCGCGATGAAATGGACGAGAAGGTGATCGCCGTGCCAACGCGGAATCCGCGCTACGACGAGATCCACACGATCGACCAGGTGTTCCCGCACGTCCGGCGGGAGCTGGAGCATTTCTTCAGCATCTACAAGGAGCTCGAGGGGCGCGTGGCGACGACGCAGGGCTGGGGCGGGCCGCGCGAGGCGCGCCGGGCGATTCTCGACGCGCGCGAGCGCTATCTGGAGAAGAAGCGGGCGGCCGAGCCCTGCGGCGACGGCATCTGAGGCGCCCGGCTACAGGCGGATCTCGCGGCCGCCGATCCGCACGCCTTCGGCGCGGATGTCCCGGGCGTGCTCGATGACATTGCCGCCGGGCGCCTCCTGCACCTGCCAGTTGCGCAGCAGGACGTCCCGCACCGGGCTGTTTTCGAAGCCGCGGATGTAGACGCCGTAGCGCGTCCTGCGGCAGCGGATGTTTTCCATCTCGATGCGCCGCACCACGGGCAGATGCGGCCCGTTCAGGCCCTCTTCGTAGAGGAAGTCGACGTGCAGCAGCGCGTCGGCGACCTGCCCCACTTCGATGTCCCGCATGTAGACGTGCTCGATCACGCCGCCGCGCATGGCGTTTGTTTTCAGCCGCAGGACGCGGTCCAGGTTCGGGCTGTCCATGCGGCAGCGCTCGGCGTAGATGTGGCGCGCGCCGCCGGAGATTTCGCTGCCGATGGTGACGCCGCCGTGGCCGTCCTTCATGACGCAGTTCCGGATGACGATGTTCTCGCTCGGCGTGCGGAGGCGCCGCCCGTCGGCGTTGCGGCCGCTCTTGATGGCGATGCAGTCGTCGCCGGTGTCGAACAGGCAGTCTTCGATCAGCACGTTGCGCGAGCACTCCGGGTCGCAGCCGTCGTTGTTCGGCCCGTGCGAGACGATCTTCACGCCGCGCACCGTCACGTTCGAGCACAGCACGGGATGGATCTCCCACATGGGCGAGTTGCGGATGGTGACGCCCTCCACAAGCACGTTCCGGCAGCGGAAGAAGACGAGGAAATTCGGACGCAGGTACGACCCCTCGCCGAAGGCGCGTTCCGCGGGCGGAACGCCCGCCTCGGCCATCTTCATCAGCCGGTCGCGGGCCGGTCCCTGATGCGGCTGCCCTTTTGACCAGCCGCAGTTGGTGCGGCCTTTCCATGGCCACCAGTGCTCGCAATCGGCCTGCCCGTCGAGCACGCCCGCGCCTGTGACGGCCACGTCCTGCTGGTCGAGGGCGTAGATCAGCGGCGAGTAGTTCAGGCACTCCATGCCTTCCCAGAAAGAGGGCACGAGCGGCAGGTAGCGCTTCGGATCGCTGAAAAAGCGCAGAGTGGCGCCCTCTGCCAGGTGCAGGTTCACCCGGGACAGCAGGTGCACCGGTCCGGTCAGCCAGACTCCCTTCGGCACGACGACGCTCCCGCCGCCCGCTTCATGGCAGGCGCGGATGGCGGCCCGAAACGCTTCGGTGCAGTCCCGCTCGCCGTCGCCGCGCGCGCCGAAGCGGACGGCGTCGAAATCGCGGGCAGGGAACTGCGGCGGGCGGATCTGTTCGAGAATCCATTGCGCAGAGTCCCATCCGGCGGCGGGTTCCGGCGAGGGGAGCCGCACTCCCTGCAGCGGCAGCGCCGCAGGCAGGAGCGTTCCCAGAAGCGCGCGGCGCGTGGGGCCCAAATCGGATGCGTACATGCTTTTTTTATCCCACGAACGATGCCGCGGCGGCGGGGCGGGGAGGGTCATGGTACCAGAAGCCCCCCGGACTGGAACCAGGGCGCGCCGGAGTTCCATGGCGGCCGGCGTGACCGCGCCTGAAACTCGAAGCAGTGACACGATTCGTGCTCTGTCCCGGCGCGTATGCATCGCGCGGAGCACAGAGTAATCCCGCAAAGGGAGGAGAAATTCGGATGAAAAAGTGCTGCTTCCTTCTCGCGGCGGCTCTGCTGGCGGGTGCATTCCTCGCCGTGCCTGCCTCGGCCACCGTGATCACCATCAATGGCATTGATTTCCCGAACGGTCTCAACAACCAGACGATCGGGGGCCTGAGCTGGACCTCCAGCCCCGGCAACTTCCAGCAGAAAACGGTCGCCGGCTACACGGGTGTCGGCATTACCGGCGGGCGCACGGGCGACGAGATCGACATTGAAGAGTTCCTGACCGCCACCTCGGCCAGTTTTCCCTTCTGGGTGCCGTCGTTCACGCTCGGCGTGCTGTTCGACGGACCGGAGTTCGACGACGTGCAGGAAGTGGCTCAGGTGACCATCGTCAGCCTGAGCCAGGGCACGAAGGTGTTCAAGCTCACCAACACCTACGACGCCATTATTCCCCCGGACACGGCGAGCTGGACCGGCTTTGGAACCGTCACCAATCTTTCGCCGTCGACCGGCGCCGGCGGCGCCGTATGGAAGATCACCAATCCGTTCGGTTCGATCAACGACATCACGAGCATTGAGTTCACCGCGCTGACGGGCGTCTCGGCTGACATCTGCGGCAACGGCAGCCAGGCGTGCACGAATCAGTCGGACTTCACGCTGGTCCAGCTCCAGTACGAGCCGGTTCCCGAGCCGGGCACCTACGCCATGCTCGGCGCGGGATTGATCGCGCTCGGCCTTCTGGCGCGACGCCGCAAGGCCTGACACAAACCGCAAGCAGAACTCTGTGCCTGAAGGGGCTTTCCGCGAGGGAGGCCCCTTTTTCTGCTTTCGCCGCGGGCGTCAGCGCTCCAGCAGCGGCAGCGGGCGGGACGGTTCCTTCTCCAGCGGCAGAAGCGACGGCGCCGCAGGATCGTGCGCCCGGTAGCGCGCCAGCGCGGCGCGCCGGTTGCGGACGGCGTAGCAGTAGAGGCAGCCGTGCGGGCAGGTGTCGTACTCGCCGATATCGCGCGACTCGTGGCAGGCGCATCCGGGACGGTTGCCCTTCAGCGGCGCATCGAGGGGCTCGCCGCTGATCCGCGCCAGCCTCCGCACGTCGACGCAGCGCGCCTCCCCGGCGCCTTCCACCAGGTAATCCGGCTGCGAGCACACCGTCAGGCGCATCCCGTGGCGCCGCGCGATTTCAGCCAGATCCGCCGCCAGCGCCCGCTTGGTCTCATCTGCAGGATCTTCCCACGTAAACCGATGCCGGCGCGCCGCGGCGTCGAGGTTGCGCCGCGACTTCGCGTAGATCTGCGCGAAGCTGATCACGACTTCGTCCGTCGAGCCCTCCAGCTGCGCAGCCAGCCCGGCGAAATTCCCGAGGTGGAAGTCCGGCGGCGTCAGCGACGTGAAAAGCACCGGATCGTAGCGCCACACCGGGCAGAGGGGATGGACTTCGCGCGCCAGCCGGTGCATCTGCGCCACCGCTTTTTCGGCGGGGATCACCGCCGGCTCGATCGCGCGCGGGTAGTTCGTGATGCTGAAC
>Ga0101944_10006592_pt1 | contig 12218 bp, 7 predicted proteins | sample DewCreD2012metaG_FD_75245 | JGI IMG/M metagenome (GOLD analysis project Ga0101944, IMG submission 75245) | Hot spring sediment bacterial and archeal communities from British Columbia, Canada, to study Microbial Dark Matter (Phase II) - Dewar... ... | reverse complement strand
CGCCGCCAACACCGACGTGGAACCCGAGACCGTCCGTTCCTACGAACTCGTGTGGGAGGAGTTCGTCGGCAGCCGGTTCCAAGTGACCGGTTGCCTGTTCTACAACGAGATCGCTTCCTTCATCCAGCAGGAGGAAGTGACGCAGAACGGCGACACCTACACGACCTTCAACAACAGCGCGGCGGCCACCGTGCTGGGCGGCGAGGCCGAACTGGGCATCCGCTGGGGACAGGGCCTCCGTGGCAGCCTGAGCTACTGCTTCGCCGAAACGCTGGCCACCGATGTGGGCAACCGCCTCACCAACGCGCCCAGGCATGTCGGCAAGGCCCACCTGGTCGTCCCGATCTTCCGGGAAAAGGTCTTCGCCGGACTCGAACTCCAGGCCATGAGCAACCGCAAAACGGTGCAAGACGGCAAGGTGCCCGCGCACGCCATCGTGAACCTGAACTTCTTCGGCAGGGAACTCGTCAAAGGCCTGGAGTTCTCGGCCGGCCTCTACAACGTCTTCGATACGAAGTACGACGACCCGGCCGGCCCCGATTTTCTGCAGGACAGGATTCCCCAGCGCGAACGCACCTTCCGCGTGAAGCTCACCTGTCGCTGGTAGGGCGGTTCCGGAGCGGGCGGGCGCGTTGCGCCCCTTGCGCATCCGTCAGTCGGCCCGCGCAGGTCCCGGCCAGGCCCAGCAACCGGCCAGCGGCGCGCGACTCGCCCCGGTCACCTGCGGCAGCGTGATCGGCACGAAGCGTTCGCAGAGCGCGCCCAGGACCGCCATCGCCGCGGCTTCGCGATGCGAGGCCGGGACGCCCAGTTCGTCGGAGAGCAGGACGGGCACGCCGGCCCGCTCGCGGATCTCGGCCACCAGCGCCGCATTGTTCACGCCGCCGCCGGCCAGCACCAGCTCCTGCGCCCGCCACCTGCGGGACTGCCTCGCGATCGCCTCGCCCACCGCCGCGCACGCCGTGCGCGCCATGTCGGCCGGCGCAACGCGCCGGGAATGGCGCCCGATCCAGCAGGCCAGTTCGTCGCCGGTTCCCAGCGAACGGCCGGCGCCGGCCTGGCGGGACAGCAGCTCCAGCAGTGCCGCGAAGGCCCTTCGATCCACGCCGCCTTTCAGGGCTCGCCGGCCGCCGCGATCGTGCGCCCCGCCCAGGCGCCGGCGCGCCACCGCGTCGAGCACCTGGTTGCAGGCGCAGACATCGCAGCCCCGGATCCGCTCGATCGCCTCCGCTTCCTCCTCGTAATCCTCCATGCGCGGCAGCAGCGTCACGTTGCAGAAACCGCCCAGGTTCACCACCATGCGCGCGCGCGAATCCGAGCGAAAAAGAACGAAGTCCGCCAGCGGCGTGATCGGCGCGCCCTCGCCGCCCCGCGCCAGGTCGGCGGCGCGCAGGTCGTACACGACCGGCACGCCCAGCGCCTCGACGATTGGCGCCGGGTTCATCAGCTGCCACGACAGCGGCGGCGCGTGAAAAACCGTCTGCCCGTGGACGGCGATCAACCCGGGCCGGTCCCGGCCGAACAGCTCGCGCAACGCCTGGACATGCAGCAGCGCCAAGTCGCGGGCCAGCCGCGCGATCTCGCCGGCCGTCAGCGGATCCTGTTCCGCCAATCGGCGCAACGGACGGGCCAGCCGGCCCAGCGGACGGCTGACCGCACGCACGACCTCGGCTTCGATCCCCAACCCCACGCCGGACACGCGCACCAGCGCGGCGTCCAAGCCGTCCAGGCTGGTGCCGGTCATGCAGCCGGCAATCAGTTCGGTGCGGGCCAAAGCACGCCTACCTCCACGCCACGGCGCGCCGCCATCCGGAGGACAGCCTCACGCCTCGCCTGCGAAACGCTCGAACTCCTCCGCCACTTCCTCGTAGTGCCGGCAACTGTGCGCCAGACCGCCCGGCCGCGAACGCTGCAGCCAGAGCCTGCGATGCTCCTCGATCAGGCCGCGCAGCGTGCTCGCCAAACGCCGGGCGTCCTCCTGCGGTATCAAACCCTCGCGCCGCAGGAACGCACGCTCGCAGGCGATCCGGGCGATGTCGAGCGTGTGACGCATCTCGTTCCGGACCTGGTCCGAAACGCCTCGGGGCAGCCGGTCCGCAAGATCGTTCAGATGGTCGAAAACCCGCCCCCAGGCGTTCAAATCGCCCGGCTTGTGCGCACTGTCCCAACGCGCATGCAGTTCGCGGAAAAGCATCGATTGGTTGCGCATGGGCCGCGGGGAACCGTCCGGAGCCGGCCAGCCCCCGATGCGCCGCAGTTCCCGATCCACATCGCCCAATTCGTCGAGCCACATCCCCGCAACGCCCGTCGCGTCGTCGAACGCATGCAGCGACGACGCCCGCGGGTCGAAAAAGTCCGACGCGTCCGGGTTCCATGCCGCGTTGGCGGCCTCCGCAAGCGCATGCAGCACCACCGGCCACTGCTGCCGATGCCCATGATCGCCCCAGTCGGTCACCATGAACCCCTCGGCCCCCGTCTCCGCACCGCCATGCGCCGCACCCACCAGGTTCCCGTGCCGCTCCCAGGTCCGGCCCGTGATGCTGTTCCAACTGCTCGTCCCCGGACAGACCCAGCACTTCACCCCCGCCTCTTTCAGATTGCGGCCCCAGTGCTCGAAACGCATGTCCGGCTCCGAATCGCCGATCAGCGCGGTCAGATCCTTCGGAATGCGCGACACCGCTTCCGGGTGCGAATAGAGCAGGTCCGCCCAGAACGATGCCTGGAAACCCTGTTTCCTCACCAGGGCGAGCACCTTCTCGACGTAGGAAAAGTAGACCTCGGTCAAGCCCTGACGCTCGACCGCCTCCCGAGAACGCCCCTGCCCCACGTCCAGCGTCTCGTCGCACCCGATATTCACCCACTTGCCGCCGAAATTGGGCAACAACTGCCGCAACAGGTCCTCGACCAGGTTCAACGAGCCCGGATCCAGCGGACAAAGACTGAACGGATGGGTGCGCTTCTGCCCCCAGACCTCCCAGGTCGATCCCGGCTGGATCTCGGCCAGCATGGCATAACGGCCACGACTCAACCACTGCGTCATGTGCCCGAAACAGGCCTGGTTGGCGCCCAACATTACACCGCGTTCCCGGGCGTGGGCGTCCAGTGCACGGATGTCCTCGGCGCTCAACGCCGACGTGTCCTGCCAGACATCCTCGTGCCCGACATACGCAAAGGTGTGCTCGGTGTTCAATTCGAGATAGTTGAATTTCAGCGAGGCCAGACGGTCCACGCAGCTCATCAGCTCGTCCAGACGCGGGACCCGGTTGCGCGATATATCCAGCATCGCGCCCCGGCGCGCGAAGCGAGGCGCGTCCTCGACGGTCAGCGCCGGAATCTCGGTGCCGTACTGCCGCACCAGCTGCATCACCGTGCGCAACCCCTGCCGCAAACCGTCCTCGTGCACCGCCTCCACCGTCACCGGCGCCTCGCCGTGGTCTTCCGTGTGCGTGACGCGCAGCCGATACCATTCCGGACCCGCCTTGGGATGCTCGATCCGCCGGCAATGCACCACCGCCGCGGCACGGTTCTCCACCGCGCGCGCGCGAAACGATCCGAAGATCCGTTCGACCTCCTCCGGCGCAACGCCATGCAGCGTCAGCGGGAACGGCGGCAGCGAAACGAAACTGCCCAAAAGCCTGAGATCCCTGGGCACCGGCAATAACAACGGGTTCTCTTCTTTCAGCAAGCGCTCGCACCTCCGCGATCGGCGACAATACGCCCGGCTTCGCCCACCCCCTGGCTCGAATCCGGTATACCCAGCATACCCCGTTTTTCGAACGCGTACACTGCGCAACCCGCAACTTCCGGGGGCGGTAGTGCCTCGCTTCTCTGTGCCTCATTCGTGGCAATTGCGGACCTCGGAATCGCCGCGAAGAGCGCCGAGTTCGGCCGGCCGAACTCGCATTTATGAGCATTTCATCGCCAGTCCGATCCGATCACCGATCTTGCGCGAACGGGCTCTTGAATTTGCGCAAATGCGCCTTTCCCCACTCGTTTTTCGCCCAGCCCTGCGGTAATCATTTGAAACGGCCTTTGCCACCGAGGACACAGAGCGCACCGAGGGTGTCAGGAAGAACAGGAATCCTTTTCGTGATCTCTTGACCGCCGTGACCTCTGTGGCCGAGGTCCTGGAGTCCCGGAATTCAGCCTTTCCGTCCTGTGGAGGAGGAGAATGTTCATGGCGCTGTTTCTCGGCATCGACATCGGCACGTCCGGCACCCGCGCGATCCTGGTGGACGAGACCGGCGCGGTCCGCGGCAGCGGCACCGGCGACCACACCTGCCAGAGTCCCCAGCCGCTCTGGTCCGAGCAGAGCCCGCTCGAATGGTGGGAGGCCGTCAGGAAGGCCGTACCCGCCGCGCTGAAGGCCGCCAACGCCAAGCCCGAAGACATCAAAGGCATCGGCCTTTCCGGCCAGATGCACGGCCTGACGCTGCTCGACAAGGGCAACCGCGTCCTGCGACCGGCGATCCTCTGGAACGACCAGCGCACCGCCCGGGAATGCGACGAGATCACCGACCGTGCCGGCGGGCGCAAGGCGCTCCTGAAACTCGTCAGCAATCCCGCGCTCACCGGCTTCACGGCGCCCAAGATCCTGTGGGTCCGCAGACACGAGCCGAAGCTCTACAAGCAGGCCGCGCACATCCTGTTGCCGAAGGACTACGTCCGTTTCCGCTTGAGCGGCGAGTACGCGACGGAAGTCAGCGACGCCTCCGGCATGCTGCTGCTCGACGTCGTGAACCGCTGCTGGAGCAAGAAGCTGCTCGACAAGCTGGACATCGACGAGCGCCTGTTGCCGGCGGTCTACGAGTCCACCGTCCCGGCGACGAAGGTTTCGGCGGAGGCCAGCCAGGCGCTGGGCGGCGCGGTGCTCCCCGGCACGCCGATCGTGGGCGGCGGCGGCGACCAGGCCGCGGCCGGTGTCGGATCGGGCATCGTGAAGAAGGGCATCGCGTCGGTGAGCCTGGGCACGTCGGGCGTGCTCTTCCTCCATGCCGACGAAGTGAAGACCGATCCGCAGGGGAGGCTGCACACCTTCTGTCACGCGGTGCCCGGCAAGTGGCACCTGATGGGCGTCTGCCTCAGTTCGGGCGGTTCGCTGCAGTGGTTCCGCAACCAACTCGCCCAGTCGGAAGCCGCCGAAGCCAAGGCCGCCGGCCGCGACACCTACGACCTGCTGATCGAGCAGGCGAAGAAGATTCCCGCCGGTAGCGAAGGCTTGAGCTTCCTGCCGTACCTGACCGGCGAGCGCACGCCGCACGCCGACCCGTACGCCAAGGGCGCATTCATCGGCATCACGCCGACGACGACCAAGGGCGCCATGGTCCGCGCCATCGTGGAGGGCGTCTGCTACAGCCTGCGCGATTCGGTCGAGATCTTCCGCAAGATGAAGCTGCCGGTGAAGGAGATCCGCGTGACGGGCGGCGGCGGCCGGAACCCGTTCTGGCGACAGACGCTGGCGGACGTCTTTGGCCAGGCGACCTGTTCGCTGGTGGCGGCGGAAGGCGCGGCCTACGGCGTGGCGCTGCTGGCCGCGGTCGGCACGGGCCACTTCAAGAGCGTCGAGGAGGCCTGTGCGGCGACGGTGAAGACCTGCGACACGCTGCCGCCCGACCCGGCAGCGGTGAGGACGTACAACCGTTACTACCCGCTCTGGGCGAACCTCTACCGGTCGTTGAAGAAGGACTTCGAGGCGTTGGCGAAGGCCTAGTCCCCGCCGTCGAGGCCGCTGCCTTCCAGTTCGCTCCACCAGTCGTAGCCGAGCTTGCTCCGGCCGCGCGCGATCTGGCCCCAGCGGGCGGGGTAGCCGCGGCAGTCGAGGTGGACGTGGCTGCGGACGGAGTCTTCGGCGTCCCATTCGTAGATCCCGATGCCGCCGACGACCACCGCGCCTTCTCGTTCGAGTGCCTGGCAGGCCTGAGCGATCACCAGGCCGTCCAGCTTGTCGATCCGGCCGTCGCCGTTGAGGTCGTCCATCCGGCGGTCGCCGTTTTCGTCGATGACCAGGTCCACGGCATCCCCGTAGCAGTGACGGCTGTAGGCCGCGCCGCCGATGCTGCGGTTGTAGCTGGGTGTCCGGAACCCGCTGGTGATCCAGAATCGCGTCACCTTGACGCCTTGTGCCTGGAGGCGTTCCATCAGCAGCGAGAGCTTGTCGCACAGGGCTTTGCTGGGCGGCAGGACGTTGGTGTGGCGCGTGGTGGTGTAGATCTTCTTCCCGTCGGTCCCGCGCCGGTCGATGAAGGCGATCAACTGGCCGAGTTCGAGGTTCCGGCCGACCTTCAGCTGCAGCGTTTCCGGTCCGAGCACCGTGAAGTACTCGGGCGGCTGGTAGCGGCGGGCATGCTGCTGGATCTTCTCGATCCTGCTTTCTTTCGGATCGCCATACGAACCGATATCCTGGTTCAGCACGCGAACGACGGTGCGGCGGTCCGCCTCCCGTCGTTCGGCCCGGTTCAGGACAAGCACGTTCAGCATCTTCGCGGGGTCGTTGTCGTTCCCGGAGCGCCAGGCCAGCCGGTAGAGACCCGGTTGCCGCGGCGTGAAGAACGCGCCGTCCGCTTCGAACCGCCCACCTTGGGCCAGCCAGAGCGAATCGGCGGCGTCGAATGCGCCGGAGGCTTCGCGCGGCGACGGCTGGCAGCGCACGGGAGATTCGGGTGGCGCGAAAAGGACTTCGCCGGGGGCATAGGTCCCGTTGTAGCCGGCCACCTGCGAATCCGGCGGCGCATCGGGGAAACGGATGTTCCAGGCAACCAGCGGAACGGGAGACGCCGGCGCCGGCCGCGCAGGTTCGGCGCGCCAGGCCCAGCCGGCGACGGCCAGCAAGGCCAGCGCGCCGACGGGAAGGCCAGCCCACCACAGCCAGGAGATGCCGCTGCCCTGTGCGGTTGAAGGCGCGGGTTGAAAGGTCGCAGTCACGCCGATCGTCCTCCCGTGATGCCAATGCCGTTCCTTATCGTAGGAATCGTCCATTCACGGGGGCTTCCGCCACAAAATCGGAGGGGGGCGAAGCAGGCGGCGGCGGACGCCGCCGGCCGGCCCCAGGCCGCAGGGAGGGCGGGGGAGGGGCCGGATTCTTTTCGGAGAAAGTTTCGGCCGGTTTCCCTGTTGCGCTGGCTGGTGGGCATGTGGCTTAATAGTGGTGATGAGCGAGTCTCCTTCTCCTCCCGCGCCGAGCGTGCGGATGACCTGTGCGCAGTGCCACCGGGGTTTCACGGTCAGCGGTTGGGCGCCCGGAAAGACGGTCCTGTGCCCGGGATGCAAAGTCCCCCTGGCGCCGGCCGGGTCCGTGCTCAGTCAGGATGCGTTGATGCTTCCGACGCGGTTCGGCATGGAGGATCCTGCCCCGGTTCGACCGGCGGGGGTCTTGCCGCCGACGGTCCAGCGGTCGGCCGTGGATCCGTTTGCGCTGGCGGGCGGTGTGCCGGAGGCGGACGGCCTGGCCCTGGATGGCGGCGCGGATGGCGAGCTGGTCCCGCGGATGCCGGAGTTGAAGGACGAACCGGCCACCGATCTGAAGAAGCTGATACCCGAGGAGTTCAACGGCTATCGCGTGCTGAAGGAGATCGCGCGGGGCGGCATGGGCGTGGTGCTTCTGGCCGAACAGCCTGCGCTGCGGCGCAAGGTGGCGATGAAGCTGATGCTGCCGAGTGCCGAATCGAACGACCCGAGGGCGCGCGAGCGGTTTTTGCGCGAGGCTCGCGCGATGGCCCGGATCAAGCATGCCTTCATCATCCAGGTCTACGAGATCGGCGAGATCCAGGGCATGCCGTGGTTCACCATGGAGTATGTCGAGGGCCGGACGCTGGCCGAGTTGATCGACACGAAACGCCTCGGCGTGAACCAGGCGGTGGAAATCCATCTCAAGGTCGCCCAAGCGCTCGCCTTCGCGCACCGTCAAGGCATTCTGCACCGCGATCTGAAGCCGGGCAACATCATGGTGCGGCATTCGGGCGACCCGGTGCTGATGGATTTCGGCCTGGTCAAGGACGTTGCCGGGGAGAGCGTGAAACTGTCGGTCACGGGGACCGTGCTGGGCACGCCGGCCTACATGAGTCCCGAGCAGGCGCAGGCGCAGACGCTGGACGCGCGCGCCGACGTCTACAGCCTGGGCGCGGTGCTGTACGAGTCGCTCACGGGGCATGTGCCGTTCGAGGGCAAGACGGCCTTCGCGACCATCTACCAGGTGCTTCACGACGAGCCCACGCCGGCGCGCTCGCTGAATCCGTCCGTGCCCCCGGACCTGGCCCGCATCTGCGCCAAGGCGATGCAGAAGGATCGGCGGGACCGCTATCGGACCATGATGGAGTTCGCCCTGGACCTGGAGCATTTTCTGCAGGGCGAAGCCGTGTCGGCGGAAGGGCCGACGCTGGAGCAGCGCGTCCGTCAATGGATCAAGACGCATCGGCTGGCGTGCGTGGCGGGCGTCTCGGCCGCCGCCGTGCTGCTGGTGGTGCTGTTGCTGCTGGGGAGCGGTTTTCTGCGCGCGACGCCCAGCCTGCGCGGCGACATCCGCAGGTCGCTGGCCGAAGGTTCCACGGCGACGCGCGTGGCGCGCATCCAGGCCCTGGCCGGCGACCTGGTCGATGGGAAAATCGGGAAGGGGTCCATCGAGGCGCAGGCCGCGCGGAAGGCCCTGGAGGAGCTGACGGCCGCGACCGAGCCGGAGATCGCGGTGGCGGCGTTGCAGGCCCTGCTGGCCGCCGCGCCCGAAGAAACGCGCTTGGAGGTCTTTGCCGCGCAGACCGACGGCCGGCGCCCCGACGCCGTCCGGCGTGCCGCGTTGGAGGCCGTGATCCGCCTGCAGAAACAAGGAACCTCGATGGTCCTGGCCGGCGTCATGGAGCGCGATCCCGACACGGAACTCCGGATGCTGGCGATCCGGGGCATGGGGCGGAAGGTCGAACCTTCGGCGATGACGATCCTGATCCGCATGGCCATTCGCGGCCAGCCGCGCGCGGTGGCGGAGGCGGCGCGGGAGAAGCTGAAGGAAATCCGGTCGCCCGATTCGGTGTTGTCGACGTACGCCGGCAGTCGTGCGGGCGAGGCCACGCGCGCGCTGGGCGAGATGCTGGAGAAGACCGGCGACTACGAACGGCAGCTGGAAGACGCGCTGGACGAGATCCCTTCCGCGAAGAAGAAAGCCTCGCCCCGGGTGTCGCAGCCGTACGAAGTGGCCATCCTGCGCATGAAGGACGGCGGCAGGGACCAGCGGTTGACCGCGGCCTACGATCTGGGGCTGATGGCGCGTCCGGAGTCCGAGGAGGCGTTGCGCGCCGCGTTGGAGGATCCGGAGGCGGATGTGGCGCTGGCGGCGGCCGAGGCGCTGGGCAGGATCCCGAATCTGAAGGCATCCGCCAAGCTGATCGAACTGCTCGATGCCGGCCGGCAGGACCGGCCCAGCGTCCGCATGGCCGCCGCGCGGGCCTGCGGGCTGGTGAACCCGTCCCCTGCCGGGTCCTCGATTGCGGCGGCGTTGGCCCAGGAGCGGGACCCGGGCGTGCAGCTCGAACTGGCGCAGGCGCTCGGGGTGCTCCGCCCGCCGGAAGCGAAACTCCCGCTGCTGGCGCTGCTGACGGAGGGCGCGTTGCCAGCGAGGATCAAGGCGGCCTGGGCCTTGGGGCAACTGGGGGATAAATCGGTCTGTCCCGCCCTGGTGTCCGCACTGGAAAAGGCGAGACCCCAGGAGAAGGAGCTGAAAGGGGAGCTGGCGGGGGCGCTATCGGCACTGACCGGAAAGAGCCTGGGGACCGATCCCGCCCAGTGGCGCGCCGCGCTGAAGAAGTGAAGAAGTCGCATGCGGCGGCGCGGACCCTGCGAGTATCGCGGACCGGGAACGGAAGCGCAGGCCCGTGTTCCGGTGCCCGTCCGTCAACTGATGCCCATTTCGGTCGCGAGGAAGTGCGTGTTGTAGACGCCGGCCACGAACTTGGCGTGGCCGAAGATTTCGCGCAGCAGCGGCTTGGTGGTGGGGATGCCTTCGAGGACCAGTTCGTCGAGCGCGTGGCGCATGCGGCGGATGGCTTCGATGCGGTCGGATCCGCAGACGATCAGCTTGCCCAGCATCGAATCGTAGTACGGCGGCACGCTGTACCCGCCGTAGATGTGCGTATCCATGCGGATCTGCGAACCGGCGGGGGGGCAGTACACGTCGATCCGGCCGGGGCAGGGGGCGAAATTGCGTTTGGGGTCTTCGGCGTTGATGCGGCATTCGATCGCATGGCCGCCGGTTTCCAGCTTGGCGAGGATGTCCTTCTGGCGCCAGCGGAGTTTTTCGCCGGAGGCCACGCGCAGCTGCTCCTCGACCAGGTCCAGGCCGGTGACGAATTCGGTGACGGGGTGCTCCACCTGCAGCCGCGTGTTCACTTCCATGAAGTAGAATTTGCGTTCCTTCAGGTCGTAGATGAATTCGACGGTGCCGGCGTTGGTGTATTTGGCGGCCTTCATGATTTTCAGGGCGGCGATCTGGATGTCGTAGCGGGTGCGCTTGTCGAGTGCGGGGCTGGGGCTTTCCTCGATCAGTTTCTGGTTGCGGCGCTGGACGGTGCAATCGCGTTCGCCGAGATGGAGGAGGTTGCCGTGTTCGTCGCCGATGATCTGCACTTCGATATGGCGCATCGAGTCGATGAACTTTTCGAGGTAGAGCGTGCCGTCACCGAAGGCGGCCGCGGCTTCGGCTTTCGCCTGCTGGAAGTTGTTGCGGAGCGAGATCGGGTTGTGGGCCACGCGCATGCCGCGACCGCCGCCGCCCGAGGCGGCCTTGAGCATCACCGGATAGCCGAACTTTTCGGCCATCTTCAGGGCCTGTTCCTCGTTTTCGACCGCCCCATCGGAGCCGGGGATGGTGGGGACGCCGGCGGAGCGGGCGAGGTTTTTGGCCGCGATCTTGTCGCCCAGCGTGGCGATGGCCTCGGTGGGCGGACCGATGAAGGCGATTTTGCACGAGCGGCAGATTTCGGCGAACTCGTCGTTCTCGCTGAGGAACCCGTAGCCGGGGTGGATGGCTTCCACGTCGGCAACTTCGGCGGCGGCGACGATGTTGTTCATCTGCAGATAGCTCTGCTTGGCCGGCGGCGGTCCGATGCAGATGGCGCGGTCGGCCAGTTTCAGATAGACCGCATCCTTGTCCGCCTGCGAATAGACCACGACGGTCTCGATGCCGAGCCGTTTGCACGTGCGGATGATGCGCAGCGCGATCTCGCCTCGGTTGGCGATCAGGATGCGTGTGAACATGATGAGCCCACGGGCGCGGCTTCAGGCCTAGCCCTGTTCCACCAGGAACAGCGGTTGCCCGTATTCGACCGGAGTGCCGTCTTCGAGCAGGATCTGGCGAATGACACCGTCCACCTCGGCCTTGATCTCGTTCATCACTTTCATGGCTTCCACGATGCAGACCACGTCGTCCTTGGAGACGCGGTCTCCGACTTCCTTGTACGCCGGCGCATTGGGGCTCGGCCTGCGGTAAAAGGTGCCTACGATGGGCGAGCAGATTTCCTTGATGGCTTTATCCTTTGCCGGTGTCGGCGCGACCGGCGCAACCGCCACGCCGCTGGCCGCCGGAGGCGGAACGGCGGCGGGATTCAGGGCCGGCAACCCGGTGCTGGTCTCCTGCAACGGCGCGTTCGGCGCGTTCACGATGCCGTGGGCAGGCTGGAAGATGAACGGCGCGACAGGGCGCTCGCCCCTCCGCGCCTTGAATTCCAGCGCGTCCTCGCGCACCTGCAGCTCGGTCAGCCCGTGCTGCTCCATGAACTGAATCAGTTTCTCGATCGTCTCGAGGTTCATTCGCTCGCTCTTGGATTCGCGCTCAGGCGCCAAGGCCGTTCCAACGCAACCCGCGCGGCAGACGGCTCAGCACCCGGCATCCCTTCTCGGTCACCAGCACATCGTCCTCGATGCGCACTCCACCGCGGCCCGGCAGGTAGATTCCGGGCTCGATGGTCACCACCATGCCCGGCTTCAACACCCCCTTTCCGCGCCTGGAAAGCGCGGGCGGTTCATGGATCCGCAATCCCAGCCCATGCCCGGTCGAGTGTCCAAAATACTTTCCGTAACCCGACTTGCGGATGAACCTGCGGGCTGCTCCGTCCACCTCGGAAAAGGGGACGCCCGGTGCGACGCAAGCCTTGGCCAGCGCCTGCGCCTCCGCCACAATCCCATGTATCTCTCGCAAAGGCTTGGGGATGCTACCGATAAAGAAACTGCGAGTCAAGTCG
>Ga0101944_10006591_pt1 | contig 12218 bp, 12 predicted proteins | sample DewCreD2012metaG_FD_75245 | JGI IMG/M metagenome (GOLD analysis project Ga0101944, IMG submission 75245) | Hot spring sediment bacterial and archeal communities from British Columbia, Canada, to study Microbial Dark Matter (Phase II) - Dewar... ... | reverse complement strand
AGCCGCGGCGGCGCTGCTGCTCGCTCACTATCTCAGGGCCGGGAATTTCCCCTACGGGATAGGCTGGTGGGCCTTCACGTTCCCCGTGGGCGCGTACACGGTCGACACGCTCACCTTGGCTCGTGTCTGGCAAGTGGAAGCCCTGGAATGGCTCGGCGCCCTTTCGTTTCTGCTTCTGGCCACGTTCTGGCTGGTGGTCACCGCCCGGACGCTGGCAGGTGTCCGCACCGGAGAGGCCTGGAGACGGTAGAGGCGATTGGTATGCAATCGTGCACAGGCGGCGACAGTCGGATTCGCGAGAACGGAGGCAGCCAATCATGACGACGGGCCTCGCCACAATCCATGCTGGCATCTGCGGCTTCACCACTCGGGTCCGAGCCGAGGCGGACGATGAGTACCAGGTGACACTCAAGGTCGAGAGCGACTGCGAGAAGGTCCAGCGATTCGGCACGGAGCTGTCGGAGCGGATGCCGATCTCGGCGCTCGAGGAGCTGGAGCTTGGGAGTGATGGGGTCATCCTCTCGACCGCACGCCGGCATCTGAAGGGGTGCTGTTCGGCCTGCGTCACCTGCGATGGCGTCTTCAAGACGATGCAGGTGGCCGCTGGACTCGCTCTGCCGGCTCCGGTGAGCATCGAGCTCGAGCTGTTGGGCTGAGGCGAGGTCAGTGCGACCAGTGATGTGGAACCGGACGATAAGAGGGTGAAGCGGCAGATGAGACGGGCACGCAGCCTTGCAGTCGCGCTCTTCGCTCTGCTTGCCTTGGCAATAGTCAGCCCGTCCCATGCTTTGGCCGAGGCGCCAGTCGCACGGCTCGTCTACTTCTACTCCCAGTACTGCACCCACTGCCAGGCAGTCAGTCGGGACGTCATGGCGCCTCTCCAGGCAAAGTACGGCAGTCAGCTCGAGGTCAAGGAATTCGAGATTTCGGAGGCCGCGAGCTACGAGCTGCTCCTCAAGCTGGAGGAGCGATATCAGCCATCCAGACGCGAGATTCCGACGGTGTTTCTGGGCGACCGCCTGCTCGTGGGCGAGGAGGAGATCAGCGCCGAGCTGGACCGCGCGATTGCCGACATCCTGGCGCGGGGCGGCTGCGACTACCCACCGCTGGATCTGTCCGCCGCTCCGGCCGGCGCATCCGCGCCGTCTGCGGCCGTGATCGAGCTCGCGTACTTCTACACGCTCGGATGTGACGAGTGCGATCGGGCGAAGTACGACCTGGACTACGCGCGGGCGCGCTTCCCCAATCTCGTAGTCACAAGCTACGATATTAACTCCCCCGACCACAAGGCGCTCAACGAGGCATTAGGTAACCGACTCGGTGTGCCCGAGAGCCAGCGTCTGATCACTCCGGCAGTCTTCGTCGGCCGGGACTACCTGATCGGGCATCAGATCGACGCCGCGACGCTAGTCCAGGTCCTCGAGCGCTACGCCTCGACTGGAGCGCCGCGCACCTGGGACGATCTGGACACCGCTCGAGCCGAGGCGCAACAGAGCATCGTAGCGCGCTTCCTCTCGTTTGGTGTCGTGCCAGTGCTAGCCGCCGGACTCATCGACGGACTCAACCCCTGCGCCTTTGCGACGATGATCTTCTTCGTCTCGTATATGACGGTCGCCAAGCGTCGGGGCCGCGAGATCCTCTTCGTTGGTGCCGCCTTCACGCTGGGGGTCTTCATCGCCTATCTACTAATCGGCCTCGGGTTCCTGACAGCGATCAAGTCTCTCTCGTTCCTAGTCACCGCAGCGAAGATCGTCTACCTGGCAACCGCCGCGTTCTGCCTCTGGCTAGCGGTCATGAACGTGCGCGACTATGTCCGGGTTCGGCGCGGCGGGCTTGCCGAGATGTCGCTTCAGTTGCCCAGCTACCTGAAGGACCGGATTCACCGGACTATCCGTGAAGGGTCGCGGACCCGCCGATTCGTGCCTGCGGCTTTCGCGAGCGGCTTCGTGATCTCCGTCCTGGAACTACTCTGCACGGGACAGGTCTACCTGCCAACTATCATCTTCGTCGTCGGGGTGCCAGAGCTCAGGGTTCAGGCTACGCTGTACCTCGTGCTCTACAACCTTATGTTTATCCTGCCGCTCGTGGGGATCTTTGCCCTGGCCTACTTCGGAACCAGTTCTCGGGATTTCACGAAGTTCCTCCAGCAGCGGGCGGGGGCGATCAAGCTGGGAATGGCTGTGCTCTTCCTTGCTCTGGGAGGGTGGCTTGTCTACGCGGCGACCTGAACTCGACACTGGTGAGGGATGATGTCAGACAGCGCAGTTCGCACTACGCCTCGGGGCAGCAAGAGCCCTCCGAGACCACGAAGCCGGGCGTTACTCCTTGCCCTGATAGTAATCGGGGTTTTGGCCGCGGGTTACTACGCCTTCGGAGCGCTTGGCCTGTTGGGTGGCAGCCGGACTGCCGCTACGCCTGGCGAGCGCCGAGCGCTCGGACCCGCAGATGCCAGAGTCCAGATCGTCGTGTACTTCGACTTCCAGTGCCCGCACTGCGACTCCCTGCACAGCGGCGCCGAGGCCCAGATCGTCGAGACGTACGTGAAGACCAACAAAGCACGTTTGGAAGTGCGCCCACTCGCGTTCATGGGGCCGGACTCGGTGCGCGCTGCCGAGGCAGCTTTGTGCGCGGCCGACCAGGGACACTTCTGGGACTACCGAGACGAGCTTTTCAGCTCTTTCCGACAGAACAGCCGGACAGCCTATTCCCAGGATGGATTGCTCAGGGTGGCAAGCAGAGTGGGACTCGATACGAATGCCTTTGGAACCTGTCTCTCTCAGCACCAGCGCCGAGCAGAGGTCGATGAGCTCCTGCGCCAAGGTCAAGCTGATGGCGTTCAGGTGGTGCCAACCGTGCTCGTAGATGGACAGAAGCTTGAGGGGGCACTCCCGTTCGGGAGCTTCGCCGCGATCATCGAGAGGTCACTAGCCAGATGAGCCAAGAGGTTAGGCCGAACGGCAGCAACGAGGCGGGCGCGGAGCACCGGCCGATCCACACCGGCTGGCTGGAGAACTACGACCTCAAGACGCCCGACGAGAGGACGGCGGAGCGTAAGGCTCGCCAGAGCGAGCGAAACCGGGAGCCCGAGCCGCGAGTCGACCAGGGCCGAGTCTGGACCGACGAGCACGGCGTGCTCAGCTTTTCGCCAGCCCAGCAGGCGCGGCTTGGTCTCACGCCGAAGTCGGAGTTCCTGGTCGCGGAGACATCAGACGGCTTTGTTCTGCGACGAGCCGATCCAGCTCTCGCCAAGGTCATCGTCGAGCCGACCAGCGCGTGCAACCTGAACTGTCGGACCTGCGTTCGCCACTCCTGGGACGAGCCGACGGGCTCGATGTCGATGGCAACCTACCGGGCACTGATCGATGGGCTACGAGACGTGCCGACCCTGCGGACCGTTGCCTTTTGGGGGATTGGTGAGCCGCTGGTTCACCCTGACATTGTCGAGATGGTAAGGCTCGCCCACGAGTTGGGCTCGCGGACTGAGATGGTCACCAACGGGCTGCTCCTGACCGAGCAGATGGCGGAGCGGCTCGTACTGGCTGGCCTTGATCGAATCGTCGCTTCGATCGACGGGGTTACTCCGGAGGCCCAGGCCGACGTGCGCTCGGGGGCGAGCTTGCAGAGGGTCAAGCAGAACATTTTGAGACTGCACGACATTCGGGACAGGCTCGATCGGGATAACCCGGAAGTTGGGCTTGAGTTCGTGCTGCTCAAGCGGAATCTGTGCGAGCTGCCTGGCCTGTACGACCTGGCTCGGAACCTGGAGGCGAAGTCGGTTATCGTCACGGGCGTTCTTCCCTACTCGGCTGAGCTCGCTGACGAAACACTGTATGGCCTGTGGGCGGGCAAGACCTACGCCGATCCCTCGACCTGGAGGCCGGAGATCATCCTGCCGAAGATCGACGCTCGGGAGGAAGCCCTGGAGCCGCTTGTGAAGCTCCTCGGGCATACGGGAGTGGTAGGTTCGCCCACCGCCAGACGCAAAGGAGCGACCGGTTACTGCCGCTTCGTGGCCGAAGGCACGGTGGCTGTCTCCTGGGATGGTCAGGTCAGCCCTTGCGTGGGGCTTTTGCACTCCTACACCTGCTACGTCAATGGACGCGAGAAGCGGATGCGTCGCTACCGACTTGGCAGCGTGGCGGTTGAGCCCATCGGCGGGATCTGGGCGAAGGAGGAGTACCGCGACTTTCGGAAGCGAGTGCTCGACTTCGATTTCGCGCCCTGCACCGACTGTGGAGCCTGCGAGATGGCCGACAGCAACGAAGCGGACTGCTACGGCAACCCGTTCCCGGTCTGCGGCGACTGCCTCTGGGCAAAGGGAGTCATCCAGTGCCCGTAGCCCTCGTCCAGGGCTGCTCGAGGGGGTAGAGGTTGTGTCTGGTCTGCTGCTGTACGTAGTCGGGGTGCCGGTGGTGCTTTTCCTCTCGGCGGCCCTCTCGATGGCCGGGCTTGGCGCCGCCTTCATCTTCGTGCCGTTCTTCTACTGGTTGGGAGTGCCTCTGGCCGAGTCAACGGCGCTCGGGCTGCTGCTGAATTTCGTCAGCCTCGCCTTCGCCTCGGTGGCCTACGTGCGGAGCAAGCTCGTTGATTTCCGGGCGGCGGTGCCGATCGCGTTAGCCGCGGTCATCCTAGCCCCATTCGGCGCTCAGGCAACCCGGCTCGTCGACAAGAGCGTGCTCCTCTGGCTCTTCACCGCCTTCCTCGTCTTTGCGGGCTCGATGATGCTGTTCTACAAGCCCCGCCCGCGGCCGGTTCAGCGAGGAGTGGCGGCGGTCGGCTTGAGCACGGGCGTCGGCGGCGTCGCCGGCTTCCTCGGTGGTCTCCTCGGGATAGGCGGAGGCAACTTCATAGTGCCAGTCCTCAACTGGTTGGGGTTCGACGTCAAGATCGCGGCCGGGACGACCGGCTTCGTCGTGGTGTTCTCGTCGCTCGCGGGGTTCCTCGGGCACGCCTCGCTGGGGGGCCAGGACTACGTCTTCCTGGTGGTGATGGCGGTCACGGCGAGCGTCGGTGCGTTGCTCGGCTCCTATCTGATGCGCTTCAAGCTCAATAGCTCCCAACTCAAGCGGGTGATAGGAGTCCTCTTGTTTCTGGTTGCCGCGAACATCGTCCGGGGGCTGGTATCCGCGTGATGTGCGACGCGGGGAGTGTCCTTGGGAGGAACTATGAACTTTAGAACCGTGCAACAACACCTGAACCGGTATCTCGCCTGGTACGTGACCGCGTCGTTGGGCCTCGGTCTGGCGCTGGGCGATCTTTCCGGTGCATTCCTGGATAGGTACGGAGCGAGTCTGTCGAACGCGACCACGGTGGTCGTCTTCTTCATGATCTACCCCATGATGGTCAACCTGCAGGTGGAAGCGTTGGGCAAGGCGATGCGCAACTGGCGGGCACTGCTGCTCTCGCTGGCCTTCAACTTCCTCTGGGCGCCACTCCTGGGCTTCCTGCTGAGCAAGGCATTCCTGCCGGACTCCATCCTGGCCTTCGGCTTCATGCTGGTGATGGTTGTGCCGTGCTCCAGCATGAGCATCGGCTACACCGGGCTCGTGAAGGGCAACGTCGAGCTGGCGACGGTGGTCGTGGCGGCGAGCTTCCTGGCAGCAATACCCGCCATACCCTTTTGGGCCTCCATCTTCGGCGGCCAGTATCAGGTCGCGGTGCCTATCGACAACCTGATGTGGACCGTTGTGACAGTTTTGGTTCTGCCGATGATCCTGGGCTACCTCACGCGCATGTTGCTGGTCAGGTGGCTCGGGACGCGTGGGTTCAGCCAGATCGCGCCGGTCTTCCCCATCGTCACCCAGCTCGCCATGTTCCTGATCGTGTTTCTGATCTTCTTCCTGAAGGCCACACTGCTGCTTTCCAAATGGACGATGTTGCTCTGGTTGATCGTGCCCAATGTGCTTTTCGTGGCGATCACCTTGGCGGTAATCACCTGGGTAGATCGGCGGCTCGGGCTTTCCTACGAAGACCACATGGGAGTGGTGTTCGCCTCCACGGGGAAGAACAACGGGACGGCTATCGCCCTGGCCACGGCGGCCTTCTCGCCGCTGGTGGCGGTGCCGGCGGCCACACTGCCCATCTTTCAGATCATCTTTATGGTGGTGTACCTGAGGCTGGCGGAGCGCGTGCGTGAGTGGTTCCGTCCTCGGGTTGTTGGCGCGGCGACGGGATCCGACGTTCGCGGTCCGGTGGAAGCCAAGCATCCCCGGATAGGCCCCGCATGACTCTGGAGTCGCGGCCGTGGTCGGCAGGAGAGGTCGCGACCCACGGTTCTCTGGCCACGGCAAACAACGAGCGAGGAGACAACAACGGCGAATTGGAATGGCGTCTGTGCCAAGGTGGGATTGGCGCTCCACGGCCACAGGTGCCCCGCAATGCTGGTCGGGCTGCGGTCGGGGCTCGCGGCGATGGAGACACTGGGCGTCGGCCACGCTCCTGGCGGAGTTCGCCCGGCGGGTGGCCGCGGCCGGGCTGAAAGCCGAAACGGAACTCGCCGAAGGCGACGTCGGAAGGACGACCTGCGAAGGAGGTGCAGTGCCAGCAAACAGACTCGTCGGTCAGTTGCGGTGAATCGCGATCCACTTACGGCTGCGCGATCCACTTACGGCTGGCAAGTCCGCACTAGGAGGTGTTGTGATGTCAGCTACCTCAATCCAGCCACAGGCGGCTCCCTCGCCTTGGCGAGCGCAGTTGCCGACGCTGGTGATCCTGCTCGTGGTCCTGGTCGTCGCGCTCTGGTACTTCCTCACCGGGGCGACGTCGACTTCGCTGCCGGGGGTGCCGACGGTTGGCGTCGGCAATGGAATCGCTCTGATCATTGTGGGCTTCGTCGCCGGGCTTCTCGGCGGGCTCATCGGGACTGGGGGCTGCAGCGTAATGCTACCGGCCATCCATTTCTGGATGGGATATCCGGCGGCTGTGGCGGTGGGCACCACACTCTTTGCGGTTATTTTCACCGCCACTTCGGGCGGCTACGGACACCTGGTTCGGCGCAACCTGGATACCAGTGCCGTGGTTTGGCTAGGCGGCGCTGGCATCGTCGGGGTGCTCCTCGGCTCCTGGCTCTTCACGTTCTTGGCGGGACAAGCGACGCTGCTTGGGCTCATTCTCGGACTTCTCTTCCTTTGGCCGGCTGCCCGGATGATCTGGGAGGGACTTAGCCAACGGGGAATGCCGGCTCGCTCGGGCACTGCCGTTCCGGGCCCCAAGTGGGGTTGGGCTACATTCGGATTCCTGGTAGGCATAGCGACCGGAGTAGCGGGGCTGGGTGGTGGTTATGCCCTCGTCCCAGGGCTCATCTACCTGTTCGGCGCGCCCGTCTATCTGACGATGGGCACGTCGCTGGCGACGATGATCCCTTTGGCGGTGGTCGGCGGCGGAATCAAGCTGGCGCAAGGGTTCGTCGATCTGGGGGCAGGATTGCTGCTCGCGGCGGGCACCGTGGTCGGCGCCCAGGTGGGAGCGGCGATCATCAAGCGTTTCCACCCGGCAACTCTCAAGCTCATCTTCGGACTGTACTTTCTGTACGTGGCTCTGAAGTTCATCGGGGCCTACTTCGGAATCGCTATTTGGTGAGTAGCCAAGCGCAGTGAAGCGGCAGCAGGGATGAGGCTGGCACCCTCACACGACTGCCGTCGGCCGGAGGCTGAGGCAGTAGCCTCGGTCCGCTCGAAAGCACGTGGTTTCAGACAGGAGCGTACGATGACCGACCTGATCGAATCGACAAGTAAGTTGACCGAGATCCTCGGGCTGGAGCGCAAGCCGGTCGCGGTCAAGTTTGTGCGTCCTAGTGAGGATCTCCCGGTTGGGTTCACGGCTCCACCTGGACGACGCTACTGCCAGATCCTGATGGAAGCGAGCCGAGGGAAGAAGGTGCTCCTTACAGGCGACAACATCGCCTGTCCGGCCTCGGCGGCGGCGTTGGGCTTCAAGCCCCTGCCGGAGAAGCTGGATACCGGGGAGATGCTTGCCGCCTTCGGCATCTTTGCGACCAAGGAGGCCGGACGCAACACCATCCACTCGATGCCGCGTCTGCCGATGGGCGAGCACCGCGCGGTCGCGGTCGGCCCGCTGGACGAGGTCCCCTACGAGCCAAACGTGGTTGTGCTCGAGTCCAAGCCCGAGCATCTGATGTGGGTGGCCCTCGCCTCGGTTAGGCGCGAGGGCGGCCGACTGGGCTTCAGCACCGGCATCCTCCAGGCTACCTGCGTGGATGGGACGATCCTGCCGTTTTTGAGCGGGAAGCTCAACGCCTCGCTTGGTTGCTACGGTTGCCGGGAGGCCACCGAGATGACCGAGGCGGAGTGCGTCCTGGGCTTCCCAGCGAGAGACCTTGATCTCATCGTGTCCGAGCTGGAGGAATTGGCCACCAAAGCTATGCCCAGAGTACGCAGCAAGGCGATCTATCGCTCGCTGGCGAATAGAACGGCGTGAGCAGTAGGCGTGACTCGAGCCGGGGTGCCAGCTCCAGCTTTCTAAGCAGGAAGAAGCCGGCGACGGAGGGACGTCAGTCCACGACGCGGCGTCGGCGGATCGCCGTGGTCGCGGTTGGGGCAGTCATCCTGTTTGCCCTCGCCGGGCTCCTTTGGCCGTCGGCGAGCGGCCAGACCGGCGGTGCCTCGGCTCAGCCTACTAAAGCCGATCGCATCGACGTGGTCTACTTCCACCGCACTGAGCGTTGCGAGAGCTGCCTCTGGACCTCTCAGGCGGCAAGCTGGACCATCAGCACCTACTTCCCGACCGAGCTCGCTCAGGGCAGGGTCACCTACCAGGAAGTCGATGTGCAGAAGCGCGATAACGCCGTCCTGGTCTACCGCTACCGAGCCTCAGGCTCGTCACTCTACCTGAACTACGTCAAAGACGGCAAGGATCGAATCGTCCAAGCCTACGACACCTACCCCTACATTGGAAATCTCGAACGGTTCTCCGAGCGATTGCGAGCGAAGGTCACGGCCGGCCTGGAGGGACCGCGGTGAACCCTGCGCAGCCGATTCAGGACCTATTCGCGGGAAGCTCTCTGCCCGTCATCTCGGCGTTCCTGCTTGGGTTGCTCGTGGCGGTCAGCCCGTGCCCTCTCACGACAAACATAGCCGCGCTTGCCTACATCGGCCGTCGAGCCACCGAGCCGGCAGCGGTGTTCTACTTCGGCGCCCTCTACACGTTCGGTCGGATGGCCTCGTACACGACACTCGTCGTCGTGCTGGTGCTCGTGGGACTGGAGACGAGCGGAGTTTCCTGGGCGCTCCAGGATGTCGGTCAATACTTGCTCGGGCCACTCCTGATCCTGGCTGGGCTGGTTGCGCTAGGTGTTCTGCCACTCAGGCTCCCCGTGGGTCTTTCTGGTCAGACAAAGTTGAGTGAGCGGCTGGCCGAGGCCGGCCCCGCCGGGGCTTTTGGGTTGGGCGTCCTGTTCTCGCTCGCCTTCTGCCCCTACAGCGCGGCGCTGTTTTTCGGGGCGCTGCTCCCGTTGGCTCTGGGCCCGTCGGGAGGGATTGCCCTGGCGCCGGCCTTCGCGTTGGGGACCGGACTGCCTGTGCTGGTTGCCGCGCTGCTTCTGAGCGCCGGGGTCGCGCCTCTCGCTCGTTGGTTCGAGGCGACGGCGCGAGTCGAGCCGATCCTGCGACGGGTGGCTGGCATCGTTTTCCTGGCGGCTGGGCTCTATTCGGCGTCCTCGTGGCTCCAGACGTAGTGCGACCGTCCGTGACGAACGGACAACTTACGAGAGGTGAAGATCGATGGAAGCGAGCAAGCCAAACGTTGAGCAGATCCTGAAGGCGATGGCCGACAATCTTGGCGAGGAGCCCCGGCCGATGGTCCTGATGTCGCGGATCATCCCCGAGTGGATCCCGCGTCAGGCCCAGGAGCGCCGGTTCATCTTCGACCTGCCGAGCGTACCGGCGAAGTACAAGCACCTGATTATGATCGCCGTGGCGTCCGCGGTGAGCAGCCACATGTGCACGGAGACGTTCGTGAAGATCGCTCATCGGGCTGGGGTATCCAACGAGGAGATTGGCGAGGCGATCCTCGCCGCTCGCTTTGCGCTGGCCTCGACGGTCTTTGCTGCGGCCAGCGAAGGGCTGGAGCACCTAGTGGTCGAGACTGGGGCCACCGAGACCAGTCACCCAGCGAGCAGTGGGTGACCGCTTAGGCTGACGAGCACGACGACACGAAGATCTCCAGGGCAGCGTCCACTGACCAGGCGGCCGAGTCCGGATGGCGGCAAGCCTGGCCAGCAGCCTCTTGTCGTGGCCGCGCCCGCCAGGCTCAACTGGAGGCGAATCTCAGCGTCCGTGACGGCCAAACCGGGTCTGACAACTCGAAGCGGGCGGTCTGGCAAGAAGGGGCGTCAGGTTTCGCGAGGTCGCCTCGATACGCGCCCGGCCGACGGAGACATGGCCCTGTGATCCATTTGGTGTGCCACAGGGGCATACATCCTGGAGTATGGCAGCGCGGGTGACGAGTGCCTCGTCACGACGATGCAATGGTTCGCACCTAGTGTGAAGCGAGGCCTTCGCTACTCGAACCAGGAAGTCCGGGTGCAGCGCGAGGGTGGTGGGCTTAGGCTGGGAGCAACCGACTGCCTTCGGCAGCGCTCGGGGGTGCAGCCTTCGCCGAGCCAACGATCGTCGCGCCAGACGCGGCGGCTGCAACTGCCTCGCCGGTCGCCCGTATTGCATCAGGAAGCGTTGCCGAGCCGGCCTATTGACACCACACTTCCGTCGCCCTACAATCGGTGCCGTTCACCGTTAACGAATGACGGTTGCCAGCGCTGTGCAGTTGAGGTAGGCGATGGAGACTGCTACCGAGCGACCGGAATCCCTGCTCGTCTCCCGTGACCTCCTCGGGCGCAAGGTCGCCGATATCCTCCGCCGGCAGATCGTGCTCGGCCAGATCCCCGATGGCACCCGTCTCGTGGAAGACGATCTCGCCTCTCGTCTCGGCGTCTCTCGCGGGCCCATTCGTGAGGCATTCACCACACTCGAACGCGAGCGGCTGGTTCGCACTCGGCCAGGCAAGGGCACATACGTCCGTGCTCTGACCGAGGACTCCGTGCGTCAGCTCTTTGCCGTGCGCACCATTCTCGAGGTTCAGGCGGCGGAGCTGGCTGCTCGGCGGGTCGCCGAGGAGCCCGAGCAGGCAGCGGTCCTCAACGCGCTGGTCGAGCGGTTCGCGCGTGCGGCAGCCGAGGGTCGGATGTCCCAGATCGTCGACCTTGACCACGACATCCACCGCAAGATCTGGGAGCTATCCGGAAACGAGCACCTGGCGGACGTGCTCGGCTATCTCACGGAGCTCTCGACAGTCATCGTCGCGCTCGAGTTCGAGAGCCGCGCCCAATGGCGCGAAGTCACTCCCGCGAACCATCGAAAGCTGGTCGAGGCAGTGGCGTCCGGCGATCCCGAAGTGGCCGGCCAGTGGGCTCGGCAGCACCTCGAGGCGTCGCTCCAGGGGGCGCTATCGGCGCTGAGGCATGTGAGGTCGATCCAGGCGCCAGGCACGCGCTGATCGTGAGCGCGGTGCGAAGGAGGATTCTGTTAGTCGGGGAGGAGACGGCGTCAGGAGAGTCGGTCCCGCGCGCGATCCCAGCGGCATCAGGCGGACGTTTGGCGGTCCCAGCGAGACATCGATCAGGCGCGCCTGTCCCGAACAGTGGGCAAGGCCAACAGACCGAAAGGAGTCAGGGAATGTCACTGAGGGCAATCTCACGTAAGGAGTTCCTTCGCCTGGGCGTCGTCGCCGGCGCGGGCGCGCTGGTCGCGGCCTGTGGCGCGCCACCTTCGCCGACCGCGGCGCCGCAGTCGGCGAAGCCGGGTGACACGCCGAAGCCAGCGGCGGCTGCGACGCAGGCCCCGGCGGCGCCAACAGCTGCCGCGAAGCCGGCTGACGCCGCCAAGCCAGCCGCCACCGCGCCATCTGCTGCCAAGCCAGTTGTTCAGTACAACACCCTCGCCACCACAGTGCCCACCAAGTTCAACGAACCCCCGATGCTTGCTGACCTCGTCAAGGCCGGTACGCTGCCGCCAGTTGAGAAGCGGATCCCGCTTGAGCCGCTAGTCATCAAGCCGGTAGAGATTGGAACCTACGGTGGCACCATCCGAACCGGCGAGCTCGTGGCCGGCAACATGCGCGGCACCGATCAGAAAGAGCTGGGCGCGATTTATCGCCAGAACTTCCTGAGGATCAACCCCGACCTCAACGGCTACGTGGTTGGCGCG